>Ga0210057_1004287_pt1 | contig 19102 bp, 24 predicted proteins | sample CryGeyCG2114_010_2_FD_183968 | JGI IMG/M metagenome (GOLD analysis project Ga0210057, IMG submission 183968) | Groundwater microbial communities from aquifer - Crystal Geyser CG10_big_fil_rev_8/21/14_0.10 (SPAdes) (version 2) | ecosystem: Environmental > Aquatic > Deep subsurface > Groundwater ...
ACAAAAGCGGAATTTTAAGAGGACTCCGGAACCCTCTGAATTAGAGAGAAAAACCTCCAAATTTTCGGAAAAATCCATCTTTGTCGTTCATGAGCATTGGGCAACTCATCATCATTTTGATTTTCGTTTGCAGATAGATGGTGTTTTGAAAAGCTGGGCCATACCTAAGAAACCGCCTACTTTTGAGATAAAGAACTGGCTTCTTTTGAAAAACAAACTTTCTTGACAAAATTCCAGCAACTGTTATAATGGGTATATATTCATAACATCATAACATATGCCAAGAAGAAGAAAACCAAGATGGGTAGATTTTGAACCGGGAGTGACTTACTTTAAACCCCGAGGGGTAACTCTAGCTTCTCTGGAAGAAGTTAGTTTGACTTTAGACGAAGTTGAAGCGGTTAGATTGGCTGACTTTGAGGGCTTAGAACAAATAAAGGCAGCTAAAAAAATGAAAGTTTCTCAAAGTACTTTTCAGCGGATTTTGGCTGAAGCTCGAAAAAAAATAGCTGAGGCTTTAGTTAAAGGTAAAGCGATAAAAATGGAAGGAGGTGAAATCGTGATGCCAAGATTTGGTCGAGGTGCAGGCATGGGTCGCGGCCCCGCCGCAGGCGGGGGGCGTGGTCGAATGGGTGGCCCATTTGCGGCTGGGCCAGGTGGAACTTGTGTTTGTACTAATCCAGAATGCAAAAATGAGGTTACCCACCAACCAGGCGTGCCGTGTTATCAAACTAAGTGCCCAAAATGCGGCAGCCCAATGATCCGCAAGCGTTAAAATGAAAATTGCTATTGCCAGTTCAGGCAAAAATTTAGATAGTTCAGTTGACCCAAGATTTGGTCGTTGTCCCTATTACTTAATTGTTGATAGTGAGACCGATAAGTTTGAGATGATGGAAAATACGGCTGGTCGAGGTTTTCGCGGGGTGGGAGTTTCAGCTGCTCAGATGGTAGCCAACAAAGGCGTTAAAGTAGTCATTGCCGGTAATTTTGGCCCCAATGCAGTTAATGTTTTAACTGCTGGTGGAATAAAGATTTTTACCACTAGTAACTTGAGTTTGACAGTCAAGCAAGCTTTGGAGCAATACAAAAAAAATGAACTTCAGTCAGCAACAGCGGCAACTATTCCTTTTGGCCCCGCCGCAGGCGGGGGTTGGGGTCGGAAAGGTAATTAGTATATGGCTAAAGAAGAAAAACTGAAAAAGGGTCAAAAAGTAGCTGAAAAAGCAATTTTTTTGGAAGGCAGTTTAACTGCCGCTAAGATAGCTATTGGCTTTTTATCAGGCAGTACCGTTTTAATTTCTGATGCTTTGCATAGTCTTTCAGATATGTTTTCTATTTTAACTTCTTGGTCTGGATTAAAAATTGCTCAAAAAAAGGCGGATGAACGCTTTCCCTATGGATATTTTAAGGCTGAAAACTTGGGCACGCTCGTGGTTTCTGGTTTGATTTTTTATGCTGCTTGGCAGATGTTTATTCAAGGTTATCACCGTTTGTTTTCTTTTTCTTCGGTGAGAATTGTTTTGTTAGCCTTAGGAATTTCTTTTTTGGACGCTTTAATTTTGTTCTTTTTTGGTCGTTACGAAATCAGGGTGGGCAGACAAATTAATGCTCAAAGTTTGATTGCCATGGGGAAAGAAAATCGGGCTCACCTATTTTCTTCAATGGCAGTTTTTGGAGGCATTTTGGCGGCTTTTTACCGCGTTCCCTATTTTGAAGGAATAATCACAATCGCTATTTCCTTTCTGATTTTAAAAATTGGTTTGGTTACTGCTAAAAATTCAATTTTTGCTTTAATGGATGTTTCTCCAGGCAAAGAAATTGAAGAAAAAGTGGCTCGAGTGATTAAGTCGGTGCCCGGCATTGAAGAACTTCTTGATTTACGGTTAAGAGAAGCAGGCCCTTTTGTTTTTGGTGAGACTAAAGTAGGAATTAGAAAATTTGTTAATGTTGTCCACAGTCATGAGATTGCTGATAAGGTAGAAAGTGAAGTTAGCAAAAGAATATCCCAGATAACATCTTTTGCTGTGCACGTTGAGCCGTTTAAAAGTGATTTTTGACATTTAGTTATTCCTGTTGAGGATAAAAAGGGATTAGAATCAAAAATTGCCAAACGGTTTGCTCGGGCTCCTTACTTTTTGTTTGTCAATTTAAAAGGCAAACAGATCAAAAGCCACTATTTTCTTAAAAATTCCTATCAGGCAAAAAAAGTCAAAGCAGGCTTAGCGGTTGCCAAATTGGTTGCTCTTCAAAAAAGTGAAGTTTTAATTACCCAGCAAATTGGCGAGATTTCCTTTCATACATTAAGAGATTATTTGTTTGATATTTATCAAGCTAGAGAAGGAAGAGCCAAAGAAGTAATTAATGATTTTATTAAAGGTAAACTAGAATCACTCGAAAAAGCGACTAGAGAAGAATGAAAAAGATTGGTGTTACTGGTGGCAAAGGAGGAACAGGCAAGTCTACGGTTTCAATTCTTTTGGCTAATAAATTAAGGGCTAAAGAAAAAAAAGTTGTTTTGGTGGATTGTGATGTGGAGTGTCCAAATGATTATTTGCTTTTAGGCCAAACTTTAGAAAAGCCGAAAGGAAAAGTTTTTGCCCAATTTCCCAAACTTGATAAAGAAAAATGTCAAAAATGTGGCGTTTGTACTAAAAATTGCCGTTCAAACGCTGTTTTTCAACCTCTTGGTCAATACCCTATTTTCATCCATGAACTTTGCTCAGGTTGTGGTCTTTGCTGGCATCTTTGCCCCCACCAGGCAATAAAGGTTGAGAAGAAAATCATTGGCGAAATTTTTGAAAACAAGGTTGAGGATAATTTCTGGTTGGTTACCGGTCGGTCAATAGGGGTAGTTGATGAAACTGGCCCGATTGTGACCAAAACAAAAGATTATGCTCTAAAACTAGCCAAGAAGATAAAAGCTTATTACCTTTTATCTGATACCTCGGTTGGGATGCATTGTGGCGTCATTCGGGCCCTGCTTGGTTCTGATTTAGCTTATGCTGTCACCGAACCAACACCTTTGGGGGCTCATGATTTGGAGTTGATCTTAAGACTGCTTAAAATTCTCAAAATCCCGGCCAAGATTATTTTGAATCAAGCCGATTTAGGTAAAAAAGAAATAGTTAAACGACTAGCTGGAGAAACAAAAACAAAAATTGCCCACGAGATTCCTTATTCAAATGAATTGGTCAAAAAATATTCTTTAGGTAAGTTAGCGGAGGTAAATATTTTATGAAAATCACAATAGCGTCCGGAAAAGGAGGAGTCGGCAAGTCAATGCTGGCTTCAGCATTGGCGATGCTTTTTGCTCAAAAACAAAAAGTGGTAGCTGTTGATGCTGATGTTGACGCCCCAAATTTACATTTGTGGTTAGGGGAAAAAGAAAAATGGGACAAAGTTGAAAAAATTTCTGTTTCTGAAAGAGCTGTTATTGATCAAAAAAAGTGCACCAGTTGTGGTCGATGCGTTGATATTTGTACTTTCGATGCCCTATCAATTAATAATTCAAAATTAATAATTAACAATTATTTTTGCGAGGGCTGTGGTGCTTGTGAGGTGGTTTGCCCGGAAAAAGCAATTAAAATGAAGCCAATTAAAAATGCTGAAATTAGAATTAAAAAGAATGTTTATGGATTTCCTTTAATTTCAGCCCAGCTTTATCCAGGCGAGACAGGCTCAGGGAAAATTGTTGACGAGATAAAACGAAAAGCAGAAGAATTTAAATCTGAAATGATGATTTTAGATAGTCCAGCTGGGACTGGCTGCCCGGTAATTGCCGCTTTAAACGGAACGGATTTTGCCGTCTTGGTAACTGAACCAACTCCTTCGGGATTTTCTGATTTAAAAAGAGTTTTGACCATTGTTGAACATTTTAAAATTCCTTACGGAGTGGTGATTAATAAATATGATATTAACTTGGAGGAAACAAAAAAAATAGAAAAGTGGGCCCTTCGGCAGGCTCGAGGTAAACTTTTGGGGAAGATTGGTTATGATCAGCGAATTTTCCAAGCCATTGCCCAATTAAAACCAATTTTAGAAACAGATTTGCCACTTAAAAAAGAAATTCAAATAATTTATGATCGTTTGAGAAGAAGATTATCTTTATGAAAAAAATTATTTTTTTATTTTTTTTATTTGCTTTGAGTTTTTTTCTGCCTAAAAGAGTTTTTGCTCAAGAGGAAATTCTTGAAGGTGAAGTGACGGCGGTGATTGAAGAAGATGTGATGACTCAAGAAGGCAGGCAGAGTCTTTATCAGCAATTGGAAGTTTTGATTACTAAGGGTTCTCTAACAGATAGAAAAATTGCGGTTGAAGTGGGCAATATTCCCCTAACAGGTCAGCAGAAATATAAAGCTGGTGATGGGGTTTTATTAAGCTACAGCCATGATCTTGAGGGTAACGAAGTTTTCAATGTCAGCGATTTTGTCAGGAGAAAATATCTACTTTGGCTTTTTTTGATTTTTGTGATTTTGGTGATCGCCATTGGCCGCTGGCAAGGGATGAGTTCCTTGCTTGGTTTAGGAATTTCTTTTTTGGTGATTTTTATTTTCATTTTGCCTCAGATTGATGCCGGCCATGACCCAGTCATTGTAGCCATTACCGCTTCTTTATTGATTATTCCTTCAACATTTTATCTTTCACACGGAGTTAATAAAAAAACCAGTATAGCAATTATTGGTACTTTATTAGCTTTGATTTTGACTGGTTTTTTGGCCAAGTTTTTCATTCAGGCGGCCCGATTGACTGGTTTTGCTTCTGAAGAAGCCGGTTTTTTGCAAGTGGCTAAACAGGGAAGTTTAAATATTCGCGGTTTAATTTTGGCAGGGATTATTATTGGTGCTTTGGGTATTTTGGATGATATTACTGTTGCCCAAGCAGCCATTGTCCAGCAGCTTAAAGAAGCCAATCCTAAAGCTCACAAAAAGGAACTTTTTTTCAGAGCAATGAAAGTTGGTCGAGACCACATTGCTTCAATGGTTAATACTTTGGTTTTAGTTTATGCTGGCGCCGCTTTGCCTTTACTTTTGCTGTTTATTAACAATCCTTTGCCTTTTTTGCAAGTGATTAATTATGAAATTATTGCCGAAGAGATTATTCGCACTCTAGTCGGCAGCATCGGCCTGATTACTGCCGTTCCTCTGACCACCTTTCTCGCCAGCCGGGTGAAGTTTAGAAAAACATCCTCTTGACATAGTTAAATTCTCCTGTTAAACTCCTACTAAGTTAATAGGAGTTATAAATTTTTATGTTTAATTTATCTAAAAAAATTGATTATGGGTTGGAGTTGATGATTTTTTTGGCCAAAAATCGAAATGGACTGGTTTCTTTGCGTGAGATTTCCAAGAAAAGAAAACTGCCTTTTAAATATTTGGAACAAGTGGCGATTCCTTTGCGCGAGGCGGGGTTGATTGAGGCTAAGGAAGGAAGAGCTGGCGGTTACTTTCTTGCTAAAAATCCGGGGAAAATTTCTGTAGCTGAAATAGTTGAAATTTTAGAAGGGCCAGTTAAAGTTGGCGCTTGTTTTGGCTGCCCCCAAGCAGCCATGTGTGGCCAAAAAGATGTCTGGTCTGAAGTTGGTGATAAAGTGCGGCAAACAATTGAAGGCAAGACCTTGAAGGATTTAATTAAATGAAGCGAGTTTATCTTGACAACGCCGCCACCACTGCTGTTGATCCTCAAGTTTTTCAGGCAATGAAGCCTTTTTTTTCTAAGAAGTATGGCAATGCTTCTGAACCACATTTTTGGGGTCAGGAAGCCAGAAAAGCGATTGACAAAGCCCGTGACCAAGCAGCCAGTTTTTTGGGCTGTAAATCAGGCGAGATTGTTTTTACTTCTTGCGCTACCGAATCAATTAATTTAGCTCATAAAGGATTACTTGAAGCTTTGCTTCAAGAATTTTCAAATTCCAAATCCCAATTTTCAAAAAAGTTACATGTTATCACCTCGTCGGTTGAACATAAGGCAGTTCTTGAGAGTTGTAGGCATTTGGAGAAATCGGGAATGGCGGAAGTTAGTTATTTGCCTGTGGATAAGTTTGGAATGGTGAAAGTAGCAGATGTTGAGAAGGCAATTACGCCAGAAACAATTTTAGTTTCAATGATGTATGTTAATAATGAAGTAGGAACGGTTGAGCCGATTAAAGAAATTGGCAAATTAATAAAGAAAATTAACGTCTCGCGTATCACGTCTCGCCTATCACCTATTTTCTTTCACACTGATGCTACCCAGGCAGTTCAGTATTTGGATTGCAATGTTGATAAATTGGGGGTTGATTTACTTTCCTTGACTGGCCATAAAATTTATGCGCCCAAAGGGATTGGGTTTTTGTACCAAAAAAAAGGTACGCCTTTGATAAGACAACAGGATGGTGGCGACCAAGAATATCGCTTGCGCGCAGGGACGGAGAATGTGCCCTATATTGTTGCTCTCGGCCAAGCAATAGAAAAATGTTCGAATGTTCAAAACTCCAAATGTTCAAAAAAAATTGAAAAATTAAGAGATAAATTAATTACGAATGTTTTAAAAATTCCGGGAACAAAATTGACTGGCCATCCGACTCAAAGAGCTCCACACATTGCTTCGTTTGTAATTGAAGGAACTGAAGGCGAGGCGATTTTGCTTCATTTATCAGATAAGGGTATTGCTGCTTCTTCTGGTTCGGCTTGCACCTCTGGACTTTTGCAGCCTTCTCATGTTTTGACCGCCATGGGAATTCCCGCCCAATGGTCGCATGGTTCATTAAGATTTTCTTTAGGAAAGGATAATACCAAACAAGATATTGAGTATGTTGCTGAAATTTTACCAGTTATTATTAAAAAATTAAGAAAAATGGCCCCAAAAGGAGTTTAATGGTTGATTTTCAAGGATTGTATTCAAAAAAAGTTTTAGAGCATGTCAGACATCCGCGGAATTTGGGCGAGATTAAAAATCCCGATGGTATGGCGACTGTTGGCAATAGAATATGCGGGGATGTAATGCGGCTTTATATAAAAGTTGAAAAGAAAAATGGGAAAGAATATATCAAAGAGGCAAAGTTTCAAACTTTAGGTTGTGGGGCAGCCCTGGCTACTTCTTCGATAATTACTACTATGGTTAAGGGAAAGGCATTGGACGAAGCAGGAAAAATTACTGATAAAGCAGTAGCCGAAGCTTTAGGTGGGCTTCCTCCAGTTAAATTTCATTGTTCCGTTTTAGCCGCTGATGCTTTAAAAAAAGCGATTGAAGATTATCGGAAAAAGAAGTAAGATCAAAGTGAGATGATTTTTGTGAATTTTAAGACCTACGAGCAAGGGACGGGTGAAAAGGCAGTAGTGTTGGCAAAGATTTGTCAGGAGGTAGCAAAAGAAACTTCGGTTAAAATTTTTCCAGTTGTTCAGGCGGTGGATATTTATCGAGTGGCAAAAGAGGTGAAGAATGAAATTTGGGCTCAGCATGTAGACGATATTGAATATGGTCAAAACACGGGCCAGATTTTGCCGGAAGCGGTTAAAACAGCCGGGGCAGGGGGCACAATTCTGAATCATTCGGAAAACAAACTGCCGGTAGAAGTGATTAATGAAACTGTCAAGCGCTGCCAAGATTTGGGATTAAAAGTTTTAGTTTGTTCGGACAATTTGGAGGAAGCAAGGCAAATTGCAGTTTCTAAGCCGGATTTTATTGCTTACGAACCACCGGAATTGATTGCCAACCGGACAGCCTCGGTTGCCACTGCCAAACCAGAAATAATTAAAGATTTTGTCAATGAGATTCGACAGATTCCTGTTTTAGTTGGTGCTGGAATTCATTCTCAAGAGGATGTAAAAAAAAGTGTTAAATTAGGAGCGGTGGGGATTTTGGTTGCCAGCGATGTAGTTTTAAGTCAAAATCCTAAAAAAGAATTATTAGATTTAGCTAGTGGTTTTAAATAAAAATGCTGAAACCTAGAATAAGATACAAAATTTGTGTTTCCGGCGGTTCTGAAGGAAAAAATGCCCAAAAAGCTTATCCTTTGGCCAAAAAAGTTGGTGAAGAAATTGCCAAACAGGGTCACGTTTTGATTACCGGTGCTACCAACGGCGTGCCCTATGAAGCTGCCAAAGCTTGTAAAAAAGCAGGTGGTTCCAATATCGGCTTTTCGCCTGCCGGAACCGAGATTGAACACCGGCGAAAATTTCATTTGCCGATGAGCCCCAAAGTTTTTGACCATATTATTTTTACTGAAGCCGGCTACTCGGGTAGAAACTTACTGATGGTCAGAAGCGCCGATGCAACGATTATTGTTGATGGTCGAATGGGGACGCTGAATGAATTTACCGATGCTTTTGAAGAATACGAAATTGTCGGCGTCTTAGAGGGTTCGGGTGGTATTGCTGATGAGATTAAAAGGCTTTTGGATATTGCCGGCAAAGGCCGGCGAAAGACGATTTTTGGCAAAGACCCAGTTAAGTTAGTTGAAAAAGTCATTGAAGTGATTAAGAAAGAAAAGAAATAAAATTTTATGCATCTGCCCAGTGTTAAAAATTTAAAAGTTGCTGGCAAAAGGGTTCTTTTGAGAACCAATTATGATGTTCCTTTATCTTTAACTGGTTGGGTAGTTGATGAGACAAGAATTCACGAGTCATTGCCGACGATAGGTTATCTTCTTTCTCAAAAAGCAAAAATAATTATCATTTCCCATTTAGGCAGTCCTGGAGGAAAAGTAGTTTTAAATCTCTCTCTTAAACCAGCGGTGGACGTTTTAAGTGAATTAGTTTTAGATGTAACGGGAAAAATAAAAATTCCTTTGATCGACAAAATGGGCCTTAAGGAACGTTTTGCCAAAAAGATCGTCGTTTTAGAAAATTTAAGGTTTGATGCTAGAGAGGAAGCTAATGATAAGAATTTTGCCAAAAAATTGGCTTCTTTGGCAGATTTTTATGTTAATGACGCTTTTGCCTGTTCCCATCGGAGGCACGCTTCGATTGTGGGAATTCCGAAATTTCTCCCCGCCGCTTTTGGTTTTGATTTTTTGGAAGAAGTTAAAGTTTTGACAAAACTTCGGGGGAAACCCCAAAAACCAGTAGTCTTACTCTTGGGGGGAGTGAAGGAGGATAAAATTGAGTATGCCAAAAAATTGATTGATTGGGCAGATTGGATTTTAGTTGGAGGAAAATTAGTCGAACATGACGGAATTCCGGCATTGCTTAATCATCACAAGATTGTTGGTAGTTTGATTAAGAACGGTCAGGACATTACAATGAAGACAGCCGAGGAGTTTACAAAAATTATGGCTAAAGCAAAAACTATTGTTTGGTCTGGGCCAATGGGGAATTTTTACGACTCTAACTATGAACAAGGAACCAAAAAGATTGCCGAGGCAGTGGTAAAAAGCGGAGCGTTTTCGGTTGCTGGCGGAGGAGACACAGAAGCAGCCATAACAAAGTTTGGCTTAAATAAAAAAATAGATTTTATTTCCTCCGGCGGCGGGGCGATGTTGGCTTTTTTGGCTGAAGGAACGCTGCCGGGAATAAGGGCAATTGCAAATGACAAATATCAAATAAACAATTTGTAATATTTAATTATTTGTCATTGATTTGTTTATTGGCATTTATTTGTAGTATTTGCTTATTGAATTATGATTAACGTCGCCATCAATGGTTTTGGTCGGATTGGCCGGGTGGCTTTGAGAGTTATTCTGGCTAGATATCTAGATAAAATGAAGCCAGTGGCGATTAATAACCCTGGGCCAATGGATATCATGGGCTGGGCTCATCTTTTTGAATACGACAGTATTTATGGCCGGTTTAAAGGAAAAATAGAAACAAATAAGGGAGATGACAAAGAAATTGGTATTTTAACAGTCAACCATCAAAAAATTCATTTTTGGGGGCAGGAGGAACCGGCTAAAATTCCCTGGAAAAAGTGTGGTGTTGATGTGGTCATTGAATCCAGCGGTGTTTTCCGCGACCGCAAGTCAGCTTCGGCCCATCTCCAAGCTGGTGCTAAAAAGGTGGTTATTTCTGCACCAGCAAAAAATGTAGATTCTTTCATCATTGGTGCTAACCAAGAGAAGTATAAAGGCAGTCTGGTAATTGGTAATTCGTCTTGCACAACTAATTGCGTGGCGCCAGTGACTAAAATAATGATGGAAAATTTTGGTTTGCAAAAAGCCTTGATGACGACTATTCATGCTTATACCGCTGACCAAAATTTGGTTGATGCCTCTCGCCATAAAGATTTGCGTCGGGCTAGAGCCGCCGCGGTCAATATTATCCCCACTTCGACTGGTGCAGCCAAGGCGACAACAGAAATTTTGCCGAGCCTTAGGGGTTTGTTTGGCGGCTTGGCTTTTCGGGTACCGGTGCCCTGTGTTTCAGTGGCTGATTTCAGTTTTGTGACTACTAAAAAAACAGCAATTGAAGAGGTTAATCGGATTTTGACTCAAGCAGCTCAAGATAAATATCGAGGTGTTATTGAAGTCTCTGATAAGCCTCTAGTTTCTTCTGATATTATTGGCAACTCGGCTTCGGCGGTGATTGATCTTGCCTTAACGCAAGTAGTTGACGGTGATTTGGTTAAAATTGTCGCCTGGTATGATAATGAATGGGGGTACTGCTGCCGATTGATAGAATTGGTAGAATATATCGGCAAAAAATAATTTACAATTACCAATTTACAAAAAACTATGGATAAAAAAGTTTTGGCTCATTATCTTGATTTTGCTAATCATCATCAGGATGCCACGCTTGAAAATATTAAAGAACTTTGCCAAAAAGTTAAAAATTTTGGTTTTCATTCTGCTTTTGTCAATCCTTGTTTTATTACCCTAGCCCTGGAGATTTTAGGCGGCAAAGCCAGTGTTGGCACAGTGGTTTCTTTTCCTTTAGGCCAGGATTTACAGGATGTTAAAGTTTTGGCAGCAATTGAAGCGGCCAGAAAAGGAGCTGATGAATTGGATGTTTCAATGAACGTCGGCCTTTTTAAAGCCAAAAAATATGAAGAGGTTTTGGAAGAAATGAAAACTATTGTGACGGCGGTTAAAAGCTTGCCAAAAAAGGCATTGGTGAAGTTTATTATCGAAACTGGCTGTTTGACAAGCGATGAAATAAAAAAAGCCTCGGAATTGGTTCTAAAATCAGAAGCTGATTTTGTTAAAACCTGCTCTGGTTTTGGCCCCCGGGGAGCCAAACTTGAAGATGTCGATTTGATAAAAAGTGTCGTTGGTGACAAAATAAAGATTAAAGTTGCAGGTGGGATTGATACCTATCAAAAGGCAGTTGATTTTATTAGCGCCGGTGTTGCCCGGATTGGCACCTCGCGAGCAGTGGAAATTATTGAGGGAGCAAAATGAACTCTGCGCAAGAAATTTTGGAAAAAGCGAAAAACGAAGGCTATGCTTTGGGAGCTTTTAATGCCGGCAATTTAGAAATTGTTCAGGCAATAGTTCAAGCGGCGGAGGGCAAACAGAAACCTTTAATTATTGAAACTTCAGCCGGTGAAGCCGAACATTTTGGCATCGAGAATTTTTTGGATGTGGTCGAGAATTTTCAACAAAAAACAAACCTTCAAATTTTAACTAACTTTGACCATGGACCGGGTTTAGAAGAATGTCAGCGAGTGATTGAAGCCGGCTACAATTTGGTTCATTTTGATGGTTCAAATTTGCCCTATGAGGAAAATGTCAAAATCACTCAAGCTCTGGTTGAGCAAGCCCATCAGAAGGGAGTTTTAATTGAGGCGGAAATTGACAAGATTGAGGGTGAATCACGGTTTAGTGATGAGACAGCCGAATCAGTTCAGGCAATAGGAAGCTATACTGACCCTACTAAGGCAGCTAATTTTGTTAAACAGACCGGTTGTGATATTTTGGCTGTTTTTATTGGCAATCTTCACGGCACTTACTCGACCCCGCCAAAGTTAGATTTAGAACGACTACAAATGATTCATCAGCAGACACCTTGTTTTCTTTCGCTACATGGCGGTTCTGGTTTGTTACCCGAAGAGATTCAAAAAGCGATTAAATTAGGGGTAGTCAAAATCAATGTCAACACAGAATTGAGAATTGCTTACAAGGAAACTTTGGAAAATGTTTTAAAGGGCTCAGAAGAGATAGCGATTTACAAAATTATGCCGCCGGTGATAGCCGCAGTTCAAAAGATAGTTGAAGAAAAAATAGATTTATTCAATGTTTGATGTTGTTTCAATTGGTTCTGCCACTTTAGACGTTTTTCTTAAATCCCCTGATTTAAAGTTGCTGGAAACAAAAGAGGTTTTTTCTGGTCAGGCGATTATTGTTCCCTATGGGGCTAAGTGCGAGGTAAAAAAGCTGGTAGTAGCTTCTGGAGGAGGCGGCACTAATACGGCCGCCGGATTTAGCCGTTTGGGTTTAAAAGCAGCGGTTTTAGCTCGCTGTGGCTGGGATTTTGCCGGCAGAATGGTCAGGAAAGAGCTGAAGAAAGAAGGCATTGACGACTCTTTATTAATTCAATTAGAGAAAGAGGAAACCGATTATTCGACAATTTTAATTGGTCCTGATGGCGGCCAGACGATTTTAGTTTACCGTGGCGGTACTAAATTAGAAAAATCGTTAATTGATTTTAAAAAATTATCCACAAAATGGTTTTGCATTTCTTCAATTGAGGGTAATTTGGATTTATTAGCAAGCTTAATTGAATTTGCTCAGGAAAACAAAATCAAAGTGGCGATTAACCCCGGTCGCCGGGAAATCGAACAAAAGAAAAAATTATTGCCATTACTTAAAAAAGTTGATGTTTTGGTGGTTAATCAGGAAGAAGCAGCTCAGCTGATTGGTAAAAAACCTGCGGCTTTGGTTTCTGAAGGAATTGTCGTTGTTACCCGAGGAGTTAAAGGTGTTTATCTTTTTGACCAAAAAGACCGACTTTTAAAAGCTGATGGTTTTAGGGTCGAGATGGTGGACGCTACCGGAGCTGGTGATGGTTTTTTTTGCGGTTTTGTCGCGGGATTGATTAAGGGCTGGAAATTGGAAAAAGCATTGAAATTAGGTATCAGTAATGGTGCCGCCGCGGTCACTGAAATCGGCGCCAAAACCGGCTTGCTTTACGAAAAAAACATCCACAACTGGCTTCAGAAACCGCTGAAGATGAGATGGAAAAAATAATTTTTTAACTTCTCTAAACAAAACCCGAACTTTACTAGAAGCATTAAGTTTGATATAATTTGGGTAAAGTGATAGGGAAAAGACAGCCTTTTTGGTTATTGATTCTTCGACGCAAAGGCCCTCTTCTTTTTAATAATTTTGTTATTTTCGGACAATCTAAAAAATATTTTCAAAAAATGTTAGGTTTTAACTATGAAATTAGAAATTTCAAATATGTTGATGGGGAGGTAAGCATTGATATAAATGAAGCAGAACGATTAAAAGATTTGGTTGAAAAACAAATCACTAAGAAAACGAAATTTTTTGGAGATTTTATTAACAAATGTAGCCAACAGTGCAATAGACTTCTTAAACTTTCAAAGCAAATAGCTCAAATTAAAAACCTAAAGCAATTAAAAAACGATGAACTTAGAGAGTGGTTTGAAAAATACGCAGAAGAAGTGTTAAAAATGATGCCTTTCCTTAACATTATTTCGATTATGGAGCGTATTTTTGAGGAAAAGATTCGAGAAGGTTTGGAAGAGAAGTTAAGCAGAAAAGGAGAAGCTGATCTATTAGATTCTTTTCTAAGAGCCTTGATTTTTCCCCAGCAAAATAATTTTGTCATCCAACAATTAGATGAACTGGTGAGGATAGCTGCTGATATTCAGAAACGGCCTAAACTAGCCCAAAAATTTAAGAGTGAGGCAGAAGATGTAGAGATGTGGTTAAAGAGAAATGAGATAGCCCTTTATTCGAAATTAAAAAGACATGTCAAAAAATTTGGCTTCTTGAACATGTATTGTTATGAGGGGCAGCCGATGAAAATTAAAGATGTAATTTTGAGGCTTCAGGAATTATTAAAAGAAGATTGTAGGAAAAAACTTACTGAGATTATAAGTAGAAAGCGAGAAGATTTGGAACGCTTTAGAGAAATAATTACAAAATATGAAATTGGGGGCAGATTGAGAGAATTTATTGATTATGCTCAAGAATATCTTTATTTCCGTCTCTATAGACTTGACATTCTTTTTATGGCTGGTTACTTGGTGCGGGATTTTATTGAGGAAATCGGAAAAAAAATGAACTTGTCATATGACGAAGTCATTTATGTTTGGCATAAAGAGGTATTAGATTTTCTAAAGAAAGGGATTATTCCAGATAGAGAGGAAGTTAAAAAGAGAGAAAAAGCATATGCCACAATTCTTATTGATGGAAAATTGACAATATTTTCTGGTAAAAAAGCCCTGGCTTTACCCCCTAAGAAAAAAATAAAAAGGACAAAAAAGCTAACAGGTAGAACTGCTAGTTTAGGGAAGCATCAAGGCAAAGTTAAGATTGTTTTATCAAGCAAAGAAATAGATAAAGTGAAAAAGGGCAATGTTTTGGTCTCTATAATGACTAATCCCTATTATGTTCCAGCCATGATTAGAGCTGGTGCGATAGTGACCGATGAGGGCGGAATTTTGTGCCATGCCGCTATTGTCTCAAGAGAATTTGGAAAACCGTGTATAGTGGGGACGAAAATTGCCACTCAGGTTTTAAAAGATGGCGATTTGGTTGAGGTTGATGCTTCAAGAGGATTAGTGAAGAGGATTAAATAAAAGAGGAAGAATGAAGGTTCGCGAGGTTCGGTGTCGGTCGATTCTTTCAGAAAGTAAATTGCCTGGTTGCGATTATGTGATTAACCCTTATGTGGGTTGTAGCCATGGCTGTGTCTGGTGTTATGCCCGATTTATGAAACGGTACACGGGCCATGATAATGAAGAATGGGGGTCGTTTGTCGATGTCAAGATTAATGCGCCAGAGGTTTTAATCAAAGATATTAGGCGGTTAAAGAGCAAGCCAACGATTTTTCTTTCTTCGGTTTGTGATCCTTACCAGCCGGCGGAGGCAAAATATAAATTGACGCGGCAGTGTCTTGAAATTTTATCTCAATTTTCTTTTCCAGTAGCCATTTTAACTCAATCAAAACTAGTGAGCAGAGATATTGATTTGTTTAAAAAATTTAAAGACTTAGAGGTTGGCTTAAGTTTTATTACTATGGATGAAAAAGCGACCCGGATTTTTCAACCCATGGTGGCGAGCCCGCAAGAGCGGGTAGCAGCGCTAAAGAAGCTTCATCAAGCCGATATTAAAACTTACATCCATCTTGGCCCGATTTTGCCGCACTTTGCTGATTTTGAAGAAATTTTTAAGGCCACCTATCAGTATATTGACTCAGCGATGGGTGAAACCCTAAATACTCGAGGCGAAAATTGGTTTAATTTAATTAAAGTTTTATCAAAACATTATCCTGAACTTTTACCAGAGTTTCAGAAGTCAAAATTTAAAGATTTAAATTACCTTGGTCAAATTGGAGTCAATTTTGAAAAAGTCGCTAAGAAGTATAAAATAAAAGTGTCAGGAGTTTATCATCATGCTTGAGATAGAACCCCCGAAATTTAAATTTTGCCCGATGTGCGGGAAAGAACTGGCTTTAAAAAAGGAAGAAGAAACTAAAAGGAAGTTTTGCCCAGGATGTGAGTGGGTTTATTATCCTCATGTGGCGGTCGCAGCCGGAGCGGTTGTCTTAAAAGAAAACAAAGTTTTATTGGTCAAACGAGGTATTGAACCTTTTAAGGATAAATGGAGTTTGCCGGCTGGTTATGTTTCTTTTGGTGAGCACCCTGAAGAAACAGTGATAAGAGAAGTAAAAGAGGAAACTGGTTTGACTGTTGAACCGACCGATTTTCTTGATCTTTTTCAATCGGTTCAGGATCCACGAGAGCCAGGTCATTTCTTTTTTGCATATAAAGTAACAATTAAAAGTGGAGAGATAAAGGCTAATGATGATGCTTCGGACATTGGCTGGTTTGACTTAACTGAATTGCCGCCGCTGGCGTGGGATATTCATACGGAAATTTTATCCAGAATTAGAAAGGAATTGTTAGATGCCGAAGATTGATAAAGTTTCGTGGGGGAAAGTGAAAGTTGATGGTCGGCAGTATCATCAGGTTTTGATTGTTGGCGATGAGGTAATGGAGCGGGATAAGCCAAAACTGAAAAAACTTTTTGGGACGACTCATAAAATTGGTGATTGGGAGCAAGAAAAGCTTTTGTCTGATAGTCCAGAGATTATTTTAATTGCCAATGGTTGGAGTGGCATCTTAAAAGTAGATGAAGAATTCAAGAGAAAAATTGAAAGTGCCGGGATTGAGTTGCGGATTGTTTTGACACCGAAAGTAATCAAAGAGTACAATCTTCTGATTAAAGAAAAAAAGCAAGTCAATGCTCTTATCCACACAACTTGTTAAAAAGGACCGCAAGGCTATTGTCGTTATTTTTGCCTTGACGGTTTTAGCCAGCGGCTTGGTTTATTGTAAAGCTAAATTGCCAATTTTTTGGCAAAATTTAAGCTCGCCGACCGTTATCTCTAATATTCCTGAAGAGGAAAAATTTGACCCGACGCCGGTTTTGGCTGAAATTCATAAGCTAACCGAAAATCTGCGAGGCACCTACGGAGTTTATGTTTATCAGTTCAAAAAGGGCAATGAATATGGGGTCAATTATCAACAAGTTTTTCCAGCCGCTTCTTTAATGAAATTGCCGGTCATTTTGACTCTTTATCAGGAAGTAGAAATTGGCGTCTTGGATTTGGAGACAGAGTATGTTTTAAAAGAAACAGATAAATTAGGCGGCGCTGGTGTTTTGCAAGCCAAACCGGCTGGTGGTGTTTATACTTATCGCCAGCTGGTTGAATATATAGGCCAGTATTCGGACAATACCGCCAATAATGTTTTAATTAAACTTTTAGGTAGAGAAAAAATTCAGCAAACAATTGATACTTTAGGGATGGAAAAAACATCTTTGGAAAAGTATGAAACCAGTCCTGAAGATATGGGCATATTTTTCCGAAAGCTTTATCAAGGCAGCATTGTTAGCCGGGAGAATCGGGATGAGATTTTTGGATTTTTAACAAAAACCGCTTTTGAGGACCGGATTCCGGCTGGGGTGCCAGAGGGGATTCGAGTGGTTCATAAAATTGGCACCGAAATTGGCAATTACTCTGATGCAGGCATTATTTTTGCCAAAGAACCTTTTGTTTTAGTAATTATTTCCAAAAACGCCCGCGAAGCCGAAGCCCTCGAAGTTTTACCCCAAATTGTCGCAGCGATTTGGGAATTTGAAACAAAGTAAGGTGAAATCTTAAGAGATTCAAGTATCTCTCAACTCTGTAATCGAGGAAATACCCAGGGATTCCATATAGGCCACCAGCGCCTGATTGGTCTTTTTGACTATGAAAGGACCTTCAAAAGGAAGTCCTGTAAAGACTTGGACTAAATTGGCACCAGCTCTCAGCTTTTCTATGACATCCTCAAAGTTAAAGACTCCGCCTACGCCAATAATTGGTAGTTTTCCTTCTGTTTTTCGAAAAGCGTAGGCAATAATTTCCGTGGAACGAGATCTTAAAGGACGACCACTTAAACCCCCAGTTTGTGTTCGTAGGGGACTTCTTAAAAAAATTGGTCTTTCTATGGTAGTATTTGTGGCGATGAGACCATCTGCCCTCCCGCTCATTATTACGTCTAAGATATCATCTAGTTCTGCCCAGGTTAAATCGGGAGCAATTTTAACTAAAGTCGGTAAAGGTTCTACACCTCTTTTCCTGGCTGTTTCTAAATTCTTTTCCCTCACCTGGCTTAACAAGTTGGTTAGATGATCTTTTGCTTGAAGTTGACGAAGACCAATGGTGTTAGGGGAACTAACATTAACAGCGATATAATCAGCGTAAGGAAAAACTTTTTCTAAAAGATAGGCGTAGTCTTCAGCGGCTTTTTCGATAGGCGTGTCTTTTCCTTTGCCAATATTAATTCCGAGAACATAATCTCCCTTTTCTACACCGGCTAGATTCTGACAAAATTTTTCAACTCCTTGGTTAGGGAACCCCGTCCGATTAATTGCTGCTTTATCTTCTACCAGACGGAAAATTCGAGGTCTAGGATTTCCCTCTTGAGGAAGTGGGGTGACAGTGCCTACCTCAATATGCCCAAAATCAAGAGTGGATAAAACACTTACCGCCTCAGCATTTTTATCAAATCCCGCTGCTAAACCCAAAGGATTTTTAAAAGTTAGACCAGATAATTTAACCTCCAGTCGTGGATCACGATATTCAAAAATTTTGTTAAGAAACCGACAAAGAGGCGGATAACTTTCGACAGCTTTAAGAACTTCAAGTGTCAGCTCATGAATTTTTTCAGAATCACTTCTAAAAAGTAAAGGACGAAGGAGTTCTTTATACATCTAGTTGGCAGCAAGATAATTACAAGCTTCTTGGTATTTAGCGGTATCAATATTTCCCAAGCGATAGTAAAAATCTAACAGTTGGGAAAAACGGAAGGCGGAGTGAAGAGTATAACCAGCGTCAGCTAATTGTTGTTTTCCCCCCTGTTCCCGGTCAACTAAAACGACAGTATCTTTTACCTTTAAACCGGCGTTTTCTAAAATCGCAATGGCTTCGAGTTTACTGTCGGCCCGGGTAACCAAATCATCAATCAATAAAACAGTTTCTCCCTTAATAAAGGGAGTCATAAAACTTCCTCCAAGCCCATGGCCCACTTTTTCTTCTTTTCTAAGATAAATTAGGGGTGTTTTTGTTTCAAGAGCAAAAGCAGTTGCCAAAGGATTAGCGGCATCGGGAATTCCTAAACAAGCATCGTAGGGTTGAGCTTCAGTTGCCAGCTCGGCATAGACTTTTGCCACCTCTCGCATTACTTGGGGGTATCGAGGTAAAACTCTTAAGTCAACATAATAAGGGCTCAAGGGTGCCTCGGGATTTTTTTCGTGAAGTTTAAGGCGAAAAGCGCCGAATTTTATCGCTCCAATATCAAATAAAGAATGAGCTAAGGCTTCTTGGGATTCAGTTAATCCTTCAGGGTGGGCGGTTAAATTTTCAGACTTTTCTACCATGATTCTTGTCTTTTAAATTAATAAGGAGAAAGTCTTTCAGCAGTCATTTGGTTGAGCTTATAACATAAATAAAAA
>Ga0210057_1004289_pt1 | contig 19096 bp, 18 predicted proteins | sample CryGeyCG2114_010_2_FD_183968 | JGI IMG/M metagenome (GOLD analysis project Ga0210057, IMG submission 183968) | Groundwater microbial communities from aquifer - Crystal Geyser CG10_big_fil_rev_8/21/14_0.10 (SPAdes) (version 2) | ecosystem: Environmental > Aquatic > Deep subsurface > Groundwater ...
CGGTTTTATTAACAATAGTGGTTCCTTCTTTCACACTGCAAAACCAGCCCACATGGCTTAAGGGCGGAAAACCGGCCAGCCACGGCACCAGCACCCGCATAAATAACACGCCGCCCAGACCCCCCACCACAAAAACCCCTAACCAAAGAAACGCTATTTTTTTGTAATTCTTTTTCTTAGGCATATTCTTCACCTATCTTACCGCAAAATCTAGAAAATTTCAATTAAACTAAAAAAGTCCGCGAGGGACCCTCAAAACTTAAAACGCTCGGCTCTTCTTCCTAAGCGAGGCCAGCCGTCAAGAAAAATGTGTCGCAGACGCCTCCGCTTCTTTGTCTTTTTACGTTGGGCGAGGCGGCGAGACACAAGCTGCGACTGGTTATAGAATCCATCTTGGCACTTATAGCCGACCTGCCCGCCGATAACCAAAGCTGATTACTTGAAATGAGATTGAATTACGCTTTAAGTTTGCATTAAATCTAATTCCTGCTAATCATTATCGGCTTTGGCAGGCGCGGCAGCGGTTTTTCGCGGCGGCTGGCCGAACGGATTTTATGTTTTTGAAAACATCTTCCGAGCGACTATTTAATAACAATCCCCTTCTCATCCGCGTCCACCACGATGCTGTCGCCTTCTTTAACCCGGCCGTCAATAATTTGCTTGGCCACCTCATCCAAAATCGCCTGCTGAATTAAGCGTTTAAGCGGCCGCGCTCCATAATTGGAATCGTAGCCCTTATCGGCCAGGAATTTTTTGGCTTTGACGCTCACCCTAATTTTAATTTTTTTCTCCGCTAAGCGTTTTTGCACCCGTTCTAATTGCAATTCTACAATTTCAGTTAAGTTTTCTTTGGTTAAGCTATCAAAGATAATGGTTTCGTCCACTCGGTTTAAAAACTCGGGCTTGAAAAATCCGCGCAAGGATTCACTTATCTTTAATTTCATTTCCTGCTGCCCTTCTTTAACTATGTCGTCGGTAAAGCCCAGAGCAAAGCGTTTGGCAATATCGTTGCCGATATTTGAAGTCATAATAATCACGGTATTTTTAAAATTCACCGCACGGCCTTTGGCGTCGGTTAAACGGCCATCGTCCAAAATTTGCAACAGCATATTGAAAACCTCCGGATGCGCTTTTTCAATCTCATCAAACAACACCACGCTATAGGGTTTGCGCCGAATGGCCTCGGTGAGCTGTCCACCCTCTTCGTAACCCACATATCCGGGCGGCGAACCGATCATACGGGCGGTAGTATGCTTTTCCATATATTCTGACATATCAAGACGCACAATAGCGTTCTCGTCATTAAACATAAACTCAGCCAGGGCTTTAGCCAATTCCGTTTTACCCACACCCGTCGGCCCGCAAAAGATAAAAGAGCCGATGGGACGTTTTTCTTCCGAAATGCCGGCTCGGGCGCGACGCACCGCGTTGGCAATCGCGGCAATGGCGCTTTCCTGGTCAATCACGCGCTTATGCAGCTCCTCTTCCATGCGAGCCAATTTGGCCATTTCGCCCTCCAGCATCCGCTGCAACGGAATACCAGTCCAGCGCGATACCACGCGAGCAATATCTTCTTCCTCAATCTCTTCTTTAAGCAACGGGTGGTTTTTTTGCACTTCCACCAAACGCTTCTGGTTCTGACGGACAATTTTTTCCTGCTCCGGAATCTGGCCGTAACGAATCTCGGCCGCTTTTTGCAAATTGCCCTCGCGTTCGGCAATATCCCCATCCTGCTTTAACGACTCTATTTTCTTTTTCGCTCCGCTAATCTTAACAATAATGTCGTGCTCCGTTTTCCAACGCAGCTCCATCTCCTTGGATTGCTCTTTCAAATTAGCCAATTGTTTTTCCACCTGCCGAAGTTGAGAACGAGCTTCTTTGGATTTTTCTTTTTTCAATGCTTGCTTTTCAATTTCCAATTGGATTATTTTACGTTTTTGCTGGTCTAGCTCCGTGGGCATGCTGTCAATTTCCAAACGCCGGGCCGAAGCCGCTTCATCAATCAAGTCCACGGCTTTGTCGGGTAAAAAGCGGTCGGAAATATAGCGGGAGCTTAAATTGGCCGCCGCGATAATGGCTGCGTCCGTAATACGCACGCCGTGATGCACTTCATATTTTTCTTTCAGCCCCCGCAAAATGGCCACGGTATCTTCAATGGTGGGCTCTTGCACATAAACCTGCTGGAAACGCCGCGCCAGAGCCGGATCGCGCTCAATGTATTTTTGATATTCTTTGAGCGTAGTGGCGCCCACTGCGTGCAGCTCGCCGCGCGCCAAAGCTGGCTTTAATAAATTAGAAGCGTCAATCGCGCCCTCAGCCGCGCCCGCGCCCACCAAAGTATGAAGTTCATCAATAAACAAAACGTATTTGCCGGCCGAGCGGTCAATCTCTTTAAGCACGGCCTTAATGCGGTCTTCAAACTCGCCGCGAAACTTGGTGCCGGCTACCAGCGAACCCAAATCTAAAGCAATCAGCTCCCTTTTCTTTAAACTTTCAGGCACATCGCCCGCCACCACGCGCTGAGCCAAACCTTCCACAATGGCGGTTTTACCAACGCCGGCTTCGCCAATAAGCACCGGGTTATTTTTAGTACGGCGCAATAACACTTGCATCACTCGCCTGATTTCCTCATCGCGGCCAATCACCGGATCAAGTTTTTCTTTGCGAGCCAACTCTGTCAGATTTCGGGCGTATTTTTCCAAAACCTGATATTTACTTTCCGGTTCCATATCCGTCACATGCTGTCCGCCCCGCACTTCTTCCAAGGTTGTCAAAACACTGCGCTTATCAATATTGAAGGTCTTAAAAATATCTCTCACCTTGCTGTCGGCCTCAAAAAGCGACAACAATAAATGCTCCACCGAGACATATTCGTCACCCAAATTTTTTGCCTCTTTGCCGGCTTGATTGATTAAACGTCCCAGCTCATTGCTCAACATCACCTGGCCAAAAGGCGTCGCCCCTAAAATCCGCGGCAGCCGCGTGATTTCTCTTTCCAGCTCCGTTTCCAGCAACCCTCGGCTCACTCCCAGCTTTTCCAGTAAAGTGATAGTTATGCCGCCGTCCTGTAATAACAAAGCCAGCGCCAGGTGCAGCACATCTATCTGGGTCTGCCCGCGTTCGCTGGCCAAGTTATGCGCCTCACACATGGCTTCCTGAGCTTTAATTGTAAACTTGTCTATCTGCATGAATTCATTTAAACATTAAAACATCTTAACATCTTAACAAAATACGAATTTTTCTTATGCTTAAATGTTAAAATGTTAATATGTTAATATGATTTCTTCCTATAATCCTCAATGGCCGCGCGCAGGGCCTTAACCGCCAAATCAGCGCAATGAACCTTGATTGGCGGCAAAGAACCCAGGGACTTCGCCACATCAGAATATTTTATTTTCAGCGCCTGAGCAAAAGTTTTTCCTTTGGCCATTTCCGTCACCATAGAGGAGGTCGCAATGGCGGCCACGCAACCCAACGTCTCAAATTTTATATCTTTAATAATCTCCTGGCCTTTTTTATTTTTACTAATCTTAAGATAAATATTCATTAAATCGCCGCAAATCGGATTGCCAACTTCGCCTACGCCATCGGGGTCTTTTATCTTGCCCATATTACAGGGTTTTTGGAAATGTTTAATAACTTCTTTATTGTATAGCATATCAGCAACCCAAATTCTTTAATAATTTATCCTTCATTCGCTCACCCACTCCTCCGCTGATGCTGCGAAGTTTTTCAATAATGCCCGGCAAAAGCGCCGAAACCTTATCAATCTCTTCTTCGCTGGTAAAACGGCCCAAGCTTAAACGAATAGAACTATGGGACTCAAGCGGCTCAAGTCCTATGGCCTGCAAGACGTGCGAGGGCTCAAGGGATTTGGCCGCGCAAGCCGAACCGGTAGAAATAGCTATGCCTGACAAATCCAGCGCGATTAAAACTGCTTCGCCCTCCACTCCATCAAAACGGAAATTAGTATTATTGGGCAGGCGCAATTCGCGAGAGCCGTTCAAAAATGACCCGGGAATGTTTTTCAGCACGCCGTCAATCAGCTTATCCCTTAATTTTTGGGTATCTTTTATTTTTGATTTGAGCTGGCCAACTTTATCTATTGCCGCTCCCAACCCCACAATACCGGAAACATTATGCGTGCCGGCCCTCATTTTAAATTCCTGCTCGCCGCCTTCCAAAAATCGCTCAAAGGGCGCACCCTGCCGGACAAAAAGCGCCCCGATACCTTTGGGCCCATAAATTTTGTGGGCCGAAAGAGTCATAAAATCAACTCCTAATTTCCGGCTGTCGCAATCCAAATAATTGACGGCCTGAGCCGCGTCAGTATGAAAAGAAATTTTATTTTGCCGATTTTTATTTAATTCTTTTAATAATTGACCAATTTCGGCTATTGGCTGAATCGCGCCGGTTTCATTATTGGCATACATCACCGAAATTAAAATTGTGTTTGATTTAATATTTTTTTCCACTTCACTAACTTCCACCAAGCTATCACGATTAACCGGTAAATATGAAACTTCGGCTAGGCCGTCTTTCTCCAGTTTGCGCGCTGAATTTAAAACGCAATCGTGCTCAATTTGTGAAACGATAAGATGCGGTTTTCCCCCGCCCAGATTTTGCCGCAATTTTTGGCTCACGCCCAAACCCCTAATAATGGTATTGTTGCCCTCAGTCGCGCCGCTGGTAAAAATAACTTCGGCGGACTGGCAATTCAAAAATCCGGCCACGCTTTGACGCGCTTCAACCACTGCTTTGGCCGCCTCTTGCCCAAATTGATGAATTGACGAAGGATTGCCGAATTTTTCCAAAAAATACGGCTTCATTATCTCAAAAACCTCCGGGTCAACCGGCGTGGTAGCGGCATAGTCAAAATAAATTCTTTTAGCCATAGTCGTAATCACCATTTTAACTCCAAGACCGGTTAGCAGTCAACCCCCTGGATTGCTAAATATCATTGCCGGCGCGCTGCCCCGTCAATTCATAAATTTCCACCGGGATTTCTTTACCCTTAACCTTTACTTTGTCCAAAAATCGGCAGTTAAACTGGTCTTTCGCTCGCTCAAAAGTAAACTGACTTATAATAATCTGGGTCTGATATTGCTTGTTTAAACCCTCCAGCCGTGAGCCCAAATTAACGTTATCGCCCAGCGCCGTGTAGTCAAAACGCTGGCTGGAACCCATATTTCCTACCACCATTTGACCCGAATTGATACCTACACCAATATTGATATCCGGCAAGCCCTTAGCGGCCCACTCCTGTTTAAGCTCTGCTAATTTTTGGCTCATCTCCAGCGCCGCCCAGCACGCTTGTTGGGCGTGGTCGGGCATATCTTGCGGCGCGCCCCAAAAAGCCATCAAACCATCACCCATAAACTTATCCAGCACCCCGCCTCGGCTCAACACAATGTCGGTCATAGCGGTAAAATACTCATTCAAAAACGCCACCAGTTTTTCCGGCGCCAATTTTTCCGATAAAGTGGTGAAGCCCCGGATGTCGGAAAATAGCACCGACATATCACGCTTCTGGCCGCCAAGTTTAAGTTGCTGCGGATTTTTAACAATTTCTGCTATCACATGAGGCGATAAATAATGCTGAAAACTTTGACGCAAGTGGCGTTTTTCTTTGGTCTCAGAAAAATATTGATAGCTCAACGTGGCGAGCAACGAGCCGACAAAAGCTAAACTGGGATAAACTAAATTAAAAATAAGTCCCTTATCAAACGCCCATAGGGCCACGCCCAAATAAATTAAATATGCTACCAAGCTCCCCAGCGCCGCCAGCCAAATTCGGCGGTTTAAAGAAAAACTAAGCGCGCAGACCAAGCTTAAAATAAAAATAATGGCGATAGCGCCGGCCGAGCTAATATCTTTAAGAAAACTCTTAGCAATAATGGTTTCAACGGCGTTGGCGTGAATTTCCACGCCGGGCATCAGCTGCCCCAAAGACATGGGCGTAGCTTGGCTATCGTGCAAATCGGCGCTGGTGACTCCCACCAGCACAATTTTTCCGCGCCAAACTTCGGGCGATATTTTGCCATCATAAACATCCTTGAAAGATAAGGTTTTGAAAGAACCGGGCGGCCCGATAAAATTAATACGCAATGCCGGACCGGTTTGATTGGCTAAATCATCAATCGTCTGACCGCTATAAAAACTGCTGACCGCTAAAGACATAGCCGGAATTTTTTCTTGGCCGCTGTCAATAAAAACCGGCAAGGTCCTAACCACGCCGTCCTCGTCCGATAAAACATTAACGTGGCCGAAATTCTTGGCCGGCTGACTTATTGTTTCAATTGACCTGATTACTTTAGTCGCCAGCGGCAACTGATTTTGACGCAACTGAAGCGGCGCCCCCTCAACCGGCAAAACTACCGGCGAGCCAGCCAGCGCTTGGGCTAAGGCCTGATCGTCAGCTACGCCAATTCCGGAGGGCTCGCTAAAAATCACATCGTACCCGATGGCTTTGGGTTGACCTTGAGCAATAATTTTTATTGCCTGGCCGTGAACGGCGCGCGGCCAAGGCCACTGCCCCAGCGCCTGTAAGCTTGACTCATCAATAGCCGCTATCACAATCTGACCGCTGCTTGGCCGATTTAAAAATAATTTATCGGCTAATTTGGTTTGCCATGTTTTAAAAACACCCAACCAAAAAGCGCCGCTAATCACCAAAGCAACAGCGACACTAATGGCTAAACTAAAAGTAAATCTTTTGGCCGATTGAGTCATGCAACCAAAATATTTTAATGGCTGGACTTATTCAACTTCCAAAACTTCAAAACCCTTGGATAACACGACCCGCTGCAAACCGCTGGTTAAAATAACGTCATAGACGCCCGGCTGAAGATTGGGCGAAACCATCGCTTCCAGCGTATTGGCATTAAGGACTTTAACACTGGTTAAAGCTAAGCCGCCAATTGAGCCCTTGGCTAACGGACCAAAACCGCTACCATTTATCGTCACTTTAGTATATTGATAACCCGGCCCGTAGGTTACATCCGGGTCAATACTGGCAACGCTTAACTTGACTTCCGGCGGTTGGCTGACCAACGGCGTTTTAATTAATGGCTTGGGGCTGGCTGTTGTGACTATAGAGCTGGGATTGGTCTCCGAGCTGACCGATGGCGATTGCTTGTCTTGCGCCTGCTCCAAGGCCTTAATTCTATTCTCTATCTTTTCCTGACGAATTTCTTTGAGTTCTATAAATTTTTCAAAAATCGGCTTGTCCGAAAAATCTTTTTTCTCCAACGTCATCATCGCCGGCAAAACTTTTTCTCTCAAATCCTGCTGGCGGACTTCACCCGAACCGCCGCTGGCCTGCCTAATTTTCTCTTCAACTTGCTTATCTTTAGCCAGATTATCTTTAAACCAGGGCCGATCTAAATCCGCGGCCGACAAGATTTTAATCACTAATGGTTTTTGCGCGGTCGGCGGCTCTTTGGTATCCATCTCCACGGAATTGCCCGTTTCCACCTCCGCTTCTCCGCCCGCCAACGTTTGCTTGGTCTGCGGATCAATGGCCTTAATCGCTACCTTGTTGCTCAACACTTCAAGCTTGGTCTTGCCTTCTTTATAAACCATGTTAAAAATCGTCCCCTTCACCACTGCTACCGCGTTAGCGGTTTGCACCTCATAATTGGTCTCTTTGTCCAACAGCCGCTGCACACGCGACCAAAGATTGCCTGAGTTTAATTCCAATTTTACGCCGGAGGATTGCGCCTCGCTAAAAAACTCGGTTAAGTTAACGCTGGTTTCTTCGTCCAGACGCGCTAAGCTCCCGTTGGGAAAAACTAAATTCGCCTGACTGCCCGCCAGCGTGATAACAATCACGCCCGGCTCAACTTCTTGGGCAACCGGGGAAGTTAGAGTTTTTTCTTCACCCTCAAAACTAATTTTTACCTGACCCTTAACCACTTCCAAAATTACGCCGTCTTGAGCCAATGCTTCGGCAGCGCCCAATAACCCGCCCTTTTGACCTTTATTTTTAAACCACCAGCCGCCAGCCGCCAATAACAAAATTATTACGACAGCGGCCAACAGCCAAATAAATGTCTTTCTCATATTTATTTAAATTAATTTTATCTGCCTATTGGTAGTATATCACAAAATTAAATCCAGCGGCCCAACAGCCAAACAAAAACAACTCCCGCCAGCATTAAGACGACATTTAACCAATTATGCTCTTTATGCGTGGCTGGAACCAAATCCGACGCGCCAATATAAATAAAACTGCCTGCCGCCACGGCCAGCAGCCACCCCAAGGTCTCACCGGCCAAACGATAAACAAAATAATAAGCTAATAACGCCCCGATTGGCGTCATAGCCGCCACCACCCAAGCAAAAACACTTTAAAATCTTTTTTATTTGATAATTGCTTAATTTGCTGTATTTCATGGCCTTTCTAGGACATTATATCAAAATTTCCTAGACAAGACCCTAATATTATTCATGCGCCTAATGTGAACCTAATCGGCGAAACTAAGCGTATTTTTCAGCCTCGGGCTGGCGGTGGGTTCTTTATTCTAGGCGCTTAGCGCCAATACAGATAAAGGCGGGTTGAAAAATATGCTTAGTTTCGCCCTAGAATAGCAAAATTTACCTCAACTCATTATCCATCACTCAAATAGTAGCGCCGCGCCCAGCGCTCCGCCAAATCGGCCGAGCCGACTAAATAAAATCTTGGCTTGCTTGGCCGCGGGCGAAGTAACAAATTTATCAATACCCTCTTTGATGCCGGGCAAAATTAAATCTTCCGCTTCGCCAATCCCTCCGCTTAAAATCACCGCTTCGGGATCAAAAATATTAATTATATTAGCAATACCCACGCCCAAATTCTTGCCCAGCGATTCAAAAACTTCTCGTGCCCGCTTATCTCCCGATTGAACCAGTTGATAGGCCTGAAGCGACCCCAGCCCCAGTTCTTTTTTTATAAATTTATTGGCCGCTAGCTCTTCCAGCTCCAGACCATCTGAAATATCAACGATGGAATGCGCCACTTCGCCGGCCGCGCCATGCTCCCCGGCAACAATTTTACCATTTACCATCCAAGCGCCGCCCACCCCCGAACCCAGCGTCAAATAAAAAACGTTTTTTAAATCCTTAGCCAAGCCAACTTTTTGTTCCGCCAGTAAAAAACAATGGGCATCATGCTCAAGTTTTATTGGACAGGGCTTAAACTTTTCCGTCAGCAATTTTTTTAATGGCTGATTGTCCAAATAGCTTATATTAGGACTTTTTAACATAATTTCTCTGGCCAAATCCATCGTCCCAGGAAAACCAAAACCCGCGCCGCCAATGGCAACCTCAACCGATAAATCAGCAAATATTTTACCCAGCAACTCAAGCAAACCGCTAAGGTCGCTCGGCAAATCAGCCGCTTGGGATTTAACAATTTGCCTGTCGCGTACCAGCGCGGCCTTGACGCTGGAGCCGCCGATATCAAAACCGATGTAATTCATGCTCTATTTGTTAGCGCTGATTAATTCCTTAACCTTATCCCAGTATTCCGGGTGTCCGTTCTGCTTTAAATAATACCACCATTCCGCTCCCCACCAATAGTACTCCGAAAAACCGGTTTGCTTGGCATAATCAATTGTAGAAATAAACTCGGTCAACGGCATCAATTTTAACTGCTCCTCAATCGGAATTTCGTAAATTTGCTTGTGCGTCCAGGGCTCACCCTGCAATTCAATTACCACAAAAGGTTTTTGCCAACCGACAAATAACCGCACTAATCTTTCCTTCAGCCGGAAAAAGCCCGGCGGAATCGGATATTTATAAGAACCAAGCTGCTGATTCCAGACCCAGCGGTACATGGTCGTGCCAAAAATATCGGCGCGTTTGGCCGCCCGCACCCATAAACTTAACTCGCCGCTGTCGGTAAGAATAATCGGTCGGCTGTCCAGTTGTCTAACCAGCGCAATTTCTTCGTCCAGCAGTTTGACATCAAGTTTAGGGCATTCGCCAAAAGACAAAAAGGGCTCGTTTTCCACCTCCCAGGCAAAAACGGCGGCATTATCTTTATACCGGTTAACAACTTTTTCCATATAGCCGAGTAGCGCCGGCCGCTGGTCAATCACCCACTCGGGCTGATGGCACTCGGGCCAGCGCGGCAAGCGATAGCCGACCGCCAAGATAATTTTAACGTCGCGCTCCTGCGCCTGCGCCACCTGCCAATCAAGCTCCGTAAAATCAAATTGTCCCTCTTTGGGTTCAACTTCCAGCCAGTGCGCCACCAATCTGATTTTTTTCACTCCCAAATCGTCTAGCATAGCTAGATAAGCCGCCTGCCAGTCCAGTCCCAATTTTTTGGCAAATGTTTCCTCAAAAGTTATGCCCCAAGTAATTTGACGATTTGGGTCGGCCGTTGACCGACTCAAAATCAGCCCGACTAAAATCAGCAAACAAATAACTATTAAAAAAATGTAGCGCTTTTTCATAACGCAATAACAGCCAACCCAGCGCCGATTAAAATAACGGCGATGGATTTTTGTAAAATAATCGGCCAGGTCGTTTTTTCTTCAAGCAGACGCGGAAACTTTTTGGAAAAAATAATAACTATCACCAGCAAAAAAGCATATTCTGTCCCCTGCAGCGCGTTGACCAGCGAAACGCTACCCAAAGAAACGGCCCAGTTAACCAGCGTTGAACCAATGCCGGCCGAGATTTTATTTAAAACCAAAACGGCGCCCAGGCCCTTACTCGCCTGGCGGCCGCCGCTGAAAATTGCCCGCCGCCAAACAGGATAGAATAAAACCATCAGCGCCGCCGCGACCATGCCGACCCTCGTCCAGATAAAACCGGTAATAAAACCTTGTTGTTCAAAAATATATTTAACTGAAACTAAATAAATAGCGTTAAGCAAAATCGCCAAAATTATTGACCGGACATCCTTGAGAGCCCGCCCGCCATGGCGAGTCCTTTTGAATGAAATTAAAAAACCGCCCAGCACCAGCAGACAAAATGCCGCCAACTGCTTCAAACCCAAGTGCTCGCCTAAAAAAAGAGAAGCCAGCGTTAAAACAAATATCGGCACCAGCCCCCCGATTATCGGCATGGCTTGAGAAGCGTCGTTGTTGTCCAGCGCCCGGTAAAAACAAAGCAGGCCAAAAAAGAAAATTACGCCAACCAAAAAAGCCAGCCCAAATTGGGCCAGACCCGGCCAGCGCAGGCCAAACGGCGCCAGCACAAAAGTAAAAACGCTCAACAGAGAAATATAAAAAGTGAAGACCAGAGGCCTGTTCATGGCGCGCTGACGCAACAGAATTTTATCAATAGTACCGGCCAGCGCGTATAAAAAATATCCGGAAAGAGCGGCTAAAAACCAACTCATATATTTAAAATATTATTTTTACAGATTTTAGCATATTCATAAGCGCTGGGCCTGATTTTCCGCTCCAGCGTTTCATAATCAATCTCCACCAGCCCAAACCGCGGCCAAAAACCTCTCATATCAACAAATTCAAAATTATCCAACAGCGACCAATGAAAATATCCGCGAATATCTATTCCTTCCGTTAACGCTTTATGTAAAAATTTTAGGTGCTCCTTAATAAATTTTTTGCGATTTATATCTTTGGCATCCGGCAAGCCGTTTTCTGTTATATAAATCGGCTTTCCATTTTTTGCCGCTTTTTTTAAAACAGCGTAAAATCCTTCCGGGAAAATTTCCCAACCCAAATCATTTTGCCATTTATTATCACGTTTATTTTCCATAATCCCAAAAAACTGACCGCCAAATCTTAAATTAACGTAAAATGGCTCATAATATTGTACCCCGAAAAAATCACACGAATTTCGAAATGTTTTAAAAAATCTTCGGTCGGCAACATAATCAAATATTTTTGCGGCTACCCTATTCCAGGGTAAATTATTATATGGCCTTATATAAAACATAAAATGCGAGCAACCGACTTGAAAATCAGAATTTACAGATTTAGCTAATTTATATACTTGTTTTTGAACGGCCATTAAATTCCTGAAGACCTTATTAGCAGAACTTTTGCTCTTGATGCCCGGCGGCTGGAGTCCAAATAAATACCCATAAGACGCTTCTGTTCCGGGCTCATTGAGGGGCATCCAAAACTTAACCAAATCCCCATATTCTTTAAACATTCTCTCCGCGTACCTTAAAAAATATTTAATAACATCCTTGTTTTTCCATGCCCCAATCTTTCCAACCCATACCGGATTAGTCCAATGCCACAGCGTCACAAATGGTTCTAACCCCCGCTCGCGCAGAGCTAAAATTACCTGCCGATAATGTTCAATCTCTTTTTCGTCAAATTTCCCCTCTTGTGGCTCAATGCGCGACCACTCAATGGAAAAACGATGGGCGTTGTGGCCCAGCGATTTGGCAATATCAAAATCCTCGCGGAAGCGATTATAATGGTCGCAAGCGCGGCCGGAGATATAGTTTTCCGGCTTAAACATCTCCGGAAACTGCTCTTGCTGCCAGAGCTGCCACTTTTGACCGGCTTCTTGAGCCAGGCGTTCGGCATTCGCTTTTTCCCATTCAGTCCAATCATTAACATTGCCGCCCTCAACCTGATGAGCCGAAGTCGCCGCGCCCCACAAAAAACCTTGAGGAAATTTTAGTTCCATACCGGGTAGTAGAAATTCGATTAAATTTAGCGTTATAAAACAGCGTTTTTATTACCCAAACAAACTTGATGCATTTTGTCCCATAAAAGATACGGGATCAAGCTTGCATCGGATGATTCGCTGGTGACTAATTTTTGAATGTTTTGCAAAAAACATTTCTGCGATCTATCATATGACTCTTTCGCGGTGTGACCTTTCAAAATAGAAACCATTAGTTGATTTGACGGACCGAGAAACAATTCGGCAGTTTTATCATTAAGCGGCTTTGATAATTTATCCGATTCGTATGAAAAGATAAAAACATCATTGTATCCCAAATAGGCATTGGCCCCAGCATCAATACTGGCTGGTCCCAATTCTTTAGCCGAACTGCAAGATAAAGCGTAAACGGATTTATTTTTAATTACTTCCTCATTCTTACCGGCTTGAATTAAGGTTTCATCATCCACGCCCGTGATGCGATCTGCATCACCATGACCATTCAAAAAAATAAAAGAAGGCCGCATTTTAGCGACCATACTTTCAAATTCGTTTTTATTCGCTCTTTCTATGTCCAAATCTAAAACTTTAATGCCTTTTTCTCTGGCCAAATTGATAATTTCTTGCGCCCAATAAAAAAGATAATGAGTCGTATCATCATATTTAGGCCTCGTGACCAATAGCGTTCCGCTCATAAAAGAATCCTTCTTTTAATAATCTCAAATACTCCATTTGCACTTCTACGATTTTCTTGCCTATCTCATCTTTTTTCTCTACGTGCTCAATTAACTCATCGCGAGTAAAATCGCCAGATGAGCCAACCGACAATTTTTTATCGGACGGCAAAATTTTCAACCTTGCTATAACCAGTTCTCTTTTTTCTTTTTCTCTGTTTTCAATTTTATCTTTTTCTTTATCTTGATTCATAGTATTTTTAATTCTTCCAATTTTCTTAAAATTTCTTGGGAATTTTTTGTATTATTATTAACCTCTAAATAAGCCACATTCCAAGTAATCGGCTTACCTTCCAAGATAAGAATAATTTCCTCCCTTATCCCTAAAGGAAGGTTAGCGTAAACCTTTAAAAATTTTTCTTTCGCGGTTTCCATGCTCATATATTCACCTGCTTTAAATTCATTATACCACAAAAACTAAAAACCGCGTTAATATTACCAAAGCAGTTCCGGGACAGGGATTCGAACCCCAATTCTATGCTCCAGAGGCATATGTCCTACCTTTAGACGATCCCGGAATGATTCGTAATCTTGCCTTTTAAAATCTTTTTTCCTTTTGCGGTTTTATAAAATCTTTCCATCTGGTAGGCCTCGTATTTATCACTATAGCCCTCCGAATAAATCAGCTGCAATGGCAACCTCGACTTCGTGGCAAAAACCCTACCTCTTTGATGCTCTAAAATCCTCTTCTCTAAATTTGAAGTGCATCCAATATATAAGTTTCCGTCCTTTAGGCTTTTTAAAACATAGACCTTATACATGACGATCCCTTGGCCGTAGCCCGAGGCTACAGCCTACGGGCGAGGCCCGAAGCGACTTAGTCCTTCAAATACCGCCGAATTGCAATCAAACTGGAAGTCCCGCCCAAAAGCAGTCCCACCGCCACCAACAAAAAGAAAAACTCCCAGAAATTGGCCTGATAAAAATACATCAGGTCCACGCCCGGCAGGAAATTGGTAATTTTGGGCGAAACAAAATAAAGCATCGGATACATTAAGAGCAGTGCCATCACGCCCGACACCACGCCGTAAATTACTCCTTCCACCACGAACGGCCCGCGCACAAACCAATTGCTCGCCCCCACCAGCCGCATCACCGAAATCTCGTCACGCCAGGTATACATAGTCAGGCGAATTGTGTTGAAAGAAACCAGCGCCGCAATCAGACCCAGCACCAAAGAGATAACAATGCCAGCGGTCTGGATATTGCCGGTTAAACTTGTCAGGCGCTCAATTAAATCCTTATTTTGTTTGTAATTGACGCGGTCAATCATTCCCTTAAAACGCTCGTCGTTCAAATAATTGGCAATTGTTTCGTATTGGGAAGCGTAGTTGGCCTTAATATTTAAACTGGGCTGCAGCGGATTTTGGTCCAGTTCCTGCAAACTTTGCATCAACACCGCGTTGTCCTTATGCCGTTCGCTAAAACGCTTCAACGCCTCGTCCTGCGAAACATAATCAACGCTTTTAACTTCGGATAATGCCACTAACTCCTGCCGCACGCCCAGAACTTTGGCCTCTTCGGTATCTTGGTTAAAATAAACGCTCACATCCACCCGACCCTCCAAATTTGCCACCACGGCCTGGGTCATCACGTTAAATAACGCCAAACAACCAAGCATAAACAGCGCCAAAACCATCACCGCCACGGTAGCGGTAGACAACCAATAATTGCGAATAAATCCTTGCCAACCGGATTTAATAACGCGCCAAACAGATAGTTTACGCATAATTTTTATTTATAAAATATATCGGCCGTTTTCCTCATCGCGGATTATCCGGCCCTTGTCCAAGGTTACCACCCGCTTGCTCAAGTTATTAATCACCTCTCGGTCGTGCGTCGCCAATACAATCGTTGTACCAAGTTCATTGATTTTTAGCAAGAGACGAACAATGTCCCAGGTGTTAAGCAGGTCTAAATTACCGGTCGGCTCATCAGCTAAAATAACCGACGGCCGGTGAATTAACGCCCGGGCAATGGCCACTCGCTGTTTTTCGCCGCCTGATAATTGAGACGGAAAAGCGCTTAATTTATCGGGCAAACCCACCAGTTCCAGAATTTGCGGCACATCTTGGACAATCTCTTTATTGGAAGAACCGGCCACTTCCATGGCAAAGGCCACGTTTTCATAAACCGTGCGGTCGGACAGCAAACGGAAGTCCTGAAACACCATGCCCATTTTCCGCCGCAAATGGTGCAACTCGTTCTCACGGATTAAATGAATATTTTGTTTATCCAAAAAAACTTTACCACGCGATGGCTGTTCCTCGCCAATCAATAACTTAAAAATAGTTGATTTGCCCGCGCCCGACGGCCCAGCCAAAGAAACAAACTCCTTGGGCCTGATGGTAAAATTCACCTTGTCCAGGGCTGTGCAACCATCATAGATTTTGGAAACATTTTGAAAAACGATCACCGAAGTATCAAGTGAACAAGCGGCAAGTGAACAAGTTTAAAAATTTCTTGTTTACTTGTTTACCTGTTTACCTGTTTACTATTTTAATTTCCGCCTCCACAAACTCGTCCAGCTCCCCGTCCAACACCCGGTCCGGCTCCTTTGATTCCACGCCCGTGCGCAAGTCCTTAACCAACTTATACGGATGCAATACGTAATTTCTGATTTGCGAACCCCACTCGGCCGTGCCCTCGCCGCTTTGAATATCGGCGCGCAAGCCGGCCACTTCTTTTCCCTTGGCCTGAAGCTCGCGCTGATGAAGACGACTGGCTAACACTTTCATGGCCTGCTCGCGATTGGCCGCTTGCGACCGCTCGCTTTGACACGCTACCACCAAACCCGAAGACAAATGGGTTAGCCGCACCGCTGTTTCCACCTTATTGACGTTCTGCCCGCCCGGGCCGGAGGAACGATAAGTATCAACTTTTAAGTCCTCCGGTTTTATTTTAACTTCTCCCGCCTCTTCAATTTCCGGCAAGACCTCCACTAAAGCAAAGGAGGTGTGGCGTAAATTATTGGCGTTAAAGGGTGAAAGCCGCACCAGCCGATGCACTCCCGATTCCCCCTTCAAATTTCCGTAGGTATAGGCGCCGCGAATTTCAATGGTCGCGTTTTTAATGCCGGCTTCCTGACCATCGTGCTGATGCAGCACCTTGACCTTAAACCCGCGCCGCTCAGCATAGCGCAAATACATGCGCAGCAGCATCGCGGCCCAATCCTGCGCTTCCGTGCCGCCCGCGCCGCTATAGATTGATAATAAAGCGTTATTTTTGTCGTAGGGACCGGAAAAAAATATCGTTAACTCTTCCTGCTGAATCTGTTTTTCTAACTTATCAACCTCTTTGGCAAGATTTTTTTGTTGTTCCAAGTCCTGCTCCAAAGTATCCTTACTCTTTTCCACCTGTTCGGCTAACAAACTAATTTCCAAGTCCATTTCTTCCCACTTGGCCTTGACTTCCTTTAATTCTGCTAACTCCTGACTTAACTGCGTGGCTAATTCGTGATTCTGCCAAAAGACGCTGTCCTGCATTTGCTTTTCAATAACGGCGATTCTGGCTTCTTTGCCAGCCAAGTCAAAGACGGTCCTTGGTCTTTTGGACCCGGTCGGTTAAATTTTCCAATGCTTTTTTAAAATTGATATTTTCCATAATTTATCTTTCATCTTATGGCTGCGCCGCGTGATAACACGGAGCCACGCGTAGCGAGGCGAAGCGGGATTTTACGCGGAGCCGGTCGCCCCGCAGCTGCGGGGCGACCTGACGCTTACTTGCCTCGCTCGCCTCGTCTTCGACTTGTCGAGGCGAGCCAAATGTCTGGAGCCGATGGTCGGAGTTGAACCGACAACCTATCGCTTACGAAGCGATTGCTCTGCCAGTTGAGCTACATCGGCATAAGACGACTGGCAGGCTGGCGAAGCGCCTGCTCTGCTGACTGCTTGTCCCGTGGTCGCCGCAGGCGACTTTACGGGAAGCTACTCCGGCATAACTAAAAATTACCTCCTGGCCGCCTCTTTAAGTAAAGCATTTTTATTTATAACTAGCGCCATCATATCACTTTTTTAGCAAAAATAAAAGGGGCTAAAATTAAAATATGGTGAGCGGGTAGCGGCCCCGCAACATAAATGTGCGGGGTTTCCGCTCGCTTCGCTCGCTTCAAGAATCTGGCATAGAGTATATTTACGACTGCGCTCGAACCTACTTTATCAAAAATTTCTGAAAAATGGAAGATTGCCGCTCGCTTCGCTCGCGGTGTCCCACCCAGCGGCTCGCCGCCTGACGGCGGCCGGCAAAGCCAGCAAAAATTTCTTTTTCTTTTGGTCTGGCGCGCGCAAAAATCTTTTTCAATTAAGGAAACAATTTTTGCGGGCTTTGCTTTCTTGCTGACGCAAGGACGAGCCGCTTCCCACCCCATGCCGCGCGAAGCACGGCAGACAGTCGGGCAAAAAGTTTCCTCCCCTCAAACTCCCCTCCACTTTTTGCCCGTCTGCTGAACGGAAAGAATTTTCGCAAGTGTATTACGCAAGGTTTTCCACAACACAAAAACCCGATGCTCGGATCGGGTTTTTACATTATTCAGTCGTGGAAATTAATTTATTGCGGCTTCTCCAAATTCTTGCGCCGCACTCTCTGGATAACGGCGTAGATTGCGTATCCAGCAAGCGCGAGGATTGCTACAACAACCAGCAAGCCAATGATGACGCTATCGGTGCCGAGCGTTACAGCGCTGCCGACCGATGCCAATAAGGATCGTGATATTGGTTGCGGCGCGGCTGTCGGTGTTACTGGCGCCTGTTCGCCCAAAACAGCACCTTCTTCAGTCGGTTCTACCACAGGGGTCGTCTGGGTCGTTGGAGTTTTCGGAGTCGTTGTTGGGGTCGGAGCAGTCGCCGATATCACTACCGCCGTCTGAACTGCCACGCCGGCAATAACATTCTGGTTGTTTGCGTCGAGCGCCAATGAATTGCCGCTGTTTAGGGTAATCGTTCCGTTGCCGCTCTTTTTTGCGAGAAACGACACCGTTCCAAAAGTGGCCGCCGAAGATATGCCTCCCGGATAACCAGCGGTTTTTATAAACACTCCATTCGTGTTATCGGTGAGGTCATAGCCAGATTGAGAAAGCGGCATCCAGCTCGATGCGAAAGTGAACGACTTCACTTCAAGAAGATCTGCGGGATAATGAAGTTCGGTTTTTGCGGTGTAGTTTTTCACTCCTTGCGGATTTACCCCGATCGTCAGAGTAAAGGTTTGCCCTTGACGCACGCTCACGCTAACTGGCGTAAACGATACGCTCGTGGCGGCAAGCGCCGGCGCGGCAATAGCCATTGCTCCGAACGCTCCCAGTAAAATTGTAAGTAAATATTTTTTCACCCCGTTAGAAATTTTTTGTGTTTGTGTGTTCATAATAATATTGGAATACTTTATTCTAAAAACCCGCGTTGTTCATATAATCTTATATTTCTAACGGGGTTCATAGTAATTTTAGAGTGTCCAATTAATCATCAATAAATTGAAATCAAATACATCGACCTTACCGTCACCGTTGAAGTCAGCCACATTGCCGACGCTCGTGCTTCCCCAATTAACCATCAAAGTGTTGAAATCAAGAACATCAATTTTATTATCTTTATTGGCATCAACTTTCTGCGCCGCCGCGCTCAAAGTTGACGGCGGAGTATAGGAATATCCCCCGCCTCCTCCGCCTACCGCTACTGTTGGAGCTATGTATTCTTCCTCTTCAAAAGTTCCTTTTACAGACAAAGCAAAAGTATATTCTCCCGGGCAAAGATTTGGAACAGTTTCTATTTTAAGTTTTGGTTGAGTTC
>Ga0210057_1004290_pt1 | contig 19095 bp, 16 predicted proteins | sample CryGeyCG2114_010_2_FD_183968 | JGI IMG/M metagenome (GOLD analysis project Ga0210057, IMG submission 183968) | Groundwater microbial communities from aquifer - Crystal Geyser CG10_big_fil_rev_8/21/14_0.10 (SPAdes) (version 2) | ecosystem: Environmental > Aquatic > Deep subsurface > Groundwater ...
TATGCGTTGAGAGAAGTGAATTTTATTTATCATCATTGACTTTATAGTCTTCAAGAATAACGCTAACAATATTCCTCCACCAGCAACACCCATATAAAAATGCCGTGACTCAATAAACGCTGTGGGTTTATCAATAAAAATATAGGGAGTAAAACTTAACAAAGTGAAAGCAATCCCAAAAACAGTAATTTTTCTTAGACTCTTTTTAATCGTAAAGATAATAAGAACAACTCCAATAACCAAAAAAGAAAAAAACATAGACAACATATCAGCAGCTATGGTTTCCACAACAACCGCATCTCCTGGGTTGCCCCAAATACGATAATAATTATCACGGACAAATATTCGTGCCATAGGATATAAAATACTACCGTTAATAAAAATTTGAGACAGTGATTCTAGCGGATAAAATATAAGACGCGTTAATATCTTATACAAAGTATTATCTACAGCACTTGGGTAAATCACGCCTGACGTTGTACCAAATCGCAAGCTTAAGATCCGTATACCAAAGACAAATAACAAATATAAGATAAATGGCAGATGTATTTTAACCATTTTTGACAGTGAAAATTTTGTCCGCCTAAAAAGCAAATAAATAATTGGAAACAGCAAAAATATAAATATACAGCTTTCTTTAAAAAGGAATGCAATGATAACGCTTATTAATGAAAGATAAAGATACTTTATTCGTTTTGAGTATAAAAAGTAAGTAAAAATATTCAATGACAAAAAACTAAAAAAGGCTGCAGGTAGAGTAGCAGTAGTAGCAGCCGGCCAAGTAACAGCTTGTGCACCAATATAGGCAGTCCCAAAAAATAAGGCAGAAACTCTAGCCAAATTCCTGTTTTTGCTCAACTGATATACCAAACCAAAAACCAACAGTGAATTAAAAAAATGAAGAGTGATGGAAAAAATAGCAAATGGCAAAACCTTCAACGGGAAATAATAATAAAAGATGTAATTGATAGGCGTTGCAATCACTCGGCCCTGGCCGACCAAAATTTGGAGTAAAGAATATCGAGGAATGAGCCCTGAAAAACCATGCACCATAGCATTACCCACTGCTGTCCACTCATCCTGCTGATAAAAAGTTCCGGGTAAATTATGATACACAATGATAATAATTAACCCCAATATGAGTATATATAGCCATGTTTCACCAATCATTAGCATCTTCTCTGTTTGCTTAATTATCTTTTTCATATTTTTCAGTAAAAGTTTGTCCATTAAGGGCGTTGGTAAAAATAGTATCCCAATCAAATTTCTTAGCAAACCTAAGGGCGTTAAACCTATATTTTTTCATTTTGATCTCATTCGTCAAAAAACTGACCAACAACTTAGACAGCTTATTTTTGTCGTAAAGAATAATAAATCCGCATTTCTTTTTTTCAACTTCGCTTGCAACATACGGTATAGCAGTCATAATAACGGGAACACCCGCACCAAGGTAATTCTTAATTTTCCCGGGATCCGCATAATAAGTAAAGTCATTTATATCAGCTTTTTTATCATAAAGAGCAACCGCAACCGCAGCTCGAGAAATACGATCCTCCATGATTGAATGATCTGGAATATATCCAACAAACTCTACATATTTACCTAATTTTAACTGTTTCACTCGTTTCTTTAATTCACTCAAGTAAGGTCCTTTTCCAATAATAATATACTTTACGTTCGTAATACTGCTAACAATATTTGGTAAAGCCTCAATCACCAGTTGTATTCCTTGTTTTTGTGTTATCGTACCCATATAAAGTATTTCTCGTTTATTAATTTTATCGAAAGATACACGCTTTATTCTTTTGATGTGCACACCGTGTGGCACAATTAACTGGTTCGAAAAATTCTTGTGCCATTTTTTGCTCCTACCTTCAATCATTCGAGGAGATAAATTCCAGGTCCAGTTGCTTTGTTCAGCTGCGACTTTCTCAATTCTATGGTATATCGAATTAATAAATTTGTTATGAAAACGTAAAGGAACATAATCTATTACATAATAAATAGTATTTTTAACAAGCTTAAAACGCTTTAAGATACATCCGACAAAAGCATTGAGATTTCCTACTCCTACATACAAATTAAACTCATGACCCATTGTAGTAGACCAAACTATCGTATAGAAAAAATCCTTTATATAAAGTAAGAATTCGGGTAGTACCCAATGATAAGCATAGTGAGTTATTACTTTTCTACCTTTTTTATAATATTCATATCTAGAAGAATTCTTAGAAGTCTCTTTCAAAAACAACAAAGGATGAGTAATGAAAAGCAACTCATTAATTCCTTTTTTTAGGAAATAGTCCCGCAAATCATGTCCTGGTCCTGTAGTGGCTTCGTGAAGGACAACAATGGCTTTACGATTCCTCCAGGACTGAATCCTTATATTAGTTCCTGACTCTATATTTTTTTTCATACCATTCTATTTCCTTCACCAAACCATCTTTAAACTTAGTTTTTGCTACAAAACCAAATTTCTTTTTTGCTCTGGTCGTATCAAGCATTCTTCTAGGTTGACCATCGGGCTTATTTTTATCCCAAACTAATTCACCCTTAAAGCCCGTTAATTGTTTAACCATCAAAGCAAGTTCTTTTATTGATATTTCAAAACCTGCACCAAGATTTACAGGTTGAGATTGATTATATTTTTTCACAGCACATATAATTCCTTCAACCGCATCTTCAACATAGAGAAATTCTCGTGTCGCTTTACCAGTTCCCCAAATAACTACTTTAGCTTGATTATTAGCTTTTGCATATAAAAACTTCTTAATAAGTGCTGGGATTACGTGAGAAGACTCTTCTTTAAAATTGTCTCCGGGACCATATAGATTTACCGGCAATAAAAAAATAGAGTTAAATCCATACTGTTTTCTATATGATTGAGATTGAACAAGAAGCATCTTTTTTGCTAACCCATATGGGGCGTTAGTTTCCTCCGGATAACCATTCCATAAATCCTCTTCCTTAAAAGGAATATGAGCAAATTTAGGATAGCAACATATAGTTCCAATTGCTATAAATTTTTCTACATCGGCTTTCCATGCTTCGTGAAGAAGCTGAGTACCCATAATTGCATTATCATAAAACATTTCCGCAGGGTATTCTCTGTTATATCCTATACCACCAACTTTGGCAGCAAGATGAATAACAACATCTATTCCCTTAACAGCCTGTTTACACGCCTCTAAATCTCTTAAATCTAATTCTGTCGACCTTGGAGTCATTATTTTTTTCACTCCGAGACTAGTCAATCTCTTCACCAAATGAGTACCAAGAAAACCAGATGCTCCCGTTACCAATATCTTCTTTTCAGTTAAATCAAATATATTCGTCATAAAAAGTTAATCACTGTAATTACCCAGACCACCATTCACTAATGAATAATAATAACTCATTCTAACTGGTCTCATGACTTTCGGTAAAAAATCATCATCTTGCAACCGACGAATCTGACTCTGCACAATATTCCTTTTATCCAAAGTTTCTTTAATATGAGTTAAATTCCAAATGATTGCCTTATATGGTGCCCACGCAAGGGAAAATTTTCCCTGCACAAAGAAAACAACACTTGAACAAACATAAATTATTATAGTCATAGGAAGTACTACTATTAAATACCTAAATGATAAATTTTTCAAATACGTACATATTCTATTTTTAAATGAGTGAAAATGTATATAAGAAGAAACCATCTGTCCTGATGCTCCCCCTCCTTTATGAAATACAACTACCTTTGGAACATATATTATTTTATAACCAGCAAGCCAAATCCTATGACAAAGATCAGTTTCTTCAAAATAGGCAAAATAGGCTTTATCAAAAAGACCAGTTTTATTGAGAACTCTTTTTTTAATAAGAATACATGCACCTTTTGCCGAATATATTTCCATAAGCTTATTGTACTTTGGCTGACTATGATCTTTTTCTCTCCCATAATGATAAAGAACTCCTGACATTAGAAAGAAAGACCCAATTGAGTCGATAAGATCTGATCTTGGGTACATAAGAAGTTTTGGCTGTACCGCTCCTATGTTCTTCGCTGAATAAAGGGCTTTCCATAAATGTTCTATCACATCTTTCTCAATAATCGTATCAGTACTCAAAAATAAAATAGCTTGGCCTCTAGCTCTTTTGTAAGCAATCTCATGCCCCTCGGCAAATCCAAGGTTACTCTTGTTTAAAATGATCTTAATATTTGGAAAATTTAGTTTTACGAAAGAAACAGAGTCGTCACTAGAATTGTTATCCACAAAAAATATTTCTGTATTCTTATATGTACTTTTCGATAATGATATTAAACAATCTTTCAAATAAAGCCTGCCATTCCAGTTAACAATAATTACTGAAATCAGAGGTCTATTCATACTTTTTAAGGAATTCCTTCAGCACAGATGTCACATAATCAATATGCTTTTTAGTTAAACCTGGATATACTCCTATAAAAAAAGTATTAGTAAATGCAGTATCTGAATTGGATAAATTACCAATTTTTCTGTGTTCTATGTTTTTGTATCCTGGCTGTCTTAAAATGTTACCTGCAAAGACAGGTCGCGTCTGAATCTTGTGTTCTTCCAAAAATTGTATTATAGAAAACCTATCAAACGGAGCATCTTTTCTTACGGTTAAAGGGTACGCAAACCAGCTCGGATCGGATTTTGGGGTAGCTTTATGGAGCATAAAGTATTGTTGATAATCCTTAAAAAACACATCATAGAGCGCAAAATTTCTTTTTCTAATTTTAATAAAACGATTAACTTTCTTAAGCTGTATTCTGCCCATAGCAGCTTGTATCTCTACCGGCTTTAAATTGTACCCAATGCTTGAAAATATATATTTATGATCGTACGGAATATTGTCAATCTTAAACTTGAAACGCACATTACAAACACCATTCGGTCCTCCACCAGACGCACCGCACCAACACGCCCTACCCCAATCTCTTAGCGATTGGACAATCCTTAAAAGCCTAAGATCATTAAGAAGAACTGCCCCTCCCTCCCCAGCCATCGTAATATGATGGGCAGGGTAAAATGATTCCGTTGCCATAATCCCAAACGTTCCAGTTTTCTTTCCCTTATAGGTAGATCCTAAAGCATCACAGTTATCCTCCAATACCAATAAATTATTCTTTTGCGCTATTTTCATGATCGGATCCATATCATTGGGATTGCCCAACGTATGCACCAAAAATATCATGCGGGTTTTCTTACCTATGGCTTTTTCGATTTCTTCGGGTTTTGGATTCAGTGTTTCCAAATCAATGTCAACAAAAACAGGCTTTAACCGACAGTGAACAAGTGCGGCTATGACAGTGGGAAATGTACAAGCTGGAGTAATCACCTCATCTCCAGGATACAAACGCTGAGCAAACTGAGGCGACATTAGCGAAGAAACGGCAAGTAAATCAGCAGAAGAACCAGAATTAACCAGATATGCACGCTTCACTCCGAAAAAATCCGCCAATTCTTTCTCCAAAAGCTCCCCTTTCTTCCCCAGTCCAAACCACCCCTCAAGCATAACGTCTACCATCGCTTGTAAATCTTTTTCGTCATATACCGAACCTGCATACTGCACAGCCGTTTTTCCCGGAACAAATATTTGCTCTTTTATAGACTCTCTATGGTATTGTTTTATACTTTCATGAATCTGCCCTCTAATTTTCCTCTTGTTATTTACTCTTGCGCTTGACATACAAATCCATTTTATCATATTTATCATAATGATATAATTAAGACAAGGCCATGAAAAAATATACTTCATATTTGATAACTGGTGGTTACGGTTTTATTGGCTCTTCGCTGGCTAATACGCTAGATGGAAAAGTAACTATTCTCTCCCGCTCTAAACAACACAAGGGGCGAGTTACTCGAAATGACGTGCAAATTATTATTAAAGATCTTAACAAAATTGACAAATCAGATCTTGACAACATTGATATCATCTATCACTGCGCGAGTACCGTTGATAACTATAATGTACTCACAAACCCATATATCGATGTAGAAAATAACATTAACGATACTATAAAAATATTGGAAATCTGCAAAAATTTAGCTAAGAAACCAAAAATTATCTATCCATCTACTTTTTTTGTGTATGGCAATGAATACGATCAAACACATAAACCAATCAATGAAGAAAGCAAAACCGATCCTTTAGCTATCTATCCTGCAACTAAACTCTGCACAGAAAGCATTATTAAACTCTATTCTAAACTTTACCAGATACCATACATTATATGCCGACTCACTAACGTCTATGGTGAAGAAGAAGAATATGACAATAAAAAAAAGGGCGCCTTAAATTATCTTCTGATGCGACTAGTTAAAGGAGAACCCATATCTGTTTACAAAGGAGGTAACTTTTGTAGAGATTACATATATGTTAGTGACGTAGTTGACGCTTTTAAATTTTTAGAGTCAAAAGTAAACAATGATACTTTTCTTATCGGATACGGAAAATCAATACTTTTTAAAGAAATCATCGCATATACACAAACCCTTTCAGACAACAAATCACTTATTACTGAAATTGAACCTCCTACTTTTCATAAAGTAGTCGGCATTACAAATTTTGTTGCTGATACCTCAAAAATACGGAGTTTCGGTTGGGCACCAAAAATCGATTATAAAGAAGGAATTCAAAGAGTAGTTAATAACTATAAGCGTATCTCAACATAGCTTCACATGAAAAAAAATATCCCTACACTTTCTATTATAATCTGCGTTTATAACGATAAAAGTTTTATCCTAGAAGCCTTAAAAAGGGTAGAGAATGCATTTATTCCGGGATTTTGTAAGGAAATTATCATCGTTGATGACTGTTCAACAGACGGCGGACAAGATATATTAAAAAAATTACCAAAAAAATACAAAATTATTTTCCACAAAAAAAACCTTGGAATAGGAGGAGCACTCAGAAGTGGAATTAGAATTGCTACTGGTAAGTATATTGCCAGACAAGATGATGATCTAGAATATAATCCTGAAGAAATATATTATCTACTCCATCCATTGATTACAAATCAGGCAGATATTGTCTATGGATCAAGAACCCTTAATCACAATAATCAATATAGCAAAAAAACCTATTATTTAGGAGGTAAACTTATGAATTCAATCTTTAATATTTTATACTTTAATACCATTAGCGATTTCATCACCGGCTCCAAGGTTTTTAAAACAGATATTATTAAAAAATTAGACCTAAAAAGTAATGGATTTGAAGTTGAGTCAGAGATTTCTGCCAAAGCAATAAAAAAAGGCTATCGTATTGTCAGTTTGCCAATTTCATATAATCCACGATCGTTCAAACAAGGAAAAAAAATCAGGTGGCATCACGCGATTTCCATCATAAGAACCCTATTGAAATATCGATTTATGTAGTCGGTACAATTAGAATAGTCGGTACAAGCTCTACCTTATCTATAACTATTTCTCCAGGAAAATCACCAAAATCGAAATTTAATTCTTCTATATATCTTTTAAGGAATTGCTTTGGACCGCTGTAATATTCTGACTCGTAAATGGGCATCGTGTAAGTATGAAAATTACCATCAATAAAAAAAGGGAAATAAAAGCCCGACTCTTCCTCAAGTGGTGAGAGCATATTCGTGCTCCAATAAAATTTTCCAAATCCTTTATTAATCCCTAAGCTAAAATATTCCCTCGTTTGGCTAAGTGTAAGGTTGGAAAACAACCCATGCAAGTCACTAGTTAACTGCTGCCTTGAAGACCAATAACTGAAAATATCGACTGCTTCAGCAAGGATTGGTTCTATCTCATCTAACATAACCCAAATTCCGGTTTGAGTGGAGAGTATAGTAATTCGTACATATCTTGCTCTATAGATCTCAGGCCATTTATCCATCATATCCGATTTTTTGTTTTCTGATATTTCCATTACCTTTTCCCAATTCTTGCCATCCGTTGATGTTTCATAAAAATAGTGAAAGGGTAAATGCGAATCATTTTCTATCCCACCCATAATAACTCCACCAATATCCTTCTCTTCACCTAAATCTAAAGTTATATTTGCCTGATGGCAATCTGCATACGTCAAAGAGCGAGGTCCGAAATTTCCATCAACAAGATGATCCGCATTAAATGCGCTCGACGACGGGAAATTCTGTGCACCTCCACAGATATCAAAGACCTTTACTTTATCAAAGAAAAAAATGTGACTCTGATAATATTTTACTAATGCATTAACCTGAATCTCGCTAAAATTACTCCTGTCCTTACTGTTATATTTATTCCAGTCAAGATTTGCTTTTAACGTAACTTCTAAATTATAGGGAAATTCAACAGGATAAATTTTTTCAACTGGTAACGAAATTTTGTTTTCAAGAGGTAACTTTTTATTAACACTAAGAGTAACTAATTCTTGATGCAAGATAATATCCTTTACCCGCTTCGTGTAATTAATAATACCTCTATCTGGACGAAAATCAATAAAAAAGAAATCATTTAAAAAAGAAGGATTCTTTTCAACAACTTTCAAAACCTCATTCATCTCTCCATAAAGCCAATCAGGTCTGAGATTGGTTAAATCAGGGTAATATAAGTTTTTCAAGCCAAACCATTCCCACATATAGTCTCCAAAAAAATCGCTTTTGGGATACGCATATATAGCATAATTATTTTCAAACGTTGGAAAAGTTTTAAGAAACGTACCATAAAAGAGTTTTTGTGGTTTGAAAGATTCATTATACATTTTATCCTCTATAAACCACATTAACCCTATATTCAAGATTAAATTACCAATGATGATTGTCAAAGCAGTTCTTGCTAATAATTTTCGACTGATTCGTTTTTTCAAGAAATCATGAAAGTAAACTATTAAAAACAAGGAAGTTCCAAAAAAAGCAATATATCTCCAGCGATTTTCATCAAAGATATAATCTCTCAAGAAAAAATACTCATCTGCCGTAAACGCAAACGAATAAAACAGCGTTGGCACTGTGACTAATCCTACTGCAAACAACAGTATCTTAAATATCTTACGTCCACGCTGTTTTAAAACAACAAGCCATAAACCTAGATAAATAGCCCATCCCATTACAGGAAAAAAATACATCTTAAAGTGCGGAAATGTTATATAACTCGTAACCAAATTTCTGACAAAATTCAACACTGGATAAGGAATAACATGCGGAGGTAAATAAGATCCAAAAGAAATAATTCCATATTTTAAATAATCAAGGTATTCTCCTTCCAAGAGAAGAAAAGCTTTAAGTTTTACTCTCCCATCAGAAAAATCATCAGGAGATCCTCCATAAGAATTTCTAACAAGAACATAAAACAAAGCTATTAGGAAGAAAGGTATTAGGGGTGAGAGAAATTTGATTATCAACGCAATATTTTTTCGCTTGGTAATGTTTTTAATTAAGGTAAATTTCTGCCACGGAAAATAAAAAGTCAGATCGTAAATGAACAATAAAAGATAAAATAATAAACTCGATTCACGAAGCGGCGTAAATAAAAGAAAGAAAAAGAGGGATAAAAGATAGTATAACCACTTTTGCCTCTTTTCCCTGAAAAGAGTATAAAAATAAATTCCTACCAAATAAAGAAAAAGTTGAGCGGCAACTAAGGACTCTTGTGTACCAAAAGTAACTACATCGTGCCAAGCAGTACTTACAACAAACCATAAACCAACAAAAAAACCAAGAATACGTTTATGTGTAAGTTTGCTTATAAAAACTACAATCATACATGTTGCCAAAATATGTAAAATCAACCCCGTAAGATACCACCCCCAAACCTTCGCACCAAAGATATGGTAATTAAAAAAATGGATAAAAACATGAGATTTCATCAATGCAATGAACGTAGGATTTGACAGCACTGGAGTTATCGAAACTATTTCCCTATTATGATGAAAAGTAAAAGAAAAAATCTTATAGAAACCTAAAAAAGCCAATAAAGTAAGTATTAGAAATTGACCAAAATAAGAACTACGTAAATTATTTACAAAATATCTCAGTTTTTTCATTGTATCAGCTTATTTGTATGTAACAAATCCTGTTTTTCTCTTATTCTTATATGCTCTATTAAGATTTCTAACATATATTTGTTTTCCTTGTTCGTATCCATTAATTCTGAATAGTTGAAACATATATAATAATTTGAGAAGAAACGTAGGTATTAAATAATATACGACCGGGAACAGTAATATAAAAATGCTGAAAAAACTATAATACTTAATTATTTGCTTAATAGTTGCCATGGTTGGATCCCTGTATGTTTTAAATAAACCCAATTTTTGTGATAAATATAATCGCAGACTCGTAATCGTTTTACTCTTCATCATTTGCAGGAATTTTTTATTATTAAAGTTATGATTAAAAGAATTAACTGCATCTAACTGATCAATGAAAAGAAACTTAAAGAATTCCCCACATTTATAACAAGGATTTCTTCTTACAACCATCAAAGAAGCTTCACAAAGCCTGAACTTATTACTAAGCAAGAATAATGAAAGACTTATTTGAAAAAAAGCGTTGTTCTTTAAATTGCTTGTTTTTAGAATAGTAATGGGTATGCTCTTTTCCACGACTACAACCGATATAAAGCCAGTTTTGAATAGTACATGGTAGTCATCAAATTTCATCATGTCAGTATAAAACATATCTTTGTTAGTGCCATATTCTGTTTTTCTTCCATATTGATCAATCCAACTATGATTAAACAAAACAATCGTTGGCTTGTATTTATCAAGAACTTTTAATATTTTATATATAGTCCCAGAAAGAACTGTCTCATCATCTGAGAGAAACCATATATATCTGGTTTTTGCCAATTCGTATATTTTAATAATATTTTCAGTGAAGCCTAGATTAGATTTATTTTTACTATATACTAAATTGGGCATCTTCTTTTGATACTTTTTCACCATAACCATAGTTACATCTGAAGATCCATCATCAGAAATTAATATCAAAAATGATCGATTCTTCTCCTTACTCAATTGGATAATAATTTTCTCAAGAGAATCGGGTCTATTAAATGTGGGAATTGCTACGGTTAGTAGTGGTGAATTATTAACCTTCTTCATATTTTCTTATAATATTGAATCATTCGCCGAAGACCCTCATCTATTGAAATTCTCGGTTTCCAGCCTAAAATATTGTACGCTGCTTGATTATCTAATAACCACTCATCTGCTTCGTAACTTCTATCCGGAAAAGCATCAAAAACTACTTTCGACTTGCTATTAGTCAGTGTAATTATTTTATAGACAAGTTCTTTCAGAGAATATTGTATACCACCGCCTAAGTTAATAGTAACATTACCTCTTCCTATATCATTACTAGCTACAAGAACAAACGCATCAATAACGTCATCAATAAAAATGTAATCTCTTTTTTTTCTACCAGAATTTAATGGAATATCTTTATTTTTTAAAGCTCTAACAATTATATAAGGAATAAGTCTGTCTATGGGTTGATATGGACCATATGCAGTACCCACTCTAAAAATAAATAAAGAAAATCCTAACTCTCGTGCGTAAATACGAGAAAAGCTTTCGGCAGCTATTTTAGAAATCGAATAAGGTGAAGGAGGATTTGGAAGTTGATCTTCTCTATATGGAAGGACTCCATCCCCATAGACTTCTTCCGTACTAGTATAAATAATCCGGGATGGAATATCAGTCTTAAGTGCTTCTAATAAATTTAGCGTTCCCTTGATGTTAGTATCTATGCATCTTTGCGCAGTTTTAAAGTCTCTTGAAAGATCAACTATCGCTCCAAGATGATAAACAATTGTTGGTTTCACGCTGTAAATGACCTTTTTTACATCTTTTTCACTTGTTAAATCCCCCTGAAAAAGACTCAGAGAATAGTTCTCTTTTTCCAACCGATCTATCAGATTTTTACCAAAAAAACCTGTGCCACCAGTTATCAGAATTCTTTCTTTCCTTTTTTTCTTTATTCTACTCATGTAAATTGTCTAGCAACGCGTGATTTTACCATATTAAAAGTGTATGAATACAAATAAACCCAACAAACGGCCGGATGGGCAAACCAAGCAAAATCTTTAATAACCATATAGCCCCGTAAACTATCAATAAAGGGTTTTATAAAAGTAACTGTATAAACAATAAATAATAGTAGCCGTACATTGTCCTTGATCCTATGAGGATCATAAATTAAATATCTTCTTTTTGTTGTGTTCAATAAATAATAACCAGATAAAAAGGCTATTCTTTTTCTCATAAGAGATCCTAAAGTTACTGCCGTATCATGTGCTATATCATTTTTTACCACCGCAAATTTATTTAAACCCTTTTCAACAAGATCAGCAAAAACATCTATATGCATAAATTCTTTCGTACCACTACTTGCAAACTTAATTAATATGCTTTTTTTGTAAACCACCCCATTGCATCCAACTGTTGGTAATGTTTCCCTATCAAATTCAACAATATAATACGTTGATGTTTCTTTAACAACCAGTCCTCTAGTCCATTTTGTTATATAGTAAGGTACCCTATCAGGTTTTCCTACATAGAATGCAACCGGATCTGTTGCGCCAAATAAGGCACAGTATCTATTGTAAAATGAGTCACTTTTTCTATAAGAAAAGTGCATGGTACCGGCATGAACTATAGACGGATCATCAATGAAAGGTTGAACCATTTTTTTTAACCAGTTTTTGTCCGGTAAATAGTTGTCAGCATCAATAGAAACTATATAATCATTTGTGGCAATTTTTAAACCGATACCTCGTTGTGCCTCGGCATTCCTCTTAATGGAACTTCTAATGATTTTATAACCATAACTACGTAGAATAGACGTTGTTTTATCATAAGACCCACCATCTACATTGATATATTCTATAAGTTTCCTGGGATAATCCTGCATTTTAATAGAAAGAACACAGTCTTCAATCGTTCTTTCGTTGTTCAACGTAACAATAACAATACTTATTTTAGGAAGTTTTAAGTGATCCATTTCTATTTCACCTTATTTTTCAAAAACAACTGAGATATTACTTGCTCCATACGCTATATTTTCATGCCTATTATCCCATCTTTCTAATAGTTCTTCTAAACTTGCAATTCTAAATATCATTTCAAATAATATTCCTACTACTTTTAAAAAATGACCTGTATAGAAAACTTTTTTCACGGGAATTTTAAATTTTCTTTGTAAGTCAGTTAAGTCATATCGTCGCAAGTGACCAATTCGGCGATCATGAAAATAATTAATTGGCCAAAACAATGGAATAACATACCTAAATTTAAGAGGGACAGTTATATACAATCTACCTCCTTTCTTTAATAATCGTTTCCACTCTTTTACAGCTTTTATTTCATTAGGTATATGTTCTAATATTGCAATCGCGGTTATGTAATCGACGCTGTTTGATGCTAAAGGAATTTCATCTGCATAACAACGCATCAGTTTCAAGTTTTTTAGATTCATTTCCTTTTTTATTTTTGTAAGTCTATTAATTGATGCCGGAGATAAATCACACGCAATAATATTTAATCCTTTTTTTGCCATTTCAATAGCCATATACCCTGATCCAGTAGCAATATCGAGAAATTTTTTATTTTTACAATCTCTGTGAAGCACGTACTTATTAGCCCGTTCTATATAGCTTTTTTGCCATGGAAAAAAATGATATCTGAAAAGATGAGTAAACTCATCTTCAAAACACTTAAGTTGTTTATCGTAATGTTGTCTATAGCGGTGATTAAATTTTCCCATAAGCATACTAGTTTCTTTCTTTGTCATTTTTGAAAAGAGAATCAATAGAAATATCTTTCTTTCTATAATAAAGAGCTGTCACTACAAGATAAAATATACGGTACAGGTTAAACACAGAGTTTTCAGTAGTGGTTTTTGTATAATTATCATGTGGTGTATACTGGTATTTATATGGATTGGACACACGAATTATTTTATAATCAACTGATTTTTTCCAGAAAACCTGTATATAGTAAGATGCATATTTTACAAGTAAATAATTAAGTATGGAGGATCTATTAATTTTACTGCCAAAATTTTTAACAATTTCCTGATGAAAGGATAATACTTTGCTCTTTTGTTGAAAAATTAATACATTATCTCGACAATCGCAGTACCACAAATGAACCGGAAAGGATGAGAATATATCGCCAATAGCGCTTGGGACCTCAATGTATCCGCACTTAGCAACCCGGGTTAATTCCTTAATCGCACGATCTGGATGCGACACGTGTTCAAGAAGATGTGCACAAAATACAAAGTCAAATGCTTTATCTTTAAAGGGCAGATTTTCAACATCCGCCTCAACAAATAGCTTTCGTTTATCGTAAACTATCGCACCCGTAGCTCGCTGTTGATCGTCTTCAAGATATTTATCAACCATAACATCAGCCCGCCAGAATGGCTTATCGCCAGATCCAACATCTAATACCAAATCATCTTTTTCAATATCTCTAATAAATACCTTTCTATCAAAAAAAGAAACAAGTGAATAAAGAATTGTTAAAAGTTTAAATAGAAAATTCATGTAATTCGTTCAATAAGAGCAATGCTTTCACTTATAGAGTCATCCCAATTAAATTCCCTGCTCCAAATTAAAGCATTTTTGCTGAGCTCATTATATAAAACTTTATTTTCTATAAGTATCATTATTTTGCTTGCTAGAGCTTTTGGCTCTCTACTACTAACTAACAAACCTGTCTTGCCATTTATTATAGAATCACGCAAACCCGATACATCATAAGCCACGGTGGGCGTTCTTTGACTAGCAGCCTCAATTACAGTCAATCCCCAGCCCTCTTTTACTGAAGGGTGAATCAAAACCCAAGCCCTCTTAAGAAAGTCAAATTTCTTTCGTTCAGAAACATATCCCATAAAAAAAACACTATCATTAATACCCAAATTTTCTACAAGTTTTTCGAGTTTCTTCTGATACCCCTCTTCTTCCTCTTTCCCGATAATCCAGAATTTAACATTTATTTTGGATTTTTGAATTTCAGTAAAAGCATAAATAGCGTCTTCAATTCCCTTGTCTTTTGTTAGCCTACCCAAGTAAACTAAAATTGGATCTTTTTCTTTAACTTTAACAGATTTTATAATATTTATGCCATTGTGTATAATAGTAATATTTTTACTACTAATTCCAAGTTTAACAACTTCTTCTTTTGTAGAATTTGAGCAAGTCATAAAAGGTACATTATTATAAAATCTAAAAAAGAAAGGTTCAAGAAAATAACCTAAGATACTTATTGGAAAAGATTTATTTTCAAACCATAGCTCTTTGGCAATTTCATGTATAAATCCAATTTTTTGTGTGTGTACATACAAAGGCGTGAAAAAAGGAATAAAATGGAACTCATCAACAACAAGATTAATCTTTCCTCGCAAAGCGGTTATGTAATAAAAAAAGGCATGCAGATGTACGGTATAGTGATTTCCTTTCCTAATAATTTTGATACCATCTATTTCTTCAAAAGGTTTTCCTCCAGTAAAAGATGAAGAAAATTGAGTTACCTTATGACCTGCTTTAACCCATCCTTTAGCATACTCATGAGTAGCTATTTCTGCTCCTCCAGCAAGAGGACTTTTTATATCCCTCCAGTTAAGAATAAGTATATTCATATCCGCATTTTACACTATACATTGCTTACTTGACCAGAAATAATAAAAATGATATATTCATTAACGTGATTAAGAAAATTGTTGTATTAGTGTCTATCTTATTCTTTTCTTTAGCTATCCACCCTGTAATAGCACAGGAAAACGGTAATAAAATAGCGCCAGAACTTGATAAAATAGCAACAGCTGAATATAAACTTCCTTATCCAGGCATGTTGCCTAGTAGCCCATTGTATAAGCTTAAAACACTTAGAGATAAATTTGTACTCGCATTAATTACAGATCCACAAAAAAAAGCAGCCAAACACCTTCAATTAGCCGATCGCCAGCTGTTTGAGGCATTAAAAGTAGCAGAAAGCGGAGATATTCCTCTCGCAATTCATTCTGCTTTTAAAGGAGAACATCAAATGACCCAACTGGTCGATAACTTAAAAAGCGCCATATACTCGGGAGAAAAACTGGATCTAGAGCTAACAGATAAAGCTCATAGTGCTTCTTTCAGACACCTAGAACTTCTAACTGGTATGAAAGCTAGAGCTAATGACAAAAACCAGATTGAGCAATTTAGTACTATCATGGAATTCTCCCATCGCAACAATAACGAACTATACACACTAGAGACCGAAGCGACAGCTTCAGCACAACAGGAGTAAACTAACCTACATTTATTCTCATTTCCAGGTCTTTATCAAATCGCCATTTCCTCTTGCTACCATCGTCATAATAGTGCAAAATTTTAAGCCTATAAAAAACTGCTAAAGTATCCAAAAACATATTCCACATAGTTCTAAAAAGTTGTTTTTCCAGCCTGCTTTCTTCCCCATGCCATTCAAGCTCGATTGGAGCCTCATATATTCTTGTAAATCCTAATTTGTGTGCAACTGCTAGTATTTCAACATCCATTGCGAACTTTTTAACTAGAAGCCGCGGCATAACTTTCTCCAAAACTGATCTTTTAAACAATTTCATTCCCAGTTGCGTATCCTCAACTCTTAATCCGAACAATAATTTTACATAGAAACCATATGCTTTAGATATAAATTTTCTCCAAAAAGGAAAATCAACTTTGGAAACAGGATGCCACTTGTTCCCAATAATAATATCAGCTTGGTACCATTCAAAATGGGCCAATAACATTCGAAGACCCATCGGATTAAGATCTGCGCCTGCATCAATAAAACCAACAATATCGCCATTACATCTTGCCATGCCGTATCGAATAGCATACCCTTTACCATGATTTTTTTTATATCCAAAAACTTTTACTCTTGATAATTTAGCTTTCTTAACATTCTCATAAGTTTTATCAGATTTACCATCAACAACAATAACAACCTCATAAAGATAATTTAGCTGATTAAGAACTAAAATTATATTTTTAGTATCAGAGACAATTGTTTGTTCCTGCATATAGGCAGGAACAATTATAGAAAGTTTATTATTTTTTTCTTTCAGCATTATAAATGTAGTAAATATAGTATAAAACTAATATTACCAATAGCACAGAAGAAGCTATAACCGACGATGTTATTACTTGTCTTATGTTATCATGAAAATTCCAGATTAACACAATCTGCAGTATGCTAGTCAGTATCGAGAATAAAACAATTTTAACTTTAGATATGGAAAGAAAAAAACTTATAAATAAACTTGCTAAACTATAAACTGTATAAAATATACCCATTAAACCAAGATTGCCAGCTTCAATTAAATAACTTCCTTGAAAATATAACAGTTGGATCAAGATTTTTGGGATAATGAAATAGAATACAAGAGCACTTGACGATGCAATGAATACAAGAACAAAACTAAGAAGAAAAGTTAAGTTGTAATTCTCTCTTTTTTCATATTTTGCAGCTATGATTGGAAACATTACTAGACTTATTGAAGACGTCCCAAAAAATATCACTCTCCCAATTACCGAAAGAGCGGCATAATGACCCGCATCAATATCCAGAAAAAAATGTTTAACTAAAATAATGTCAGTATTTATAAAACTGCTCAATCCTCCAAAAGCAATAAGTACAGGAAACGAATATTTTAATACTTCTCTAAAATAAACTCTTTTTCTACTTTCCTTATGTAAGAAATATTTTTTCAAAGGAATAAAAGTTAATATATACGGCAGAAAAAACGATAAAAAAAATCCAACCACAGCACCACGAAGCCCAAACCCCAAATAAACAAATATAAGCGCTGATATTAATCGCAATAAACTCCCTCCGCTTCCTAACAAAGCGACTATATGAAATTTTTGCAAACCCTGCAAAGCCCCACTATTTATCGCTCCAAAAAAACCCAGAAAGACTCCAATAATCGAAATATCCAAAAGAAATCTATCATGTATATTAAGAAATGATTCAATAGGCGAAAATAAAAATTGAAACATTATTATTCCAAAAAACACTATAAATATAGTTTTTTTGTAAATCCCTCGCAAAATATGCGTTATCTCACCTAAACTCCCAACTGCATTAGAGCTCGACACAAACTTGATTACAACCGTTGTTATTGTGGTAGTTAAAATTCCAAATATACTAATAAAAGAAATTAATGCCATAAGAGTACCGTAATCCGCTGGAGTTAAAAATCTTCCCATTGAAACATGAAAAAGATAATTAAAGACATTTCCAACAGTTGTTCCTGCCATAACTATAAAACTGCCTAAAATAAGTGGATTGCTAAACTTATTCTTTAGTTGGCTATACATGGTTTGTAGTATAAACAATACAAATATAAAATACCATTACAAAAGAGATTATGTTTATATTGTGGATTTAATAGGTAGACAAATAGTCAATAGTTTTCCTTATTCCATCCTCTAGTTTTACTTTGGGTATCCAATCTAATAATATCTTTGCTTTATTTAAAGAGGGTTGTCTTTTCATAGGGTCATCCTCTGGTAAATTTTGAAAAACAATTTCTGAACCAGTCTTTGTGATTTGTCTTACCAATTGAGCCACTTCAATTATCTTTCTTTCGTCTGGATTTCCCAAATTAATTATCTCTCCCTCAATACCATTGACTAAGCCTATTCTAGCCAACCCTTCCACTAAATCCGAAACATAGCAAAAAGATCTAGTTTGTTTTCCATCTCCGTAAACAGTAAGAGGTTCACCATGCAACCCTTGAACAATAAAATTCGATACTACTCGTCCATCCTCTGGTAACATTTTGGGCCCATAAGTATTAAATATTCGCGCAATTCTGACATCAATCTTATTCTTTCTAAAATAAGCCATACACATCGCTTCTCCGAACCGCTTTCCCTCGTCATAACAGGATCTAATTCCTACAGAATTGACATTACCCCAATACTCCTCTGTTTGAGGATGAACCAACGGATCTCCATAAACCTCTGATGTTGAAGCAAAAACAAAGCGAGCCTTATTTTTTAGTGCTAAATCCAGTAAGTTCTTTGTCCCAATTGAATTTACCAATAGCGTTTCGACTGGATGGTTTATATAACTATACGGACTTAGTGGATTAGGAGA
>Ga0210057_1004291_pt1 | contig 19091 bp, 24 predicted proteins | sample CryGeyCG2114_010_2_FD_183968 | JGI IMG/M metagenome (GOLD analysis project Ga0210057, IMG submission 183968) | Groundwater microbial communities from aquifer - Crystal Geyser CG10_big_fil_rev_8/21/14_0.10 (SPAdes) (version 2) | ecosystem: Environmental > Aquatic > Deep subsurface > Groundwater ...
AGAGTTAAAATACAAAATTAAACTTTGGAATATGTATTACAACGATCTTCAACATTGTACCCTTAACCTAAAAACACCTAATCAAGTCCTTGGTTTAAAAGGGCAATATGTTCGCGCCTAAAACAAAAAACGAGCATTTAAACTCGTTTTAACTACATCATAAAAGCCAAGCCACTAAGAGACGGAGAAAATTGACACACCATCTCAACATAAGCCCGCCATTTTTCATCCTTGATCCCAAGGTGAACAATTACCGATTCTTTTACCGCCTGACGTAAAATTGGATCCAAACATTCTTCACCAAAACTTCGTTGTTCCCAATTATGCAGGTTATCGGTACGATGAACACTAATCAAATATTCATCACCATATTTCCCCAACAAAAATCCATCATAAGAATACAAATAACCCTCACGATCAAAGATTCCCTTTTCTTCCAATTCTTGAACGCTTGAAACAAACATGTATGGATTCCAAAAAGTTTTCCCCGGCCCACATTCAATCACTCTCATTTCCCCGGCAATCACAATGTGCGACTGAGACATTTATTGCCTCCACGGTTTTGGATTATCAAACTTGAAAATTATCAGTCACCACCTTCAACAAAATTTATCACTTGATATTCTTTCTCTCTTATCTGCCAACCTCGCTCCCACAAAATCGGTTGAAAATATCCCCTCAACTGCAGATAAAATTTTTCTTTTCCCAACTCAATGATTTTGACCGACGTCAATCCATCATTTGTTCGACTGACATCTGTTTCGACCGGTTGTCTTGACATATACTCAGGAAAAGCAAGAAGATATGGACTCATCAAATGATCAAAAAAATGCTGTACCTTACCGACAGAAAGTGGCGCCCGATTGTTATATGGCAAAGAAGCGGCAAAAAAAGCAAAGGTATCTTTATTCGGTTCAACGGACAATTCATATTCTACCATTTTGCCATTGCTCAATTTAACACTACCGGACCAAGTCACCACATCGGGAATATTGGCACAGCCAGTAAAACAAAACGCATGCTTGGTCAGAAATTCTGGTTCATCCTTGACTACCACCGAATTATTACTACCCGAATGCTCCATGTATAGTGAAGATGTACCCAATAAAAATCCAGGAATTATAAATAAACACAAACCAAACTTAGTAATAGGATTTAATCCCTCAATCAATAGTGGCAACAAAAAAATCATACCACAAATTTCAAATAGAATACAAATGAAAAACAACAAATTTGCCATGACAAACCTCCTTTGGGGGATATTGAACAATCAGAAACTTTATCACAACAATTAAATTCCGTCAATGACTTTGAGTGCTCAAGAAGTGTTCAACCAACTCTTTGGACTGACGCCACGAATCAACCCACTTAATATTCTCATCCCGCTTGTACCATGTCAATTGCTGCTTGGCATAACGCCGAGTATCACGCTGAATCAAACGAATGGCCTCATTTAAATCATACTCACCATCTAGGTATCCGACAATCTGTCGATAACCAATACCGGTCATTGATGATAATGATTTTTTATAACCTTTTTTAATCAATGATTTTACTTCATCAACCAATCCCTCATCAATCATTTCTAGCACCCGTTTATCAATTTTTTCATACAAGACTTCTCTTGGTAATGATTTCCCTAAAACCAAAAAAGCAAATTCCGGCTCATTTTTTTCTTTATTAATAATCTGACCAGTTGCCTCATACAACTCCAAAGCGCGGATTACTCGTCTGGAGTTTTCAATATCAATGATTTTATCTGCTTCCGGATCAATCTCTGATAATTTTTTAACCAAACTCATCAAACCTTCAGTTTCTAATTGTCGTTCCAATTGTTTTCGATACTTGTTGTCAAATCCGCCTATCAACTCATACCCTTCGACTAAAGCTGATATATACAAAGACGTTCCGCCCACCACTATTGCCAACCGATCATCTTTTTCAATCAATCTCTTGGTTTCTCTGAGCCAGTCATCCAAATTAAACTCCTGATTTGGTTTCACGAGATCAATCATTTTTTCTTCCACGCCGTCAATTAAATATGTTTGGCCAAACAAGCCTCTGCGTTTTCTAATAAAATGGTCCTTATTGGTCCCAATATCCATCCCTTTATATACTTGCCGGGAATCAGCTGAAATCAAAAAACCACCAAATTCTTTGGCTATTTTATGAGCTAAACTTGATTTTCCCGAAGCGGTCGGCCCGACCACTACAATCACTTTCTTTTTTTGCATATTCTTGAAAATTTGACTATAATTAGTATACACAATTCACCTAAGGATTTCAACTAAAATTAGAGTTCCATTTTTATCTCACCTCAACACACAAAACAAACAATATGAAAAACTTATTTATCATAATTATGAGTTTGAGGACAACCACACTCACTGGATGTATTCACCAATCAACCGACAATAAAACAACCAACGAAAACTCTTTTAAATCTATAACCAATCTTGATTCCAACCAAAAAAATCAATGTACCAAAGATACCGATTGCATTTGGGTTTCCGGGATATCGGAGAAATATAGTGGCTGTGGCTGTTTCAATACAAATTATTATGAAAAAACATATTCCTGGACTTGTTCCGATCAATTTCAAACTAGCCGGAAAAAGCATGTTTCTAATTGGTGTCATCAGTTCAGCTTATTGGCTGGTATCATATTTCACAGTTCAATTCACCCTATCAAACAATTATATTTATTTAGGCATAGCCATGATACTTATCAGTTTATATTTAATTTTTGTTGTCCCAAACGAGAAGTAAATATTTTTTTATAACATTTAAACTATGTCAGAACAAATACCACTACAAGAACCAATAGTCCTATCCACTTTCAACGAATACTTTCCGACCGGAGAAATCATTGAAATTAGTGTCCGCTAAATACCAGAAAACATCATGACTCACTTTGAGACACAGAGCGCCAAGTTCATTTTGCCAGATGACTACCATCCCAAAATTTGAAAAATCTATATCATCAACCATGATAATGGACAAAAAACCTACGTTGCCCATCAAACGAAAAGCTACAAAGCATTAAAAGAAAAAAAATCAACATACTTTGTTGATGTTGATAATAAAAACAATATTATCGGATAGTCTGAACTGAGATTCAACATCAAACATCCAAAGGAAAAAGCCAGATACTTCAAAAACAAACCATTTGTTGGCTGGACAAAAACGGTTACTGGATCCAGAAAGGCCGGTTTAGGATTGAGAAGACTATATACAATGAATGCCTTTTCTCAAATGATGCATAGGCACCCCTTATTTTCTGACACTCTAATCAGTCCATCCGCTAAAAACCTATGGAAAAAATTAATTGTCCAAGCAAAAGCGAAAGAATTCAAAAAAGGCCAAAACGATCGATATACATTTTTATAATTGATGTAAAGCAAACAAAAAAATATGTTGTTCAAAAAAAAGATGGAATATGCAGATGATGATTCAACTTCAACTGGTCGCCTCTTTCGACTTCGAGCCCCATCTCTAGTAATCGGGCTCATTTTGGGTATTGGAATATCTTTTGTCACCTCAAACTTCGAAGAAGTCCTAACCCAAAATATTCAAGTAGCTTTTTTTCTTCCCTTTATCGTCTACATTGCTGATGCAATCGGAACTCAAACACAAAACATATATTCACGAGATTTACAATCAGGCAAAACAAATTTTAAAAAATATCTCAAAAAAGAGTTGTCACTAGGTTTATTATTCGGCATAATCTTTGCCTTATTTTCCGCCTTGGTCATTCACCTCTGGCTCCATGACACTCCACTGACTCTCAGTGTCTCGATCTCGGCCTTCATCACCCTAGCAACAGCTCCCACCGTAGCGCTTCTCGTTACCCAAAGTATTCAATCGATCCACAAAGACCCGGCCGTCGGTTCAGGCCCAATCACTACCATTATCCAAGATACCCTTAGTATCATTATTTATGGCCTGGTTGCCAGCTCTATAATTTTATAAATTTTATTCAAAAATAAAAATAAATACTCCAATTAACTCTTATGAAAAAGAAAAACAAGAAACCCAAAGGTATAAAAAAATTCTTTGCCAATCTCGGACCGGGTTTCATTACCGGTGCTTCTGATGATGATCCATCCGGTATCGCCACCTACTCCCAAACCGGAGCTCACTTTGGTTACAATCAGCTCTGGACGGCGCTATTTTCATTTCCATTTATGGCCACAATTCAAGAAACGTGTGGTCGGATTGGCCTCGTCACCGGCAAAGGCCTCGCCGGAGTTATGAAAAAACATTACTCACGTTCAATTCTTTATTTTTCCGTTTTAATATTACTGATCTCCAACACCATCAATATTGGTGCTGATCTCGGTGCCATGGCTGCCGCCGGCCGCTTGGTTTTTGGTCTGCCATTCATCGTTTGGCTACTTGGAATCACAGCCGTAACTCTTTTCCTTCAAGTTTTTATCTCATACAAAACTTACGCCCAATTTTTAAAATATCTGACATTAACACTATTAACATACATTGTGGTCGCCGTAATGGTCAAACAAGATTGGATTCAAATTGCATGGGCGACATTTGTTCCATCTTTTTCCTTTTCCAAAGAATACTTACTTAACATTGTGGCCATACTCGGTACGACCATATCTCCATATTTATTCTTCTGGCAAGCTGATCAAGAAGTCGAGGAGGAAGTTAGTCGCAAAGAAATCCGCAGCATGGGTGTCGGCACACCAAAATTCAAATCAAGAGAATTAAAAGCAATAAAAATTGATACTATCATTGGGATGTTTTTTTCCAATTTGATCATGTTCTTCATCATCGTCACCACCGCTTCTACTCTCGGACTTCACGGTATTACCGACATCCAAACCGCCGATCAAGCAGCCATGGCCCTCCGACCAATTGCCGGAGATTTTGCCTACCTACTTTTTGCCTTGGGTATTATCGGGACCGGTTTACTCGCCGTCCCGGTCCTAGCCGGATCCGCCTCTTACGCTTTGGCAGAATCTTTTGGCATGAAAGAAGGCTTATATAAAAAATTCAAACAAGCTCATGGATTTTACGGTGTCATCACGGTTGCCACAATCGTCGGACTGCTCATCAATTTTACTCCGATATCTCCCTTCAAAATGCTGTATTATACCGCCGTTCTAAATGGTGTTTGCGCACCACCATTTATGGTTATCATTATGCTTATCGCTAACAACAAAAAAATCATGGGCAAATACACGAACAAAAAATGGTCCAATTGGCTTGGATGGTCCATTACCGGTATTATGTCCGTTTGTGCCATCGCATTGATTATTTCATTATTTTAGAGTTCAAAACTCAATTCATTCTATAAATCTATTATTAAAATAAAATATCGCTAGTCAAAATATATTATGAAGCCACAAAAATCATTAACTGAAGGCCCAATTCTGAAATCACTGATTTCATTATCAATTCCAATTATTTTCGCCAATATTCTGCAAACAGCGTACCAACTTACTGATACATTTTGAGTTGGTCGCCTCGGAACCGTCGCCGTTGCCGCCGTATCCATCAGCTTTCCGGTAATATTTCTTTTAATTTCTCTTGGCGGCGGTCTTGGCATGGCCGGCACTATTCTAGTCGCTCAATACAAAGGCAGTCAAAACAAAAAGGCGGTAGATCATATTACCGCCCAAACGCTTCTTATGGTAACTATCGTTTCAGTTATCCTCGCCGCGATTGGTTACTTCCTTTCACCATATTTAATCAGACTAATGGGAGCCGAAGCTGCAGTTTTCACCAGCGCCGTTGCCTACATGAAAATTTCTTTTCTTGGCATGATTTTTGTTTTCATCTACATGGTTTTTCAATCGTTAATGAGAAGGGTCGGCGACGTCAAAATCCCGATGTATATCGTCTTCGGAACTGTTTTATTCAATCTTATCCTTGATCCCCTATTTATTTTTGGTTATGGATCCATTCCTGCTTTTGGCGTGGCCGGAGCTGCCATTGCCACTATCGCCACCCAAGGTATAGCTGCCATCATCGGAATATTCCTTTTACTGACAGGTAAACATCAAATACATTTGCATTTAAAAGATTTGAGACCTGACATGCCGGTTATCAAAAAAATGTTTACCTTGGGCTTCCCAGCCTCAATCGAACAGTCCACTCGAGCGCTAGGAATGACCGTCATGACTTTCTTGGTTGCCTCCTTTGGAACTCTCAGCTTGGCCGCATACGGTATTGGCGGACGCATCCTCAGTTTTATCATTATCCCAGCCTTGGGTATCTCTATGGCTACCTCAACCTTGGTTGGTCAAAACATCGGCGCCGGTAAAATTAAAAGAGCGGAAAAAATCGTCAAACTTAGCGCCTTGTCCGGATTTGTCATCTTGTCCGTGGTGGGTGTTATTGTTTTCATTTTCGCCAAACCTCTGACCACCGCCTTTATTCCCGGCGAAATTGAAACCATTGCCTCGAGCGCCTTATTCATCAGAATCATGGCTTTAACTTTTGGCTTTATTGGCATTCAAATGGCCATCAACGGCGCTTTTCGCGGTGCCGGCAACACCGTCATTTCCATGAGTCTTGCCATTGTATCCCTCTGGATCCTCCAATTTCCACTGGCTTATATTTTATCAAAACATACCTCAATGGCTGAAGTTGGCATCTGGGCCGCTTTCCCAATCTCCAATGTCATTGCAGCCATAATCACCATCATCTGGTTTGCCAAAGGCACCTGGAAACAAAATAAACTGACTGAAGAAATCAAACTAGAAAACCAAACAACCAAAGAAGCCATTATTGAAGAAGGAATAAATTAAAATAAACATATGAAAAAAAATACTTCCTTTGCAATCAAAACCAATATTGCTGCTTGGATCATCAGCATCATATTCATTCTAATCCCAGGATTTATTCTTGGTGAAACCTGGTACAATCTCATGGACAATAAATATTTCGCTGGAGCCTTTAGTCTTATTGTTACTTTTTCTGCCCTCCGGCTCTCCCTTCACAACATGATTAAAAATGCAAAATTTGAAGCCAAAGAAAAAAACCAATCTCTAACAACGACCTGGTATGTGTTCATTCTCTTTACCCTCTTGTCTCTATTGCTAACCTACAAAAACATTGTAAATCGTTTTGGTCTATCCTATGAAATAATCATTATTATAGCCCAAATTGCCGTCGCATATCTGGCTATCCTTACCATCAAACAAACAAAAAATCGCTCGTAGTTACGAACGACCTAAACAATTAATACCAGTCTTCATAATAGCCATATCTCTCCAACTCAGCTCGAATCGCTTCCTGTTGACGATCATAGCACCGCTTACACACGTGATACACCGGACCATGCATACCTTCGTCAATATCACGTGTCCAAATGAGATTATGCGAGTGCTCCTTGCAGTAATCACACTGGCCGCCGCTGTTCTCACGACGACGCACCCGCTCACTGGCAAAACACTCATCACACAAGTCAGCCCACTCAGCTCCAAACGAATCCGTCTCACCCTGGAGACGACGAGTAGCGAGCTTCTCACCACAATCATCACACATCTGACTATCCGGGACAGCACGAACCGTACTCGGCAAGGTAGTTGTATCCATAGAACCGGTCACGTGAGCCATAAGTTACCTCCTTGGTAGCCTGCTGGTTGTCTCGCTAGAAATACTGAAAAACCAAGATGTAAGCCAAACTATCATCAAAAGTATAATTCATCTCCCAACCAAAAGCTTCATGTCCCCAATAATCTGAAATATAAGAAAATATACATCCATGGAAAATTAAACCCGACACCAAAATCAATCCCGCACACAAGCCAAGACACCAATAGAACTTCAACTTCAATTTGTACTCTCAGATATAATACATCACGTAAACTGGGGCAATCAAGTAATGAAGCACCAAAGACAATATGGACATGACAACAGCCATGGTTCCCCCCCTTTTTACAACATTACACTATAACATATTTTGAATAAAAAATCAACAGCAATGACTAATTATTAACTAATTTTACACTATATGACAGAGGTCCCTCCCCAACAACCAACCCTCAAAGATGCCTACAATGCGTTACCACCTAAAATCAAATCCTTTATACCAGAAGCAAACTTTAGCTATTATGAAGGAACAAATAGACTCCATTGTGGTCCTCAAAAAACAGGCGGATCCAAATTTGTTGGCCTGGACAATATTTTTCAAGTCTTCAACCATATTGACATCAAAAAATTAATTGAACGAATTAAAGAACAAAATGATGACCGAGATGAATTAAAAGATGCTGGCACTCCAGAGTCCGCCTTTTTTCCAGCCAAACGTTTAACTGAACATCCAGCCGGCTTGCCCGAGGCTTTGTATTTCAAAATCCCTGACATCAAGGGTACTCTATCAATCCAAAAACTATCTGACTTGCCCGATGACACCAGAGTCTTGGTCGCTCGAGAAAAAGGCCATGGTAATCCTGAAAAAAAAGAAACATACAACCCAGCTTCTTTCACCGCCTTTATTCCTGATCAAGATATGCCGACTAGCGACTTTGCGACCGTCATTGTCGGTCGTGAAGCTGATAGCACTGATTTCTCGTTGTGGACCCTTCATCCCGGTCCCCCAATCCGCCCACTATTGACTGATTTTAATTGGACTGCGAATTTAAAAAGCTCGGAAGAAATTTCGGGGACTGAAAAACCAACCGCTATTGTCACCACCGTTGGTGAACTCAAAAAATATCTCGGACATGATGATTATATAAAAATATCAACTGGCGACCTTGAATCTGAATTGACGAAATTCGACTTCACTGAAAAATAACAATACCTCCAAATTGTCATTCTGAGCTTCGCCTGTGCTGAGCTTGTCGAAACATCGAAGGACGACAATTTTTTATCAAAAAAAACACTTGACTTCAAGTATTTTACTTAATATTAAAAGAGAAAACGGACAAAAATAAGTTGTAAATTCAGCAAACCTAAAATTATATTAAAACTCCCTCTAACATCCACATTTTCGGCTCAATCACTTTTACGTTTACCACTTTCCCGACAAAACTTTTATCAGACTGAAATCGTACTCGTTTCATTTCCCGGCTATTGCCTTCACACCATCCGTCATATTCTTTATCTACCAAAACTTCTACCACCCGATCTTTATATCGTTGATTTTTCTTCAATGTAATTTTTTTCATTTGGCTTTGCAATCGGTGCCAACGTTTTTTCTTATCCTCATGAGAAACATCATCTGCAAATTTAGCCGCCATTGTTCCTTCTCGCGGTGAGTACATGGCGTGAAAAGAAATATCAAAATCCATTTCTTGATAAAATTGATATGTCTGTTCAAAGTCTTCTTCCGTTTCTCCAGGGAAACCAACAATAATATCAGTTCCGAGAGAAATATTCGGATTTACATGTCTAATCATTTGAACTATTTTTCGATAATCATCTGAAGTATATTTGCGATTCATTTTAGCCAAAATTTCATTTGACCCTGATTGCAAAGCCAAATGCAAATAATTCAACATATTAGGCAGAGCCATCGCTTGAATCACCTCTTGAGTCATGTCTTTAGGATGAGCTGAACTAAAATAAATTCGTCCCAATCCATCGATCTGATTCATCTCCCATAAAAGTCGAGCAAAATTATGTTCAAACGGATTATTTTCAGAAAATACCTCCACATCAACTGGATCATAAGAATTTACATTTTGTCCGAGCAATTCAATGTGGACACAACCATTGGCCACTAAATTTCTAACTTCATTCAACACATCACCAACCTTGCGACTGGTTTCTCGCCCTCGTGTATATGGCACAGCACAATATGAACAAAAATTATTACACCCAGTCATAATCGGTACAAAAGCTTGATATTCAGTACTATATTTAGGTAAAACTTCCAAATAATCATCCCCAACCATGTCTCGAGTATGTAAATAGGCTTCAAATTCAGCCAATTTTTTTATATCAAAAACAAAATCAAACCGCTTAGTAAATCGTTTTTTATCATCATCCAAGATACATCCGGTCAAAATATAGGTTATTTCACGCTTTTCTTTAATTACTTCACAATTTCGCAAAAATCCCCAAACTCTATCAATGGCAGTCTGTCTCACTGAACAGGAATTGATCACAACCAAATCAGCCAATTCTATTGAATTGACCGATTTATACCCCACGTGCTCCAAAACAGCTGCCACCCGCTCAGTATCAGATCTGTTCATCTGACAACCAAACGTAATAATATGATATGTTTTACTTGTTTTTTCCATAAATTTATGGTAATTGTATACTTAATACTGACATTTATCAAGCTTTTACAGAGTAAATGAATTATGGTAAAATATTAAAAGAAACATGGTGTAAAAATCATTCCTTTTTAATTTACCAACATCATTTCTCCCATTTTACTTATTCCGCCTATTTCTCTCATACTCTATGCTCGTATATTTTTATCGTTTCTTCGAAACACTCAAAAACAGTCCCGCCCGTCGCAACCGTTTTATTATGATCACGATCGCCTTGTCAGTACTTATTAATATTGGCTTGTGGTTCTTTTTATTCTTTGAATTAAAATCCATCGTGGCCCAAAATCCTGAATTCACCACCATCCCTCTGCATTATAATGTCTTCTTTGGTATTGATAGCGTTGGTAAATGGTACAAAGCTTTTATTCTACCCTTATCTGGAGCAGTAATCATAATCATCAATACAGTAATATCATTTTTAGTCTACAGCAAAAAATCTTTACTCAGTTACTTTTTTAGCGCAACTACACTCTTGACTCAAATCTTTCTTTCTATCGCTAGCTTACTGATCATTCTCATCAACCTTTAATTTCGTATAAACTTAATCTCTTAATTAACGATCTATGGAAACCGCTCTTGTTTTTAAATTAGGTATTCTCAGCACAATTTCATTTTTATTGGCTATGTGGTTCACTCCGGTGCTAGTTCATTTTTTATACAAATTTAACCTTGGTAAACAAATTCGCAGCAGTAAATCCGCGCCAATATTTGCCAAATTTCACAAAAACAAAGCCGGGACACCAACTATGGGTGGAATTTTGGTTTGGGCAACAGTCGCCTTTGTCACTCTTTTAACTTTTGTTCTCAGTCAAGCTTTTCCGACTGAATTTTTCCAGCGATTTGATTTTCTTTCCCGAGAACAAACTTTATTGCCTCTGGGTGTTTTAATTTTAGCCGCTTTAATTGGTTTACTTGATGACTGGATGGGTGTCAAAAAAATCGGCCCAAAAGGTGGCGGTATGAGCGTTTTGTTTCGCTTGGGCCTGTACACAATCGTCGCCGTCATCGCTGCTCTATGGTTTTACTTCAAATTGGACTGGGATGTTTTTCACGTTCCATTTCTCGGCAACTATATTTTGGGCTGGTGGTATATTCCTTTATTTGTTTTTATTGTGGTTAGCACCGCCTTCTCCATCAATGAAACTGATGGTTTGGATGGCCTGGCCGGTGGCATTCTCAGCATTGCCTTTGCGGCCATGGGAGCCATGGCTATCACCCAAAGTCGTTTTGATCTTGCCACTTTCTGTGCTGTTATAGTCGGAGCCCTATTGGCATTCCTCTGGTTCAACATCAATCCCGCCAAATTTTTCATGGGCGACACCGGAGCAATGAGCCTGGGCATTACACTTGGTGTTATTGCCATGTATACCAACACCGCCATTCTCCTACTATTAATATTGTTAGTTCCTGTTCTGGAAACCTTGTCAGTAATAATCCAAGTTTTATCCAAAAAATTTCGTCATAAAAAAGTTTTCCACTCTGCCCCTTTTCATCATCATTTACAAGCAATCGGTTGGCCGGAAACTCAGATTGTCATGCGCCTCTGGGTAATCGGAACCGTAGCGTCTGTAATTGGAGTTGCTATATTCCTGCTTGATAAAGGTTGGTATTAAATTAAATACACAATGTACATTTTTCTGTTTATCACTGCGCTCAAACTGATCATAGCTGTCTGGCTGATTATCTTCGGTTTTAAAATGACCAATAAAAAATATTTGGGGAAAATGTTCCAGGACAATCCTAGCGGGCCACCAATTAACAAACTTTTTAGCCCCAAAAACTTTGATCGTTATGGACACATAATCTTCCCGATGATCGTAATCGCTATGGCTCTTGTTTTGCTCTATACTACAATCAAGCAATTACCACTATAATTTGAACTTATGGCAAAATTTCCTTCATTCAAAAATAAAAACGTCCTAATCATGGGACTTGGTGTCCTGGGCCGCGGTATCAAGGATACTATTTTTTTTGCTGAACAGGGCGCCAAAGTAACTGTCACCGATCTCAAGACCAAAGAACAACTAAAACCAGCAATTGAAAAACTAAAAAAATACAAAAACATCACCTTTGTACTGGGTCAACATCGTCTATCAGACATTGACCGGGCTAATCTGATCATTCGTAACGCTGACGTTCCCTTGAATTCAAAATATCTTCAATATGCCATCAAAAAAGGGAAAAATGTTGACATGGACGAATCTTTATTTGCTGAATATTGTCCCTGCCCCATCATTGGGGTCACCGGTACTCGAGGTAAAACCACCACCACTATTTTAATTACTGAATTACTTAAAAAAACTGGCCGAGTAATTCACCTAGCCGGCAACATTCAAGGAGAGGCGACCTTGCCTCTAATCACCAAAGTCAAAGCCGATGACTTGGTCATTCTCGAACTATCAAGCTGGCAACTCCAAGGCTTTGCTTGGAAAAAAATCAGTCCTCACATATCAGTTTTTACCAATATTTATCCCGACCACCTCAATCGATACAAAAACATGGCAGAATACATCAAGGATAAAAAAAATATTTACAAATACCAAACCGCTGACGATTACCTAATTATCAACCGCAGCAACCCAACAACAAAAAAACTTATAAAAGAGGCCAAAAGTCAGGTTATAACCTTCAATCGGGCCGATTGCCCAAAATCCTACACAACCAGAATGCCCGGCGAACACAACAAAGAAAATATTGCCGCCGCCATTCAAGTAGCCAAACTTTTTGACTTAAAAACAAAAGACATCAAATCTGTAATCGCCAATTTCTCAGGAGTTGAGCATCGATTAGAATTTGTCCGAAGTCTAAATGGTATTAATTTTTATAATGATACAACCAGCACCACTCCGATCGCAGGTCAAAAAGCTATCGCCAGTTTCAAAGAACCAATCTATCTGATTGCCGGCGGAGCGACCAAAAAACTTGATCTAAACTTATTTGGTAAAGATATTGCTCAAAAAGTAAAAATGGTTGCCCTACTTGAAGGTACAGCCACAGATGAGCTTGAAAAATCAATAAAAAAATATCAAAAAAAAGATAAAATTATTGGCCGTTTTGATAATTTTAAAGAAGCTATAGACACACTCTACGTCGCCGCTACCCCTGGTAGCACCATTCTATTATCCCCTGGCTGCGCCAGTTTTGGTTTATTCCAAAATGAATTTGACCGTGGCTATCAATTCAAACAAATCGTCAAGAAACTAAAATAAAACTTTATGTCAGAAACCCCATCACAAGAAAAAAAAGAAACTTTTAAACCCGTGAAACTCTCAATCAAAAAGCCTGGACCCGGGACAGGAATTTCAATCGCTTTTGAGACCCAAAATGAAGACTACACCTTTTACTACAACCAAGCCTGTCTCCAAATTCTAAAAGCCGCCAATCTTGAACCATTTCATCAACTCGGATCAGGCAATGAACCGGGAGAACACAACTGGGAACCGCTGACACTAGAAGTCACACCAAAAATATTAGAAGACTTATTTCCCCAGATTCAAAAAAAAGCCGAAGAGTTATTTAATCTATATCTATAACCCATGCCAAAGGTAAGACGACTGGATAAAAAAACACCAAAAGGATCTGGCCACAAGCCGGATTATCTTTTAGTTGGTACTTTTGCCACCATTCTGTTATTTGGTTTAATAATTCTAACGTCAGCCGGATCAGCTCTTGGTTATGAAAAATTCAATGACAGTTATTATTTTATTCGACATCAAATTCTGTTTGGTTTAATTCCTGGCATTATTTTATTGTTGTTTTTTTCAAAACTTCATTACGAAAAATTAAAAAAAATCGCCAACCCCCTCCTCTTTTTATCAATCATACTATTAATTATTGTATTTATCCCCGGAATTGGAGCCCAATATGGCACCGCTCATAGTTGGATCAATCTAGGTGGCTTTTCTTTTCAACCATCGGAGTTAGTAAAACTAACCTTCTTACTCTATCTAGCCAATTGGCTTTCCAAACGAGGAGAAACTGGCGTACGAGATTTTTATTACGGCCTACTACCATTTGTATTCCTGATTGGAATTATTTCCGTCCTCATGTTACTACAACCGGACATGGGTACTCTCTCAATCATTATCTTTATGTGCCTGGCCGTATTTTTTGCCTCAGGAGCCAGATTCAAACATGTTATTGGCCTCATCGGAGCTGGATTTTTGTCTATTTTCTTATTAATAAAATCAGCTCCCTATCGAGCGGCTCGCCTGACCACCTTTCTCCAACCAGAACTAGATCCCCTCGGAATTGGCTATCATATCAATCAAGCTTTCCTGGCCATTGGATCAGGTGGCATCTTTGGCCGAGGCTTTGGCCACTCTCGCCAAAAATTCTCTTATCTACCAGAAGTGACCGGCGACTCAATTTTTGCCATTATGGCTGAAGAGCTAGGCTTTATTTTTGCCTTTTTTCTTATTGCTTTGTTTGCGTTCCTCATGTACCGCGGTTTTCAAGTCGCCGAAAAAACCTCTGATTCTTTTGGCAAACTGGTCGCCACCGGAATAATCTCTTGGTTTTCATTCCAAGCTTTTTTTAATATCTGCTCCATGGTCGGCCTAATGCCCATCACTGGAGTCCCCCTACCATTTGTCAGTTCCGGAGGAACCTCTCTCGCTATTGCCATGGCTGCCATGGGCATTTTAATTAACATTTCAAAACACACTAAACAAAACTAAAATGAGACCCGTTTAGTCTCTTTTATTACCACTTACTTGTTATTCTTCTAAATTTATATTCCAACTCTTTCAGTTTTCTTGTTCCTTCTCTTCTGTTCTCTGAATCCAATCTTTCAAATTCAGCTTCTTGATATTTAAAGCAGCGTTTACACAAACAATTAGATGTGTTGCCGATCAATTTAGCAAATTTACAACTATTAAAAATCTGATCCGCTGACTTTATCTCACAACCACAATTGTCACAAAAAGCTTCATAGGTTGTCCCCCGTTCCACAGTTCCCTCCTAGCGGTTCAAGTGTTCTTGTTCAAACGCATACAATCGCTCTTTAATTTCACGTTCGGACAACTTCGCACCCTCAAGTACTCGTTTAAAATCAGTCTTCATTTTATCATAATCAGTCCGAATTCTAGTCCTACATTCTTCACATTTACCCATAAACTGAGTCATAAAAATTCTAGTATAGTTAACATCTTCTCTTGTCATTGATTTCCCACAACGCTTGCAATAAAAATGTTCAGCCATGATCTTCCTCCTTGATGGGTGCACTTCAATATTAGTATAAAAAATTAAAATTATAATGTCAACAAAAAAACAATCACTTCACGCGACTGTTTTTATATAATAAAAATCCATCTTATTTAATCTCTGGTGCCATATCTCTAAGCCGATTTACAATCGGTTTTATTTTTTTTACAAAATCTTTTACTTCACCGAGAGTATTATCTTTCCCAAATGAAATTCTGATACTACCATGGGTCCATTCTTTTTCGACGCCCATCGCTGTCAATACATGAGACGGCTCAAGAGCACCAGAAGAACAAGCTGAACCAGTTGAAATAGCAATGCCATCCATATCGAGCATCATCAGCATACTTTCACCCTCTGCCCGATAAAAACTAACATTCACAATATTGGGCAAACCATTTTTCTCGGCAGAGAAAATTCTAATTTCCTCGATTTCTTTCAACTCTTCGATCAGGATTTTCTTCAGCTCTGCAACATGATCAATTCGCATCTGTTTTTCTTCCTGAACCAATTCCACCGCTCGGCCCAAGCCCACAATGCCAGGCACATTCAAAGTTCCCGGTCGAATATTCCATTCATGAGAACCACCTTGCATTGGTGGATCAATTTTTACTCCAGCTCGGATATAAAGTACACCGATACCTTTGGGTCCATATATTTTGTGACCGGACAAAGCCAAAAAGTCACATTGTAATTTTTCTACATCGGTATCGAGATAATTTATTGCTTGAACTGCATCCGTATGAAAATATAATGGCAAATCGCCTTCTTGGCGCTCTTGTTTCTTCTCAGCAACCAGCTGCCCAATCTGTTCAATAAGATTTACTGAACCAACCTCATTATTAGCGTACATAACTGAAACCAAAACTGTATTATCTTTAATCGCTGCCTTTAATTGATCAAATTTGATCACCCCAGCGTCATCAACTTCGACAAAAGTTACTTCATGCCCCAACTTTTCCAACTTTTGATACACTCGTCTCACCGCTGGATGTTCAATTGCAGTCGTAATAAAATGCCCAACCCTATTATTGTCATCCTGCCTGCCCGCCGTAACGTTTGTGAAGGCGGAAGCCTGTCGAAGGATCTCATTTACCCTGTTAACCACGCCCCAAATCGCAATATTATTAGCTTCCGTCGCGCCAGAAGTGAATACCACTTCCCGAATATTACAATTCAACATTTTGGCCACTTGTTCTCTAGCTCTGTCTACAGCCTCAGCCGCTTTTTGTCCAAATGAATGAATTGAAGACGGATTACCGAAATATTCATCAAAATACGGTAACATTGTTTCTTTTACTCGACTATCAACCGGTGTTGTAGCCGCATGATCAAAATAAATTCCAGACATAAATAAATTAGCGATTAGCTGTTAGCTGTTAGCTTTTAGACTCAGTGACTAAAAGCCATCCGCTACAAGCTAAATTACAAAGTAACTGATTTGACTTCCGGTACTTGTTCTTTGATTTTGGCTTCCACATTATTTTCCAAAGTAAACTGTGTCATAGGACACCCAGAACACATCCCCAAAAACTTAACTTTTACTTCTTTGGTTTGCTCATTCGCTTCAACCAATTCAATATCACCACCATCCATTTGCAATAATGGTCTAACCTCTTCTAACGCTTTTTCAATATTTTCTTTAAATGTCATATTTGTCGTGTCACCCTGAGGCTCTCGAAGGGTTGATTTCTTCCTCCGACAACCATCAACATAACGATTAATAAATAATTTGTAAACTCACCTTACTTTTGAGCTCGATACTGCTCAATTGCATCTTTCAACGCCGCTTCCGCTAACACCGAACAATGAAATTTTGGCGCCGGCACACCGCCAAGTTCATCAACAATATCCTGTTTATCAATTTTTAAAGCCTCATCCAACGTTTTTCCCTTTGCCAAGTCGGTTAACATTGAAGAAGTCGCAATCGCTGCTGCACAACCCAAAGTTTCAAATTTTATATCTTGAATCATATCATCATGGATTTTTAAATAAACCTTCATGATATCACCACACTTCATGTTTCCTTTTTCACCGATGGCATCTGCGTCATCAATCACGCCTTGATTTCGAGGATTCTTGAAATGATCCATCAACTTTTCACTGTATTGCATATATTATTTTATTAATGATTTTAAAGTCATTGAACTTAATGTTTTATCAATTTGTTTGTATAGTGTTGTCCAAACAGTATGAACTTTACAACCACAGACATCACAACCTGAACACTCCAGCTTATACAACTCACCTTCAAGCGCACGAATTACTTCACTGACCCTTACCTTGTTTGCATTATTTTTTAACAGATATCCACCTTTTACTCCTTTAACACTGGTCACCAAATTAGCTTTTTTGAGCAAGGCAAAAATTCGCTCCAAATACGCCAAAGACAACTGTTCCTGATTGGCGATGACAGCCAAAGAAACCGGTTCTTTCGAATCAGCCAAATGCATTATTGCCCGCAAACCATACTCTGCTTTGGTGCTAAATTTCATAAAATATCCTTATTTGTGATCCTGAATCTTGTGCCGGACCTGCCTGCCGGTAGGCTGGCTTGATCCGATATTATTTCACGGTATAAACCACACAATAACCAACTAAAGTAGTTGGTTATATGTTATCATATTTAATAAATCTGTCAAGATTATACTTGGATTTACAATGTGACTAATTTTTTATAAAAATTATCACTATTAACAAACCAAACAAAAAAACTCTCAATTATTTTCGAGAGTTATACACCACCAGCACCAACCATGACCACGGTCAAGATTACCAAAATGGCAAAAATAATCATTATCTCAATCGCATTAACACTACAATTACCCGTCAGCAACAAATAACCGGCTACTCCCACCATCAACAAACCGAAAATGCCAAAAACTGCGAAAAACATATTGTGTGGATAAACTTCAATCCCACTAGGCTTGGTAATCGACACTCCATTGCCGGTGTCATCCAATAGTGTTTCTTTCAACTTCATCAAAACATTAGATCTCTCAAGTTGAGAAGTCTCTTCATTTACTTTCTGAAGCTCATCCAAAGCCGCGCGCAAATTTTCATACCAGAAAGCAATGTCTTCATCCGGTGTATTATAGACAAGAGACGTATATCCTTGAGTCAAATTATGTGCTTCCAAATAATCAACCACCAATTTGAGTTGCTTTTTAGCAATATCCACCTGATTGGCATCAGCCGCCCGCTTGAGATAACCGCCACAATCCTTATTAAAAAAAATTGAGTTGTAGACTCTGGCTCCAGTCCAACCGAGAATCGGAATACAGCACATAAGCAAAACCAACACACTCCCACGATTGGATGAAGTTCCTCTTCTTGATGTTCTCATGCTCTCCTCCTCTGGTTGTTTGGACAATCTACAATAACATAATCATTTTAGGCTGTCAACCACTACCAAATATCAATCTGGTCAAAGTTGTTAACATTGCAGCAAAGGGGTTTACACTTTGGGAGGCTAAAATATAATAAATAAACCATTATTTATATATTTTAGGCAATATGAATCAATTTGACCCCAGATATATGCAATTATTAGTTTCTAAACTGGAAAGAATCATTAAAAAGGAACAAACTGTCGTTTCTGTAGCTCAAGAATTATCAGTTTCCCGAC
>Ga0210057_1004292_pt1 | contig 19088 bp, 16 predicted proteins | sample CryGeyCG2114_010_2_FD_183968 | JGI IMG/M metagenome (GOLD analysis project Ga0210057, IMG submission 183968) | Groundwater microbial communities from aquifer - Crystal Geyser CG10_big_fil_rev_8/21/14_0.10 (SPAdes) (version 2) | ecosystem: Environmental > Aquatic > Deep subsurface > Groundwater ...
ACAATCGCCACTCCCTATTTATTTTAATCCTTTTATAGTGTTTGTCAAATATTTTAGCACTGGCTTGACAAAGAATTTTACAAGGATTATACTGGAGATAATAATATGCTTGGCAAATTTATATTAGAACAACGAAAAAAACACAATTTGACGCAGGAATTTTTGGCGTCAAAAATTGGTGTTTCTCGCCCGACCTATGTTCAAATAGAACAAGGCGAACGCGACATAACTATTTCCGAAGCAAAAAAACTTGCAGATGTTTTTGGTATTGATTTTAATGATTTTATTAAAGGCAACATTTCCTCTACTACGGCGGAAATAAAAAAAATTACAAAGAAGATAAAAGAAGAAAAGCAAGAAATGAGAATAAGCGTTCCTCAAAAAAATCTTGATAAATTCAAAGAGGTTTTGCTTTATGTTTTATCAAAAGTAGGTGGCAAGCCGAATGTTGGCGAAGCCGTGGTTTATAAATTGCTTTACTTTATTGATTTTGATTTTTACGAAAAATTTGAAGAGCAGCTTATCGGCGCAACCTATATTAAAAACCATTATGGGCCTACGCCGGTTGAGTTCAAAACTATTGTTGACGATATGATTAAAAATGGCGAAGTTGTAAAGGTAGAAGGAAAATATTTTAATTATCCGCAAAGAAAATACTTGCCAATTCGCGAACCGGATTTAACAAAACTAAAAGACGCGCGCGAATTGCGTCATATTGACGAAGTAATAGCAAGATTGGGCGATAAGAACGCCACAGAATTAAGCGAATATTCTCACGAGGACACTCCTTGGCTCGTTGCGAAAGAAAATCAACCGCTTGATTACGAGGCCGTATTCTACCGCACACCTAAAACCTCCGTGAGAAATTATGACGAGCAAGATTAACTATGGCGAAACGCCGGAATTTCAAAAAGATTTCAAAAGATTACTCAAAAAATTCAAATCGCTTAAGGATGATTTAGAGTTAGTAAAAATTGCAGCGATCGAGCTTTTTCATATTCAAAAAGTAAATAATTTAAGCGTTTTCCCGATACAAGGTTTTTGCACGACAGAAATTCAGATTTGCAAGATTAAAAAATTTGCTTGCAGAGCATTGAAGGGGCGAGGCTCAAAAAGCGGAATACGAGTTATTTACGCTTTTCATTGCCAAAATTGCAAAATTGATTTTATTGAGATATATTTCAAAGGTGAAAAAGCAAATGAAGATAGAGATAGAATTAAGGAGTATTTAAAAAATTTTTAGGCGGCGCGCCAGCTTCGCTGGCACGAAATTCGGCGGCGGCGAAAAAAGAAGCGGCGAAAGCGAGGGCGGGCAAAAATTTTTACCCCGTAGAGTCGCGAAGCGACTCCCTCGGGGTCTTCTCCCCCCAACCCCCCGCCCGCCTCGCTACGCGAAGCGTTGCGGGCAGGCCTTCCTTTTTGCCCGCCCGAGCGCAAAACTTTTTCAAAATTCAGCGTTCGGATTTTCGCTAAAAAAAGTTCGGATTTCGTTCAGCATTCGGAGCCAAGTTGGAATTTCTATATTCCAGCCGCGGTTTGCCTTGTCAGCCGACAGGGCGCCATGTCGGACCTGTCCCATCGGACGATTGGGATAATGTGGCAAATCCTCGTTCCGGCGGCCAGTTTATATATTGCTTGTTTTTACCCAACGTTGTATGGTTAAACAAACAGTTAAATTAAATAACTCCGAAAACTTATATGGCCAAAAGAAGTTCGGCGCTCGGCAAGCATAAAAAATCACATTCGCGCAAAAGCAAAAAACGATTAGAGATCAAGCGATTGATGCTGGAGGCGAAAGCAAAAAAAAGAAGACACAGAAAAAAATAAAAAAGTCGGTCTAAAATTATAGGCGGCTCGTCTTTTCGGCGGGCTGTTTTTTGAGTAATCGGCAGAAACGGCTGGCTTTTTGGCCGGAAAGATGTTAAGCTAAAAGCAAGAATAGTAAAAACTTTTTTGCTTTGGAAACGATAAAAAAACAGCAATTTTTACTGGAACACAACCGATTGTCCCCCAAAAATTTACAGGCGACAATGCCTCTGCTTTCACGTTTTCGCCTGGAAAAGGCCTCTTTGTTTAAAAATGATGACTGGTCTATAGAAAAATTGCGCCGGCCGTTTATTATGTGGATGACCTCTTCCGCTTCGGGAGAAATCAAAAAATAGTTTTTTTGGTTGACAAAACCAGGTTATATATGATAATATAAAAAAGCTACAAGTGAGATGCAACCAGAGTCTAGTCGAACTTTTCTTTGCACTCTAATACACATAGCACTTTATAAGTTATAGTATTTACAATGGAAAAAGGAAAAATTGCTCGATTGACTGATCGTGGATTTGGCTTTATCACTCGCGAAGGCAGCGATAAAGACCTTTTCTTTCACTCTAACGAACTTCAAGGAGTTTCGTTTGACGAGTTAAAAGAAGGTGACGAAGTCCAATTCGAAATCGCCAATGGGCCCAAGGGGCCGAGTGCAACCAAAGTATCGCGCGTTGCCTAAAGCATTATACACCAACCCAAAACCCCGCCGAAGCGGGGTTTTGGGTTGGTGGGGGCAAAGTTAAACTTTATAGAATATAAAAACATTTTATGCTAAAGTTAATCTAATAATGGGGCGAAAAAGAAACTATCAGATATATTTAACAGCTAATATCGTTACCTCTTTCGCCGGAGGTGTTTTGGGCCTTTCTATATCCTTTTTGTCCAACAAAAAGGCGGTGGATTAGAAAAATTTGGTATTGCCATGGGCCTTTTGCTTTTAGCCCAATCCATCGTTGCTTATTATGCCGGCCGGTTTTCGGACATTTTTGGTCGAAAAATATTGCTGATTTTAGAAGGATATAGCCATGCTATTGTCGTTTTATTATTTCTTTTTTTAATCGAAACCTGGCAACTGTATGTCCTTCAAATTATTATCGGTGTGCTGGCGGGGCTAGAGGCTTCGGCTGGCATGTCTTTTTTGGGCGATATTACGCGAAAGCAAACAAGGGGGCGGGATATCGGAAAATATTTTATGATAGTTGGTATAATTTCGTCTCTCACCATGATGATTGGCGGATATATAGTAGTGGCGGTCGGCATTAAATTTATTTTTATCGCAATGGCTGTAGCTAATATTATTTCGTCTTCTCTTCTTTTAAAAATTAAAGAGAATAAATTATTTTTTACCGCTAATAAAGCACTAAAATGAATTTAAAAAAGATAATTTGGGGAATGGTAATTTTACTGCTAATTTTAGCAGTGTTTTTGGCTTGGTATTTTAAAAAAAATTGGCCGAACGATAACAGTATTCCAATAGTAAACAATATCGAACAATCGACAAGCGCGCCGGTGGAATTGACCGACAAAATCCGCGTTTTCCAACCAACGTCAGGGCAAAAAATTACCAGTCCCCTGAAAATTACCGGCGAGGCGCGAGGGCCCTGGTTTTTTGAAGCGACTTTTCCGGTGGTTTTACAAGGCCAAAGCGGGGAGGCGCTGTTTCGGGGTTACGCGACGGCGCAAAGCGATTGGATGACCAACGATTTTGTGCCTTTTTCAGCGACGATTGAATTTTCTCAACCGGTAGCCGGCACCCAAGGCAGTTTAATTTTACGTAAAGATAATCCCTCGGGCTTGCTGAAATACGACGAACAATTAACTGTTCCAGTTAGTTTTTAATATGAAAGGCCTAATCCTTTTGGCGATGTTAGGCTCATTTTCCCAATCTATCCGCAAAAAGCTAAAATTGTTGTTGGGCCCCGGCAAATAATTGCCCAACAAGGAGATCTCAATGTTATCGTGATTTCTCTACACCCTAATTTGTTTTTGCCCGCTAACATACCTGCTCGCGTCAAGGTGGCCGTGATGAGCCGGGGGTATTTTTCTACTTTGGTCAATAGCTTTTTTCTTTCTAAAGAAAACAACTGCGTGGTTATCGGCGGGGATTGGGATTATGATTTAGTAATCGAGTTGGTAGAAATAACGGGTCGCTTCCCTCACTATAAGGTTGTGCTCAAGGTTAGCGTTACCAAATAATTACCAATGCCGGAGTTGGCCCAGCGCCAGCTCCTTTTTATTTTTATTGATATTGACAAAAACGCATTTTTTATTATACTGATTAATCACCACTTCTGGAGGAAACAATGAAGCAGGACGATAAAAATAAATTATCTCCCAAAGCCAAAAAGTTCATTACGCAGCGTCTTGGCAGTCAACCAGAAGTTATCCCACGGGTGCTGCGGTTTTTAAATAAAGGTTTTTGCCTGGCGGGACGTGTACGGTTGGCCTGCCTATTTATAGCCGCGGCTCAAAAGGGAATAAAAATTTCTATCCTTTTAGAATATTGTCAGGGACACTGGGAAATAATTTGGCGTCATCAACCACTGGCTTGGCGTGCCGATCCGGAGATGCCGACCAACCGAAGGGTTTTTCGAGACGTCTGGATTGCTGCCGGGTTAGAAACATTGTTCGGTTAAGCTCCTTGGCCGCTGACATCAGCCAGCGGTTTTTTATTTGACAAAAAATAAGCGCGTGTTATGATTGAATATCAAAATAATATTACTTTTTTAAAGACAATTTGAAGACAAAAGGAGTCGGGCATAATGGCTAAACGGCAACCATTCCAGTATGTGGTCGGGGGTTTATGTCGGGTTTGCGGACAGCAAGTTGTTTGCGAACTAAGAGGGGGGGGTTTTGGCCTAACTTTCGGGGCATGATTAATTTTGAAGTAAAAACAGCCCGCCACTCAAGCAGAACTGACGATTTTTGTCCGGGCAGTGGCAAACAACCCAAGCTGGGAAGTTTGGCAATCGGGTCGTTTGGCGATAATTAAAAAGCGGAGGCAAATAAAAAACAATAAAATTAAGGCGCTCGGACAGGGCGCCTGTTTTTTATTTTAGCCAAATTTTTTACTTATCGAATTAAGGTGGGGACCGGGGGAGTTAATGTAACAAAAAACGGCCTAGTGGGAAAACCCACCGGCCGTTTTATTTTTCAGGGCCCTCTGGTCTGCGGGTTCCCTCCAATTTTAAATATTTAAATGAGGGCCGCAGACCGGAAAGTCCTGTTATTTACTTGTTTTTAAATTATATCATATAACTATAATTTTGTCAATAGTTTAGCAAAAAATCTTTTAATTATCATCGGCCAGTCCTATGCGTTAGATGTTTTTAAATTTTTTTGGGGGAAGAGGGCTATACTAAATGTCCCTCTTTTCTCCCCCTCGGAAACGCGCCGGCTTTTTGACGGGAAAGCTCGGCCAGTGTCCGGGCGGGTACCGGTGGCGCGTTCCCGCAATACTTTAATTTAATATTCTATTCTATCATATAACTATAATTTTGTCAAGGGTTTTGGGGTTTTTTAAAATCATAGGTCGGTCCTATGTCATGGGACCGACCTATGTAAATTATCCACAGGAATTAAAAACAGCCCAACGCTTGTGCGTCGGGCTTTGGTCTGGGAGGGGGGCGCTGTCCCCCCCAATTAACTTTTACCCCTCGGGGTTTGCCTTTAAAAATTTAATTTTAGCCTCGGTGGGTGGCCACTTTGGCAGTATCCTTTTTTAGGAACCACAGCCGCTTGGTCCGGCCGCGGTTATTTGCGCTTAAAATATCCCATTTCCGGATTAAATGTCCGGTGGGGGACTTGGGGTTTGGCCGACTGACACGGCTGGTGTTTTCGGCCACTATTTATTAAAAACATTTGTTGTGTGGTTCGCGTCTGACTGGTTTGTATAAGCCGCGAAATGGTGCGCAGTAACCAGTGGCCAAAAAATTCGAATCCGCCAAACATCAGCAACATAAATCCTCCTTTTGGGTGAATATAAGACAAAGACATTCCTATTATAGAGTAATCGGCAGTTTTGTCAATCTTGGCAAAGTTCGGGCAAAAGAGTATAATCGGAAAATAAACCTAATTTTTATTTTATGGATTACAAAAAAGCATCACTCAAATTGCATCAAAAGCACGGTGGTAAAATGGAGATTAAGTCCAAAGTGCCGCTCAAAACCAAAAATGACTTATCCGTTGGCTATACGCCTGGCGTGGCGGCAGTGTGTCGGTTAATTCACGCAAAGCCAGAGACGGTTTATACGCACACTATTAAAAAAAACACAATTGCGGTGGTAACCGACGGCTCGGCCGTTTTGGGGTTGGGGAATATCGGACCCGAAGCGGCGTTGCCGGTGATGGAGGGTAAAGCGATTTTATTTAAAGAATTTGGCGGGGTAGACGCTTTTCCCATTTGTCTGAAAACCCAAGATCCGGACGAAATCGTGCAAGCCGTCAAATGGCTGGAACCTTTTATTGGCGGAGTAAATTTGGAAGATATCGCCGCGCCCAAATGTTTTGTTGTTGAAGAGCGGCTCAAAAAAGAAATGCGGGTACCGGTTTTTCACGATGACCAACACGGGACCGCTATTGTCGTTTTAGCCGCCCTGCTTAACGCACTCCGGGTAGTGAAAAAAAATATCGGCGCGGTAAAAATTGTGATTAACGGGGCGGGCGCGGCGGCGTTGTCGGTCGTTCGGTTGCTAATTATGGCTGGCGCCCGCAGCCGCCAGATTATTTTAGTAGACAGCAAGGGAATTATTTATGCCGGTCGAGACGCTCTAAATCCGTATAAACAAAAAATTGCCAAAATTACCAACCCGCAAAAAATAAGAGGTGGTTTGGCCGAGGCGCTGGTGGGCGCGGATATATTTATCGGTTTGTCGGTGGCGGACGTTTTGACCCGGGCAATGGTTAAAACGATGGCTGACCAACCGATTGTTTTTGCCATGGCTAATCCCGACCCGGAAATTGCTTACGCGAAAGCTAAAAAAACCAAGATTGCTATTTTTGGCACCGGGCGTTCGGACTACCCCAACCAAATAAACAATGTCTTGGCTTTCCCTGGAATTTTCCGGGGGGCGTTAGATACCCGGGCGACGCAAATCACCGAAGAAATGAAATTGGCGGCCGCTTACGCGATTGCCGGATTGGTGGCCAAAAGAGAATTAAAACCAACCTGCATAATTCCGGCGGCCACCGACAAGATGGTGGCGCGGGCGGTTGCCGCGGCAGTCAAAAAAGCTTATAATAACAAAAAAGCTTAAAGCTTTGAGTTTTTAACTTATTGGTTTTTTGAAAAGCCAATAAGCTAAAAGCTAGAAGTTAATTTTATGAAAAACTCTTGGATTCGTATCGTTTATTATTATTTATTTGCCGTAGTTGGGCTGGTGTTAACCGTTGTGGCTGGCGTGCGGCTAGTTAATTTGGGCCTGAAGATGACTATTTTTCAACAGGCGGACCAAGCCAACTACGGCTGTGAAGCGCGTGTGCCTGTGCCGGCTTTTATTGATGAAACTAAAATTAATTCAACAACCACCGCCGAAAATTTGGATTTAAGCAACGCGCAAAAATCCGACATTAACAACTGGCTGGCTGATTACCGCGCCTGGCAGGAAAGGCAAGCCAAAATCGATTACCTAACTTCCCAACGGCAAAGTGAAGCATCAATTTCTATTGCTATGCTGATTATTGGCCTGCCCTTATTCTTCTTTCATTTCCGGGTTATCCGCAAAGAAAGGATCGGCTTGGCCTAAGGCGGAAACAGGCCAGTTCTCGTAGAAATTAGCAAACTACTTATGTCAGCCAAAAAGAATTTAATTTGGTGCCTGGGTATTTTTGGTTTAGCTATTATTTTTGTTTTTTTTCATAACGCCGCCGCGGCTGTTTGGGGCGAAGAAAGTTTTTTGGGCGCCGTTTTTTTCTTGCTGTTTTTCGCCGCATTTTTTACAGCGTTGGTTTTATTTTTTCTATTTTTGCTAACAGCCATAAAAAAGCGTTTTAAACAATAATAATTTTGCCCGATGCAAACCTGTACTGCTTTGCTTGCGCACCTCTGCTTGTCTATTGGTTCGGGCGGCCAAGTGGCCGCCTATTTTTTAATTGCGCTGGGGATGGTTTTTGAAGGGGAAATATTTTTGCTGGTAGCCGGATCACTGACCTTTTTTCAGATTTTATATTTACCCTGGGTGTTGCTGGCGGCTCTTTTAGGCACGTTTGCCGGCGACGTTTTTTGGTATAAGTTGGGTCGGCGCTATGGCCGCGGTTTAATCCAAAAATATGGGCGCTGGTTTTTAATCCCGTCCCAGCGCTTTGCTAAAATGGAAAAAATGGTTTTAGAACACGGCCCGTGGCTGATTTTTTTAACTAAATTTTTGTATGGGTTAAACCACGCTTTTTTAGTGGCGGCGGGGGCGATTAAATTTGGCTTTAAAAAATTTTTACGCTACCAGCTGCCCGCATCCGCTTTTTGGATGTTCGTTTTTGTTTTTTTGGGCCATTTTTTTGCCTCTAGTTTAGCGGCTTTAAAAAAAGACATTCACTTCTTTGGCTTAAGTTTACTCGGCCTAATTGTTTTGATTTTAATTTTAGAGCGAGCTTTTGGAAAAAAATTTATCAGCCGCTTTCTCAACAACAACCACAATAACCGCCAAAAATAGCCCACCAGTGGATAATTTACATAGGTCGGACCCATGACAGAGGTCCGACCTATGCGCGGGGGGCTTGACAAGATTTTTTGATTTGCTAAAATTATTATTGTCATTAAGTAAATCTTTATTTTTAACTTACTGATGAGCAAAATCGTATATCAATTTTTAAACAAAGGAAGCGGCTAAGTTTTCGTGTTTATGGTGCGCGAAAGAAATCGCTTCCGGTTAAGCGATTTTTTGTTTCTTTAATAATCGACGCTTGGTCAAAAAACCAGTCGCTGGTTATTAAAGGATAGCAGCTTGATAACTGAATATAGTAAAGCATCCGTAGGTGACTTTGCTTTTTGCTTTTTGGCGGAAGGCGGAGTCGCATTAAATAGGTTACTAATTAGTTTTTATTGTTCCTTGCTTCAGTTTTAGCAAGGTAAGCAATAAGGGCGTATGGTGGATGCCTAGACATAAGAAGGCGACGAAGGACGTGGCGTGTCTGCGATAAGCCTCGGCGAGGTGGCTAGCAACCTTTGACCCGGGGATTTCCGAATGGGGCAACCCGGCCGTGCAAACCACGGCAAGCCGTGTTTTGCGCAGAAATTCAAAACACAAAATTCCTGCCCGCCTCGCTATGCGAAGCGTTGCAGGCAGGCGAAATCCGAAACAAACCACAGTTATCAAAATCTCAAAGATTAAACATTTTTTAATTTTGAAAATTTGAATTTGGAATTTGTTTAGAATTTCGATATTTTGATTTAGAGTTTCCGCGCAGAGCGCGGCGGCTAACCCGCTGAAGTGAAACATCTCAGTAAGCGGAGGAAAAGAAAACAAGATCGCGCTTCACTTGCGTTTAGCACAACCAAACTAAAAACGTAAAACGAAAGTATAAAAACTAAGGAGTTCGCTCCGCTCACGACGTTATAAAAGTCGTCCCGCGCAGCGGGACACCACAGTTTTTCATTTTTAGCTTTTAGTTTTGGGGTGCCGAGCGAAAGCGAGGCGCGATCCATTCCCCCAGTAGCGGCGAGCGAAAAGGGAAGAGCCTAAACCCTTGTTTGTGTCTCACCGCGTTCGACACAAACTAAACTAAAAACGTAAAACGAAAGTATAAAAACTAAGGAGTTCGCTCCGCTCACGACGTTATAAAAGTCGTCCCGCGCAGCGGGACACCATAGTTTTTCGTTTTTCTTTTTAATTTTTAGTTTAGTTGTGGTGAACGAAGTGAGGCACAACCTGGGGGTTGTAAGATAGTAACGTGCCGGAGCGCAAGCTCTGGCGGGAGTTAATAAAGATAAGTGTTGCCTAACAGAATTGCCCTGGAAAGGCGAACCAAAGAAGGTGATAGTCCTGTACGTGAAAGGCCATTTATGCTCCTAGTTACTGCTCTTGAGTACGGCGAGGCATGATAACCTTGTCGGAATCCGCCAGAACTATCTGGCAAGGCTAAATACTTCTTATGATCGATAGTGAACCAGTACCGTGAGGGAAAGGTGAAAAGTAGCCCGGCGAGGGCGGTGAAATAGTACCTGAAACCATATGCTTACAAAGAGTGGGAGCAACCGCACCTCACTGCGTTCGGATACGGAATTTTTAAAATTTTATAATTTTTAATTTTGTAAATAAAAACAAAATTTTTAATGTTTAAAACATTCAAACATTAAAATTATTTAAAAATTAAGAATTAAAAATTGAAAATTCCACCCGAGCATAGCGAGGTGCGGTTGTGACCGCGTGCTTTTTGCAGAACGAGCCAGTGAGTTTGTAAATGTCGTTTGTTTAAGTTCCTGCGGGAACGGAGGCATAGGGAAACCGAGTGTTAACAGCGCGACTTTTAATTTTTTATTTACGGCAATTTTATTGCTGTAAATAGATTATTAAAAAACGGCATAAACAAGACCCGAAGCCAGAGCGAGCTTACCATGGGCAGGGTGAACCCCAAGTAAAATTGGGGGGAGGCCCGCACCCACTCGCCGTGCAACACGAGGTGATGATCTGTGGTAAGAAGTGAAAAGCTAATCGAGCCTGGTAATAGCTGGTTCTCTCCGAAATAGCTTTAGGGCTAGCCTTGGGTGTTCCTTTCCGGAGGTAGAGCACTGAATGGGTGTGGATGGATTATTCCTACTTCACCCAACCAAACTCCGAATGCCGGAAAGCCACAGCCCAAGAGTCAGAAAGTGGGGGCTAAGCTCCATTTTCAAAAGGGAAACAGCCCAGATCGCCGTCTAAGGTCCCTAATCTACGTTAAGTGTACTTAAGGAGGTGAAATTTCTCTGACAGCTAGGAGGTTGGCTCAGAAGCAGCCATCCTTTAAAGAGTGCGTAACAGCTCACTAGTCCAGAGATTTTGCGCCGCAAATTTATCGGGGCTAAACGTAGTACCGAAGACGCGGGCCGCGCGTAGCGCGAAAACTCCAAAATCAAAATTATAAATCCTAAATAAATCACAAATTATAAACTTTAAATTCCAAAACTGTCGCAAATTTTAGAGTTTGTGGAATTTAGAATTTATTTGTTATTTGGAATTTTCGCGCTGTGCGCGGCGGTAGGAGAGCATTTCCTGGGCACCGAAGCCCACGACGCGAGTCGGGGTGGAGCGCAGGGAAGAGAGAATGCTGGCATTAGTAACCGCAATCCCGGTTAGAATCCGGGACGCCGCAAGCCCAAGGTTTCCTTGGCAATGTTGAACATCCAAGGGTTAGGCGGTCCTAAGGTGAACCCCTTGAATTTTTGAGGGGGTAGCCGATGGACAGCAGGTTAATATTCCTGCCCCGCCACTTTTTGGCGATGGGGTGACGCATGGTTGTAGGTTAAGCGTCTTATTGGATTGACGTTGATTGCCCGAGGGTGCCGCACAGGCAAATCCGTGCAGCGCAAGCCCGATGGGTTGTCAAAATTCTTTTCTTCGGATTAGAAAATTTAATTGAGCACCGTGACAAGAAAAACCTCTAAGTTATGAAGAAGTGGTGTCCGTACCGAAAACCGACACAGGTGGGCGAGGCGAGTAGCCTCAGGCGAACGGGTGATTCCTCGTTAAGGAACTCGGCAAAACAGCGGCCGTAACTTCGGAATAAGGCCTACCTGACCGCACCTCACTGCGTTCGGATACGGAATTTTTAAAATTTTATAATTTTTAATTTTGTAAATAAAAACAAAATTTTTAATGTTTAAAACATTCAAACATTAAAATTATTTAAAAATTAAGAATTAAAAATTAAAAATTCCGCCCAAGCATAGTGAGGTGCGGTTGGGTCGCAGCTAAAGATCCCTGGCGACTGTTTATCAAAAACACAGCTCCCTGCTAACTCGCAAGAGGATGTATAGGGGGTGACGCCTGACCAGTGCCGGAACGTTAACGGTGGCGGTTGTTTGACTTCGGTTAGACAGCTGACTGCCCGAAGCGCCGGTGAACGTCCGCGGTAACTATAACCGTGTTAAAGTAGAATCGCTGCTTTAGTAAAATCCGACTATATGCTGGAAACTCTGGAGTATCTGGCGGTACCAAGGCATGATATTACCATAACCAAAAAATATTATGCCCAGTAAAAATCCGACCAGTGTGCCCAACAAGGGGGTACCAGACAATCAGCAGGAAAGACTAAAATTGATCGGATGGATAACGGGTTATGTTGACGGAGAAGGTTGTTTCTCTTGTCAGCATTATCAAAAATCAGCGCACTAAATTTGGCTAGCAAGTATTTCCCGAATTTGTAGTTACACAAGGAGAAAAAAGTATTGATTCTCTAAATTTATTAAAAGATTTTTTTGCTTGCGGAAAAATTTATATTAACCGCCGTCAAGATAATCATAAAGAGAATCTTTATTGCTATTGTGTGCGTTCAATCTCGGAAATCAACAAAAAAATTATTCCCTTTTTGAGCAAAATCAATTAAAAACTGCCAAAAAAGTAGATTTTGCCATTTTTGCAAAGATTATGAAAATGCTAATCTTGCAAAAACATTTTAAATTAGCTGGAATAATTAAAATATCCAAATTAGTGCAAAGAATGAATAGGAAAAATCCATCAAAGTTTTAGAATCCTCAGAGACTATACGTCGGACCTCTAAGTAAAGGGGAAGATATAGTCCGAACTGTATGGCGACATACAGACCCAATAAAAGTTTTGGGGTTCCAATTGGCGGAATTAACAATCAAAAAATATATTGAGCGAAATTCCTTGTCTGGTAAGTTCAGACGCGCATGAATGGCGTAACGACTGGGGAACTGTCTCAACGAGGAGCCCGGTGAAGATGCAATGGGGGTGAAGATGCCCCCTACCTGCGGCAAGACAGAAAGACCCCGGGAGCTTTACTGCAGCTTGGTATTGGACCTTGAGCTTGAATGCGTAGCATAGTGGGGAGACTTTGAAGTCCGCCTTTCGGGGCGGATGGAGTCGCCAGTGAAATACCCATCTTTTAAGTTCTTTGTTCTAACCCTGTGTCTCGCCTTGCTCGACACAAACCAAACTAAAAACGTAAAACGAAAAGCGTAAAACTTTGATATTCGCTACGCGAATGATTTTTAACAAAGGATCGTCCCGCGAAGCGGGACTCCATGTTTTTCGTTTTTACCCTTCAGTTTTCAGTTTAGTTGTGGTGAGTGAAGCGAGGCACGGGAGACAGTGCCTGGTGGGCAGTTTAAGTGGGGCGCTTGCCTCCAAAAGAGTAACGGAGGCGTTTATAAAGGTTGGCTTAGCGCGGATGGAAATCGCGCTGGACGTGTAAAGGCACAAGCCAGCTTTACTGCAAGACGGACAGGTCGCGCAGTCGCGAAAGCGGAACTTAGTGAACCGATGGTCCTTTATAGAAAGGCCAGAGATTATCGGATAAAAGCTACCCCGGGGATAACAGGCTAGTCGAGTCCAAGAGTCCATATCGACGACTCGGTTCGGCACCTCGATGTCGGCTCGTCGTATCCTGGGGCTGGAGAAGGTCCCAAGGGTTTGGCTGTTCGCCAATTAAAACGGCACGCGAGCTGGGTTCAGACCGTCAATAGCGGCGGCCTAAAGGAGAAATCCTTCATGGAAAAAACCGACTCATATCGGGGGACTCCTAATAAAACATAAGAACCATAGACAATCAACCTGTCATGTGTTAGGATAATCCCGAGGGAAGTCGTAATCTTTTTGTTTTTATGAATTTATCAAAAATTCAGGCAGCTTATTTGGCTGGCTTTTTGGACGGTGACGGAAGTATTTATGTTCGGTTAAAACCAAACAAAACATATCGTTATCGTTTTCAAATAGCGTTAAATATTGTTTTCTTTCAGTCAAATAGAGGGAAACGAGTGCTTAAAAAAATTCAAGAAGATTTAAAGATAGGCTATATTCGCCAGAGAAACGATGGCATAACGGAATACATTATCGGTGACGAGGAATCAATAAAACTATTTTTAAATCAAATTATTTCATTTTTGAAATTTAAGAAAAAACAGGCACTTCTCATGCTGGAAATTTTAACAGCTAAAGAAAAGATAAAAAATAGTAATAATTTTTTATCCGTAGCAAAAAAAATTGATAAATTTGAAAAGCTTAATTACTCAAAAAGAAGAACACAAACTTCTTTGACGGTAAAAAAAGTTTTAAAAAACGAAGGGTTATTGACCCCGTAGAGACTGATCTTTAAGTAGAGAGGGTGATTTTAAGAAATTGCCAAGACGTCGGTCCCCTCGCTTGTCAAAAGACAAGAAGGGTGATGGTATAGTCCGGGCCACTGGTAACAGTGGATTAATTACAATTTTTGTAATATGCGTAAGACAGGTTGGTCCTTATCTGCCGTAGGCGTTGATGCTTGAGGGAAGTCTTTTCTAGTACGAGAGGACCGAAAAGAACGAACCTCTGGTGTACCAGCTGTTCCGCCAGGAGCACCGCTGGGTAGCTATGTTCGGACGGGATAAGCGCTGAAGGCATCTAAGCGCGAAGCCCCTCCCAAGATGAGGCATCATTTGAGACCGGTTGGAGATGACAACCTTGATAGGCTCTCGGTGTAAGCGCAGTAATGCGTTTAGCCAAGGAGTACTAATTGGTCAAGCTTACCTTGTTTAAATTGAAGCAGAAATCTATTTTTAAACTACGGATGCTTTACTATGTTCGGTTTTTGAGCGCTATTTTCTAGCTTCTGGCAATTTTACTATATTGCCGCTAATACGCGGGCGATATAAAATATATTTTGCTCTTTTCATCAGCCAGTGGCTAGCAAATAGCGCTTAAAACCAGACCGCTTTTAAGTCCAGTTTCGTGGTGGTAATGGCGAGGTGGCCACACCTGTTCCCATTTCGAACACAGAAGTTAAGCACCTCAGCGCCGATGGTACCCCTCACCTGGCATTTTAGTTTTATTTTCTGACATTTTTCTTTGTCGGGGGGTTTAATTAGAAGACCAAGTGAGGGGGAGAGTAGGTCGCCGCCACGACAGTGGACTGAAAGGCGGTTTTTTTATTGATTTACCCATAATTTGAAAGTTAGCAGTCACAAATCAATAATTGTTTTAGGGCGCCGTTTAGGTTTTTAAACATACCAACGAACATACCCTTTGCCAATTTTAATCCGCCAGCGGGCGGAGAAGGGTGATGGCGTGTTCGTTGTCTTTAAAAATTAACCGTTTGGCGTCTTAGCCTAACGCCACTTTTTTATTAATATTTGTTATAATTAATTAAGGCATTTTTTTAAAGCTAAAATTAATGGATAATTTATTAAAATATATTAAACAGCAGGACTGGTTTTTCGGTATTCGCCGTGAAGAAGCGCTGTTTTTCTATTCGGCTAAATATAAACAACGAGCAGAACTGACCAGTAAGTATTATAAAAGCCCCTTTGTTGAATCAATCCTTTTCCCGCGCAAGGAAAATGAATTAATTAGACTTTTTAATTTAGAACAGGCAAAAATTTTTCACCAAGAATCAAAAGATAAAATCTGCCAAAGCCCCAATATTCTTTTTCGGCTAGTGAGAACTCAGCAATCTCTCTGGCGGCGAATCGCAGAAAAAGAAAAACAGTTAAAAATAATCACAAAAAAAGGGGACCGGAAAAAAGCAGTCTCCTTATTTAATAAACTGCTTGATTTATATGGCCAAGGTGGAGCTGATTTTTTTGCTTTTTTCTCTTTTGGTATGATGCTACAAGAGTGTGGCCAAAAAGAAAAAAATGTTCAACTGGCGCTAAGGGCGCACAACCAGTGGCGCAATTCGATTACTTTTAAAGAAGAAGAATTAGGCAAAACATTTTATAATTTTTTTGATTTTTGGTTACGATCAATTAAAATAAAAATAAAACCAAAATTAATAATATATTATTTAACGGCCAGCGAAATAAGCAATCTTTTGACTGGCGGGATAAAAGAAGTAAGATTAAACGAATTAATTAAATTTCGTCGTAAGCATAATTTTATTTATTTGTATCTAAGAAATTCTCAATATCGCGATGTGGTTTTAGATGAACCAGGGGTTGTTGAGCCAATTGTAAATTATTTAACCAAATTAGATCGAGAAAAAAACAAGTCCGGTCAGATGATAAGGGGCCACACTGTAATTAATAAAGGTATTATTAGGGGGCAAGCTGTTATTGTTAAAAATAGAGAAATTTTAGAAAGAAAAAAGCCCGACTTAACCAATAAGATTTTAGTAACCGTCCAAACTACGCCCCATTTTATTGCCCGCCTGAAAGGCGTTAGGGGCATAATCACTGATGAGGGGGGCATTACTTGTCACGCCGCTATTATCTCACGCGAATTAAAAATCCCATGCGTTGTGGGAACGGGTAAAGCAACGAGGTTAATTAAAAATGGGGACGCGGTTCAAATTGACACAGCCAAAGGCATAATTAAAATTATTAATATTAAACAGAAATAAAAATATAATGCAAGAGGCTTATTTTACTCGCCATTCGTTAAAGCCGGATCGGGGAGGCGAGGAATCGGAAAGATACCCCGGTCTTTCACCAAAAGGCGTTGAGTTGGCCAAAGAAAGGGCGCGACAAGAGATTGCCCAAGTAGTTGAAAAAGCCGATGTCGGGTCGGTTATTTTTATCGGTGGCGCTTCGGATATGCTTCGCACTAAATCCACTGCTGAAATTTATGGAGACGAGTTAGAAAATATTGCCGCCGAAGGCAATCTGGATGCTTTAGTAATTACCAGAGAACAAATCCAGCAAATTGAAGGGGGGGCCGGAAGTTATAATAAAACGTTAAAAAGGGTGATAAATTTGATCGGCGAGCATCGGGATAAAAAAATTGTTGTTGACTTTCCGTTGTTTTTAAGGGGCTTATCATTAAAAGAAAAGGGTTGGTTTGATGACAAAGGAGACCTTTCTGTTATGGAATTAGTAAAAAAACATAACTGGAACGAAAGTGAGGCGGCCAGAGAATGGCTTGAAACGAAAGGGATGGTCAGCGACTCAAAAATGGGTCCTGATCCAAAAGAGGTGGCTCGGCATACTATAGAAGAAATTAATCGGTTGCGAACTTTTGGGCAAAAATATTTGGGTAATCGACCGATTATTCCTTTTTTGGTTGGTCATAGCTGGGCGCTGGACGCGCTTTTATGGGAGTCGGGCGATCGAGCCTATTTAGATAATGGAACATTAAAAGAAACAGAATTAGTTGGTGTAAAAATAAATCCGACCGGAGAATTAGAAATTGAACATGGCGACCAAACTTTTTTAGTTGATCAAGATAAAATAGATTTATAAGGTGTTTACCAAAATCTTCCAAAATTTATCAGCCAAAGATACCAATATTGCCGGTGGCAAAGGAGCTTCTCTGGGCGAAATGACGGCCGCTAAAATTCCGGTGCCGCCAGGTTTTGTAGTTTTGGCTGGCGCTTTTAATCATTTTTTAAAGGAGACCGATTTAAACGTGGAGATTGACGCCATTTTAAAAACGGTTAAAAAAGACGACATTAACAGCGTTAATCAAACTTCGGAAAAAATCATGGATTTGATCCGAGACACCGAGTTTCCGCCAGATATCGCCGGTGAAATTAAGGCAGAATTTAAAAAATTGGGCGCCAAACTTGTCGCGGTGCGTTCCAGCGCCACGGCCGAAGATTCCTTAATTGCTTCTTGGGCGGGCGAGCTGGAAAGCTATTTAAATGTGAGCGAAAAAAATGTTTTAGTGGCGGTTAAAAAATGTTGGTCTTCGCTTTTTACGCCGCGGGCCATTATTTACCGGTTCGAAAAAAATCTGCAGGACCAGCAAATTGCGGTGGCGATAGTGATTCAAAAAATGATCCAGTCAGAAATTTCGGGTATTTGTTTTACCGCCCATCCGGTGACTTCTAATTTAGATCAAATAGTGATTGAAGCTGGCTGGGGCCTGGGCGAGGCGGTTGTTGGCGGCCTAATCACGCCTGATACCTATATTATTAAAAAACCAAAGTTTGAAATTTTAGACATTAACGTGGCCGAGCAAAAAATGATGATTGTCCGCAGCGCTGGCGGCACCAAAAAAACGTCTGTGCCAGTGGCGAAACGAAACAAACAGAAATTAACCGAAAAACAAATTATTGCGCTGGCCAAACTTTGTGCGCAAATTGAAAAACAGTATCAGTATCCACAAGATATTGAATGGGCGATAGAGAAAAATAAAACTCACGTTACCCAATCTCGACCAATTACGACGCTAAAATTGCCAAAAAATAAGCAGCCAAGCTTTTAAAATAATTAGGTAAAAACTATCATAAATCAGCCGGGCGCTATGGGCGGGTGATTTTTACTATTGACTTTTTTATGATAATATGATATACAAGTAACCCCGTTAGCGTCCCGATAAACATCGGGGCGCTTTTTCTTTGCGCAAAAATTAAAATTTTAATATAATGAAACTAAATAACAATTATTTATGGAAAAAAGAAATTTAAAACAGGGGTTTATTATTTTTGTTTATCTGCTGGTGCTGGCTGGAATTGTTTGGTGGATTTATGCGGCCGTGCGCCAAGAACCGACTTGTCAGGACGGCCTGCAAAACCAAGGCGAAGTTGGCGTTGATTGCGGCGGTCCGTGCAGTTTGTGTGAATTCCAAACCATCAAAAATTTAGAGACCCAAATGGTTAAATTTGTGCCGGCGGGCAATTTGGTTTATGGCGCGGTGGCCCTGCTGCAAAACCCTAACCCCAATTACGGGGCCGGAGAATTTGGTTATCGCTTTTCCCTTTATGACCAAAACGGCCGGGCGCTGTCCCAAAAAGATGGCCGGACTTTCGTTTTGCCCAACCAAAAAAAATACATTATTGAACCCAAAATAAAAACGGTGGAAAAAGTAGCCAGCATTGATTTTTCTTTTAGCGCGCCTGATTGGCAAAAAATAGATAATTTTTCTGGAGCGGGGTTGTTGATTCGGGGCAAAAGATTTGAAAGCCAAAATTCGGAGCTGGGGACAGCTAAAGCCCTGGGTATTGTCAAAAATTCTAGTCCCTATGATTGGGCGCAAGTACAGATAAACATTTTGCTTTTTGCCCAGAGCCGAGAAATTATTGGGCTGGGCAAAACACAAGTCAATTCGCTTTTAAGCGGTGAAGAACGGGAATTTATAGCGACCTGGTTTTCTGATTTTTCCCAACCGGTTTTTGACACAGAAATGGTGGCCGAAACCAACGTTTTCGCCGATGACAACTTTATGCGTAACTTTGGCGGCGGAGAAAAATTCCAAGAATTC
>Ga0210057_1004294_pt1 | contig 19086 bp, 12 predicted proteins | sample CryGeyCG2114_010_2_FD_183968 | JGI IMG/M metagenome (GOLD analysis project Ga0210057, IMG submission 183968) | Groundwater microbial communities from aquifer - Crystal Geyser CG10_big_fil_rev_8/21/14_0.10 (SPAdes) (version 2) | ecosystem: Environmental > Aquatic > Deep subsurface > Groundwater ...
TCTCCAAACTTTGTCACTTTCTTTTTTATAAATCCTGCAATATTTTCCATAATCAACTTCGTTTTTGGAATTAACTCGACTTTCTTCATATATAATAATTATATATTAACTTTATAAGCTTTTTGGAGTAATTTTTAAATACTAAATCCTATTCGGAGATACTGGCTCTTGCAGTGTTACTTTAGAGGTTGGTTCGCGGGCGGGAAAATCTCAAACAATATTTAAATTATATTTATTGTCAAAGGAACTCTTACTAAATCACGGTTTAAACCATCGTACCATCTAACAAAATAAAGATAAGAATTTCTGTCTGATTTTTCATAACTAGTTGTTGTATCGTCATGGTCAATTATTGATGGGTAAATATCTGCTTTATAATTGTAGCCTAATGAATTACATGGAGGATAGCTTAATGGCCCCTCTTTAATTAATTTAGGTTTATCCCAATTTATTAAATCCACTGAAGATGACATCCAAAATCCACAGACGTTTGGATTTCCCTGATGCTCAAATACTCCTGCCCCAACTAACAAATATTTTTGTAAATATGTATTGTAGACTAAAGCCCCGTGCAAATCATTAATATTGTTTTTACTAATAAATCTACATTCTTCTCCACTATCATCCAAATAGGGATTCTTAAATATTCCATTGAATCCTATTCCATCCCAGTATCTCCAGCTTAATGGATTATCTAAGTTATCTGTTCTAATTAAACAGATACCTCTGGCTGAAGAACTTGGAATAGGAGAGGTTATAGCAAAGATTATGGAATAATAATAATTATCTTTTTTTACAATGTTGCTTGGCGCAAAATAACCATATGGTCCTGGAATAAATCTATTAGCTTCTGGACCCGATTGGGGATTCCATTTCAAAAAAGGAAATACAAATACATGATTTGGAGGGGATAGATGGCTAAAAGTCCTCCCTCCATCAATAGATTTGGCTAAACTAATGGAATTATACCAGCAGCGATTTGCAGAAGATGTGTCCCCAGGTTTACAGGATGTAAAATAAGGGTCATGATACTCATTATGGACTAAACCATAAATTGTATTTCCATCTTCACTATAAATTTTTGAAATCCATTCCCTATTATGAAAACTATCTGCCTCCCAGTCGTCTCCGGATGTATGAACCGGCGTATCACAATCTCTTTCTAAATTATTAAAATCGGGACCAAAATGAAAATAACTCTTCGGGTCGTTTCCTGATGAAAATACTATTCCGTTAGAAGTTCTGACGGCACTGACAGAAAGGTCTACTAAATCCTCTAATTCACATCTATCAACATCATAATCAAATACAATTTCTTCAGCACCTAAACTTATATCCCAATTCAGGTTACAAACCCCGCAATCTTCAGGACAGGTTGAACAATTTTCAGAAGTGTCGCAAACCAAATCCCCGCAAAACTGTCCTGCTTCCAATTCGCAACTTGCAGAACATCCGTCTCCGTCATTGAAATTTTCATCGTCGCATTCTTCGCCATCATCAACAAAACCATCTCCGCAAAAGCCTCCCGCGCCGATACTCATACAATTAACTTGAACTTCCATGGTAGAATTAATTAAGCCAAACTCAATAAAATGAGAGCCCCCTTCACAAAATCCAATATCACTTAAAGAACAATCGTATGACAAGATTAACTTTTTCTGTCCAGAAGCTAAACTTCCGCTTAAAAGATTTTTAACATTTATTCCATCAATTGAAAAATTAGATAAATTTTTCATCTCAAAAGATTTTTCTAAATTATTTTTTAAAACTATATTAATAAAATTTTCTCCATTAATTTGGACACAAGTTGTTTCTCCAAAAACAAGTTCTAAAGATTTTCCGGAAAATTCTTCTTCAGAAGGTGATTTATTAAAGATAAAATAGGATGCACTTCCTAAGACTAAAAGAGCTATAATAGATGCAATAATTATATTTTTCTTATTAATAAATTTATTATTCCAATTTTTTTCATAGGACACATCATCATTTCTTTTTTCAAAAATTCCGCCATTTGATTTTTTCTCCAATGAGGAATTAACTTTTTTTACGGAAGGAGATTCATTTTTTATTACAGGAATCCCGCCTTTTTCAATTGTTGGCTGATTCGATTTTTTTATTTTTTTAACATCCTCTTCTTCAGCCATTTAGATTACAAGAAAGAGATATTTATAAAATTACTTAAATCTAATAAACTTATTTTCTCTCTCGAAACTACATTACAATAAGCCCTGTAAGAAAATTATTCTTCTTCCCCAAAAGCGACAATTCCTCCGCCATGGTCATAGACAAGTAAAACTTCTTCTCCATCAATTTCCTCTATGGAAAGACTTACTGCCTGATATATGGTGTTCAGTCTCTCTATTTCTTCTAAATGATAATTGTTTCCATTTTTTCTTAATTCCAATATGTAGACGCCGTCGTTATTTGCTGCTACATACACCCTTGTGACTGTTTCATCATTTACAGTTTCTTCTCTTATTCTTAAATCTGATATTAGAGTTTTTCTTTTGTCTAATGGCTGGTTTCTCATTTTCCATGTATCAATTGCTCCTATTTCTGATGGACTCGCTTGTCCGTCTATTACTTCGGATAATTTTTCCAGATTGTGTAAGTATACGTCTCCGTTACCTCCAACAACAACTGCCATTTGCTTTTGGTCAAATTCAAATATCTCCAGGTCTATATACATTGATGGACTTTCAGGACCTATGATTACCTTATTTTTTATTTCTGTTTCATCAAATGGTTCTGGAATTTCATAGAAAACTAATTTTGGATGTTGGTAGTTTGCAGAATTTACATCTACATAATATCCTGCAGGAACCGCGAGCATTCTTTTTTGGTCTTTGTCTCTAAAGAATTTCGGATGAAAGGCGTATAAAAATTCTTCACCAATACCTGACGCTTGAGGAGCTTCTTCATGTAAATCAAGTATTGATAGTATCGGAGGAATTACATTTGAAGGCCCTTCTTTGGCAGAATCATATATAGAATTTTTTGTTGTTAGAATTAGCCCTTCTTTTGCACCGGACCTAATTAAAGCTACCAGTCCTGTTGAATTATCTAATCCTGCATGAGCATATGAACGTGGGTCATAACCATAATTATCTGTTGATTCTCCAAGATTTACAGGAATTTGCCAGAAATCCACTGAAGGAACGCCATTAGACCAGCTTATTTCCCTTAAGGGCCAATGCTCTCCTGCCCCCCCAGCAATTAGGAACTCTTTGTTTCCCTGTGTAACCCACGTTATTTCATTCCAAAGGCCCAATTTATGTTCCGCATCGAAAGTGTTTTCTATTGGGAAGAATTTAAGAGGAGAGCCTTCTAATTTTTGGAAGCCATGAAAGCCTCCATCAGATGATGTGACAATTTTTCCCGGTTCAATTAAACTTTCTCTTCCATCGGAATACCCGCCCCTTCCTTGAACGAACTCTTTCCCGTCGGTCAAGTCTCTTAATTTTATTCTATTGTCAGTATCTCTGTAAAAGTTGAAAATCGCCGGAAGATTTCCATATGCGAAGTATTCGTTTCCAACCTGCTGTGCAGTAAAGGTTCTAATTTTTTCCCGAGGTCCAAGAGATATTTCTTCTGTTATGATTTTGTTGAGGTTTGGGTCTCCTTGTCTTTTTTCAAAAATTGTAACGCCGTTGTTTTCATTGCTTGTTGTGTAATCATTGTTTTGATTATCCAGTTCATTTACATTTGCTGAAGGATCAAAAGAGTTCCATATATACCCTCCATACATTACATGAGGTCCCCACTCTGAAGGATTTGGTGTATTATCTGTTTTAACTATTACAATAATTGTAGATGTTACTGCATCTGTTAGAGAGGCAACTTTTGAAGGATACTGATTTATCTCTTGGTTCTCATGGAAGTATGTAGTTGTTTGCATTGAATCTGACCATGTTTGGCTTAAATCAATTTCAATTAATCCCTGAGCGCTTGCTGCTGCGTAGAGAAAACCATTTCTTATTGAAAGGTCTTTTACGCTGAGAAGTTTTTGTGTTTCTCTGTCATAGTTTTGGTTTGTTACGGCTAACGGCCCCTGAAGAGGGTTTGGCGAATTTTGGTTTATTGCTTCATTTAAATCCACCCTAACAATCCCCGAAGTTCCCATTGCAATGTATGCAAATCCAGAATCTTCTTCTACGTCCCATCCGATTCCTTCATTTGAGAGTCCGGTCTGTTCGTTAATAAGAATCGAAGCCAAGACAGAGTCATCCTGCGTATCATATATCTTCAGCTCAGTATCGCCAAGACCGGACCAAAGCGCCAGCAAGATATCTTTGTTGTCTATATTTGCGTATGCAAGGCTTGTGCACCAGATGTCCCTGGAATGTTTGTCCATTAACTCTGGATTTTCTGTAAGCTCTTTGCTTGTTTTATGAATTCCGAAATCTCCACCGCAAACATAAACAAAATCGCCTATTTCTTCTATGTCCATTGCACTAGAGTATATTTTCATTTCTGAAATTATCATATCATCAATGTCCGGGGGGCTTGAAGCCCTCATAAGATTTAGGTCAATTTTTTGAAGCATTGAGCCATCTGACCTGTAGAGATAATTTCTGTCCTTACTTAGAGATGTTGCAAGACCCTCATTATAGTAGCTTGAGCTTAGAAATTCTGTTAGAGGAAATCTTTGAGTTGTATTTTCTTCTGTATCTTCTTCATCTTCACAAACTGAAGAACATCCATCTCCATTGATGTTGTTTCCGTCGTCGCATTCTTCGCCATCATCAAGGAAACCATCGCCGCAAAATCCTCCCGCGCCGATACTCATACAATTAACTTGAACTTCCATGGTAGAATTAATTAAGCCAAACTCAATAAAATGAGATCCCCCTTCACAAAATCCAATATCACTTAAAGAACAATCGTATGACAAGATTAACTTTTTCTGTCCAGAAGCTAAACTTCCGCTTAAAAGATTTTTAACATTTATTCCATCAATTGAAAAAACTGAAATGTTTTCTAATTTGAAGGTTTTATTTAGATTATTTCTGGCAACAACATTGATAAAATTCATTTCATTTAATTGAACGCAAGTCGTTTCATTGAAGATTATTTCTAATGAACCTCCGTCAGTTTCATCATCCGGGGGTCCTCCATTGAATATAAGGAAAGAAGCACTTCCCAAAACTAAAAGTGAGATAACTGAAATTAAAATAACATTTTTCCTGTTTAATCTACTCCACCAAGAATGACTATCTGCAAAGATTTCTTCACTTCTTTTTTTAAAAACAGGATTATCTCTCCGCTTATCCATCTAACATAAAGGAAATACTCACTTATAAAATTAATCAAAAACAAACTTCCTAAAAACGATTAATAGGAAGATGGTCTTTTAATAATGTGAAATATTTTTTTTCACCAAAATTTGCATAGGGTTGCCTTTTGAAAATCAGTATACTTCATTTTCGCTATTGTCACCCAAAGCCATTCTTCAAAAAGGAAAACAAGATTTATATAATTTTTGTAAACCTCTTATTTCTGAATTTGAAAAATTTATGCAAGGCAAATGCAATAGCAATAGCAATTAATATAATAAGTATTAAAGTTTGTTGCCTATCTTCAGGAGGGCTTAGCAACAATTCATCTTCGATAACGCTATATATTACAATTCTTCCCTTATGATTGTCATACCAAGAATCCCCAACCACAAACTCTTCAAAGCCCCCTGGCTGAAGCTGACCTGCAACCCTGTCTTGAATATAGTGGCTGCTGGAATCTGATGGAGGGGCAAAATGCCCAGGAATAGAATCAGGATATTCACTATAATAAACAGTGTATCCTCTTTCATCATTGCCTACGCTTGGATTTGGTCCAAGAGAAACTACAAATATTTCTTTATTGCTATCACCAACTATGTCAGCCAGGAAAATCCTATACCCGTTTATATCCCCTGAAATTAAATTACTGCCAGGATAATCAGACCTCAGTAATATCCTTGAGCTGTCTGCATTGTAATCAGGAGCCTTATAATAAAAAGCAACCCCAGCAGACCAAATATTTTCTCCATCCTCATTATCAATATCATGCCTTGAGGATCCAATAATGATAAAATCAGGGGTGGCGTCAATGCTCTGTCCGTACCTTGTTCCATCGTCGTCTTGATCAAGTATGGGGCTTATAATTTCTTTTATTGGGGCGCTATTTGCGTTTATAGGAATTCCATAAAGATAAACAATACTTGCACTTGGATCATCAGGATACACTGGATTTCCCATAGCACTAATTATTAAATTCTTTTCTGCCCCACCTGCATCATATTGCGTTAGCAACCTATATCCAAAATTCCCATTATTTGAGTCGGTATTCTGGACAGGGTTATAAATAGAAAATTCTTCTTGTCGCGTAATGACATCAAAGAAAACCACCCTCCCGGCAGTATAAGATTCTCCTGGTTTAATTGATGATCTTGCTCCTGCCACAATTTCTAAAATACCATCACTATCAAAATCCCCTACCGCAACGGATGATCCCAATTCCTCATTTTCCACAGGAACATGGGCACCAAATGAAGTAAAGCTTATATCCCCGTCCCCCGGTCCTGTTTTCGCAACGATGAAAACTTTTCCGGCATCCTCAAGTCCGCCAGAAGTAGCGAGGGGCACACCAAGAATTAAATCTTCTCCATTATTTCCTCCAATATCCCCGGCATTTACCATGCTGATCCCACATCCAGCACTAGGTCCCTCAGGACAAATGCCGATAGAATAATCGCTAAAACCAGGCCCGTAGTATATGTATATTTTTCCGGAACTGGGAGCAGCAACAGCAATGTCATTATTCCCGTCGCCATCAAAATCTAATATCGCGGTTCCTTCCCCAAAATCAGAGTTAGTTTCAGAGTCCGGATTTTGAATAAAAGTAATATCAAAATTTGGAAGCTCTACATTTTGTGGTTCTTCAATCTCACAAATGGAAGAACACCCATCCTGATTGTCATTATTCCAGTCATCACATTCTTCTATGCCGTCGTTATTAGGTCCACCAGTGGATTCCCCATTAGGTTGCTGAAGAGTTCCATCTCCGCAAAAGGTTAAAGTACAATCATCAAAGCATAAGTCATTATCATTTCCGTTAGCTCCATCATCGCATTCTTCAGTATCTTGATTTATTTGTCCATCCCCGCACGTTGGTCCGGAGTCTCCATTGCCACCTCCTCCGCTATCTCCCCCGCCTCCGCCTCCGCCACCGCCGCCTCCGCCACCAGAGCCGCCACCTCCGCCAGAGCCACCGCCTCCTCCTCCGCCATCAGGAGGAGAGGCAGCGCAATCTATTTCACATGAAGTGCTAGTCTCACTAGGACTACAAATTCCATCTCCACATCTTACCGGGGGTGCAGGAATTGGAAAATCATCTTCTTCAATTTCAAGAGGATAACTTTCGGAATAATAAGAACTTCCTCCTTCTGATTCTTCATTCCAGACGATAAAATAAACTACCCCAATTCCAAAAGAAGCAACCTCTTCGGCATTTAAAGTTGCAACCAACTCTTCTGAGCTGATATAATTATAATCTAATTCAATGTAATATTCCTCTTCTCCCTGAATTTTCTCAACCGAGCTTAAAAGAAGGGAAGTTTTTATTTCGCCCACATCGCCGTCGAAATAAAAGTTTTTTCCAATAATGGAATATTGTCCTTCGTCGTTTAATTTAACTACCTCAGTAATTTTTGGGGTTAAAGAATCGCCTGCAAAAGCTCCAAAAAGAAAAACTCCAAGAACAGCTAACCAAATAGCCAAAACAATTCCGCCTGTAAGCAAAATAACTTTCTTTATATCTGAATTGAATCTTTTTTTGGAGTTAACCGAATTCATTTTTATATTTTTATTATATTGAAAAGTATCTCCAAGGACAAAACTATTCTTCTTCGATGAAACCTCTTTATCCATTGTCCATACAAGAAAGAAACCATTATAAATATTTGCAAAATAGGGCTGTGTCGCATCATTTTGATATCAAAGAATAAGTTACTAAGGCTGGTTAAGTCATCTTTGTGATGATAGATTCATATCCGAGGAAACAAAGTTTTCCTACAGGTCCCTTCCCTTGAGATAATCAGATTTATATAATGCCTAATTTGTAATCTCCTCATAAAGGGGTATATTTGTAATCTCCTCATAAAGGAGCATATTTGAGCAACCTATTTTCTCTCGTCTATAATTTAACAAAGTATCTAACCTGAAGAAACCAAGCTTTCCTACAGGTACCTTCCTCCAAGATGGCCGACTTCGTCGTGATTACTAAATTAATAATAAACCTTAAATCTCTGTTCTGGGAGAACGGCTATATTGCCTTGTTGTTTTATAAGTCAACCATACAACACATCACAAAACAAAACTCCGTCCCAGATATAAAATATCCTCAATTTTTTAAACGAGAATTTAACCCGAATATCAATTAAATATTTTCAACAAAATCTAAAACCTGATAATCCTAAAATCTTTAAAATCTCCAGACCATTTCTTTTCCTCTTCCAAAACATTTCTTATTTGGGAATGGTCCGTTCCTTTCTTCAAATATCCGAGGAGTCTTTCAATATTATCATATTCTCCTTCTGCAACAACTTCACAATTTCCATTTTCCAAATTTCTTACATATCCTCGGAGTCCAAGTTTATCGGCGTGCTCTTTCACAAACTGCCTGAAAAAAACTCCCTGAACAGTTCCCTGAACGATAAATTTTTTTGCTTTTTTCATGCTTAAAGAAATATTAATCTATTTTTATAGATTTCTATTAATCTGTATTATAATGCAAGCAGTTGGCAACATATGTGCCCGACTATATAAAAATTTAAATAATCCTTATATTAAAGTATTTGATGTTTAAAATTAAAAGTAAGATTTTTTTGTTGTTTGTTGTAGTGTTTTTATTTAGTATTTCCGGTGTAAAAGCAGGTCATCTTAATTGTGGAAATATAACTCAGTCAACAGTTATGGATTCAGACCTCAATTGTACAGGCGATGGATTGAGAATCATATCAAACGATATTACTTTTGACTGCAACGGCTATACAATCCAAGGAAGCAATACTGGTGTTGGAACTGGCATATTTACGCGAGATTCCCATAACATAACAATAAAGAACTGCGTCGTTCAATTATTCCGTTATGGCATCTACCTTTTAAACTCCGACAACAATACTATTCAGGATACTACTGCAAAAAATAATACTATACTCATTGAGGGAGGTGGAAATGCATACGGCATCGTCCTCTCCGATTCCTCAAACAACACCCTTCAAAACATCATAGCAAACTACAACATCCACGGTGCTTATAATACTGGTGCATACGGTATCATGCTTATGTCCTCTTCCAACAACAATGTCCTTCAAAACATTACCGCAAACTCCCACAATGCCGATAATGGCATTTCGATTTGGTCTTCTAATAATAACACTCTCCAAGATATTACTGCAAACTACAACCGTAATGGTATAACCCTCGAGTACTCGTCTAATAACAGCAATCTCTACAACATTGTAGCAAATGATAATGAAGTAGGTCTCTCAATCCAAAGTTCCAACAACAACAATATTCAAGATATTACTGCAAACTACAATCACGGACTCAATGCACGGGGTCTCTCCATCCAAAGTTCCAACAACAACAATATTCAAGATATTACTGCAAACTACAATTATGGAACATCCTGCTCATACCCCCCCGCATATGCATATGGTGTTATTATTGGTGGTTCAGGCAATATTCTCCTAAATATTAACGCAAGCAACAACGGAAACTGTGCCTTCGATAAAGTATACGGCATCGTACTCCAAGGCTCCAACAATACTCTCCAGAACATTAATGCAAACAACAACGGCTACGGTATCTCTATTAGTGGAGAAAGTCATAATCTCCAGGACATTAATGCAAACAACAACCTCGGTTTCGCCGGCATCACTCTTGCGGGCAACAACAATAATTTCCAGAACATTAATGCAAACAACAACTTTGTTGGCTTTTCGCTTGATTCCTCCAACTCAAACACTCTCCAGAACATTAATGCAAACTTCAATAATCAGGGCTTCTCAATTTATTCCTCCAATTATAATACCTTCCAGAACATCAACGCAAGCAACAACATCTATGGTATCAAAGCACTCTTGGGATCCAATAGCAATACATTCTCTTCTATTAATGTAAACAATAACCACAATAGCGGTAACTACTACGGTGAAGGTTTCTATCTTTATGGCGACAGCAATACTCTTCAGGACATTAATGCAAACAATAATTATAATGGTCTCCTCCTTCAAAGTGGCTCCGACTTCAACACTCTCCAGAACATTAATGCAAACAACAACTTGAAAGATGGCATTTCCTTTCAATATTCTTCTAACAACAATCTCTCCTCCATTAATGCAAGTAACAATGCTAATTATGGTATTCTCCTCAAAGATGCTACTGATTCCAACATTCTCCAGAATATTACAGCATCCTACAATCTAATCGGTGTCCAGCTCTGGTCTGCCAGCTATAACACTCTCTTTTCCGTTATTGCAAACAACAACTCCCAATCTGGTTTTAACTTTGTCAATTCCTGGTTCAACAATCTTTATGACATAACTGCGAACAACAATGCTGAAAACGGCATCCACATCAACGGGCTGTACAATGCCCCAAACGTTGGCAACGCCATCTTTTCTTCAGAATTCCTTTCCAACAATGTTGGAATCCGCATATCATCCGGCGGCCCATCATCCAGAAACAACACTATCTCCTCTTCTATCATCTCCTATAACAACTATGGAGTTTATATCTCATCGTATTACCCTTCTCTAAATAACACTATCTACAACAACTACTTCAACAATACAATCAATGCCTTTGAAAATGTAGGAACTAATTTCTGGAACACAACAAAAACATTAGGTCCGAATATCGTCGGTGGGAGATATATTTTAGGGAACTTCTGGTCTGACTACAACGGAACAGATACAAACGGCGACGGGATTGGAGACACGTTAATACCTTATAACTCAAATGGGAACATACAGAACGGCGGGGATTATTATCCTTTGGTGATGCCTGTGATTAGGACAAGGGCTTAATCCACTTCATCACAACAATTGTTTTAAACCTTTGAAGCTATAAAAAATGATGAAAAAGAGAATTGTTTTTTTATTTGGATTATTCTTAATATTATTTTTAGGTCTTAACAGCGTCGAAGCAGGCCATATTAGCTGTGGTCAGACGATAACTACTGATACTGTGCTGGATAGTGATTTGATTAACTGCCCTAATCATGGGATAATAATTGGGGCTAATGGGATAACACTTGATTGCAACGGGCATAGTATTAGTGGAACTGGTAATTACAACGGCATTTACCTTTCCGGCAGAAATAACAATGTCATACAAAACTGTAACATACAAAACTTCTTTTCTGGCATCTACCTTGTTTACTCCCCAAATAATATTCTCACAGGCAACACCGCAAACTCAAATGGTTATTACGGCATCTATCTTAACTCCTCAGACTCCAACACTTTCACAGGCAACACCGCAAGCTCAAATAATTATGGCATCAAGCTTTACTCCTCAGACTCCAACACCCTCATAAGCAACACCGCAAACTCAAATGATGGTTCTGGCATCCTCCTTTCCTACTCATCAAGCAACACCCTCACAGGCAACACTGCAAATTCAAACAATCTTGCTGGCATCGTCCTTTACTCCTCCTCATCAAACAACACCCTCACATACAACATCGCAGACTCAAATAATCGTGGCATCCTCCTTGGTTCCTACTCGAACAACAACACTCTCACAGGCAATACCGCAAACTCAAATGGTCAATATGATGGCATCTACCTTTACGCCTCACACTACAACACCCTCACAGGCAACACTGCAAATTCAAACAATCTTGTTGGCATCGTCCTTTACGGCTCAGACGTCAACACCCTCACAGGCAACACCGCAAACTCAAATAGCGATAATGGCATCTACCTTTACGACTCAGACGTCAACACCCTCACGGGCAACACCGCAAACTCAAATAGCGATAATGGCATCTACCTTTACGGCTACGTCAACACCCTCACGAACAATAATGCAAGCTTAAATGACCAATATGGCATTCGACTTTCATCGTCAAATAATGCACTTTCTAATAACTATGTGTGTTCTAATACTTTATCAGATTTTAACGTGACTTCATCTTCAGGCAATTCTGGCACTGGCAACAGATGCGATAATCCTGATGGTTGGAATGATGATGGCATTGTGGGATGTACTTATACATGCACTGATGTTTATCCTGTTCTTCTTGTTCACGGATATTGCAGTGACCCGCAGGATACATGGCAGGGAGGCGATGGATTTGATTTTTATCAGAAATTAGTTGATGAAGGAAAAGAAGTTTACTTAATTGATTATGCTCCGGGAAATTGCCCCTGGCCTTATTGGGGAGAAGGTTGTGCTAATAAAGACATAAGGGATTATTCTAAGAAATTAAAGGATAGAATATCAGAAATAAAACAAGAAACAGGTGCTCCGAAAGTAGATTTAGTTGCTCATAGCATGGGTGGTTTAATATCCCGGTGGTACATTCAAAATTCTGGTTATAGAAATGATGTCAATCAACTTATAATGCTTGGAACCCCAAATCATGGTTCACAAATGTCAAGACTTGAATGGCTTAACTTTGATATTGCACCGATTTTTTTTCGTTGTGCCGGAACCGGCATGGCGGCCAGGCAAATGAAACCAAAGAGTTACTTTAACTCTATGCTTAATTACAATATCTCAGAATACAATTGGACTATATGGCAATCAGATAATGAAGTTGTACATCCTTTGGTGACCTATAGAAATTTGGCTGGAACAGGAAAGTTGACATTCCTTTTAATGAAAGTTCCTAAGAGTTTTCCATTTGAGAATGATGGACTTGATTTCATTATAACAGGTTGGGGGGATAGCGTTGTTGCGACATATCATCTTAGATTTATTAATCCATCTGTGGGTTGCAGTGAGTTTTATGGGATTGATCACTTCCAAATTCATGACAATCAAAATGTCTTTAATAGTGTTCTTAATTTTCTAAATGCTCCAACCCAAACCCAGCCGGACACATGCAATTATGAAGATGTTCCAGCAGGATTCACAGGAGTAACAGAGAAGCAAGGATTTAGTCCTATAATTTATGACACAATTTATCCAAATGAAGAACATTTGCATGAAATAATTATTGATTCAACAATAGAAGAGGCATTGTTTGGTTTAATATGGGGAGATGAAAATAGTGAATTAGGATTTACATTAATCACTCCAAGCGGAAATGTAATTGATGAAAATGATGCGGGCTTTATCGGTAATTTCAGCGACAGAAAATATTACAGAGTTCAGAATCCAGAAAATGGAACATGGATTTTAAATATCACAGGGGATAATGTTCCTTCTTTCGGGTTAGAGTATAGAACGAGGGCATCTTTCTTATCTTCTATTTATCTTGAAGTGGAATCTTTGAATAATGAATATAGTTTTGACCCGGGAAGCAGTTTTGAAATAATAGCTTATGCTGTTTCCAATAATAGTCTTATTTTTCCGGCAAATATGACGGCAGAAATTATTAATCCAGACGGCTCAATTGATGTTATTGAGTTATTTGACGACGGTTTGCATGGAGATTATAATGCGAGTGATGGAATTTATGGAAATAGTTATTTGCCTACTATTCTTGGAGATTACGAAATTTTTGTTACGGCCGACGGAACATTTAGCGGAGAAAGATTTATCAGGCAGTTTGATATGACAAACTGGGTTGAAGTTTTCCCTGATTTAACTCTTAATTCTTCTGATATTATTTTTTCAAATGATGCTCCTTTTGAAGGCAAGAAGATAACAATTACAGCAAATATACATAATATTGGAAATGGAGATGCTTTGAATGCAACAATATTTTTCTATGATGGGGATCCTGTTGAAGGAGGAGAATTTATCGGCGAAGACGCTATAAATATATTGATAAATCAAAGCAATGAGGCTTCTGTTTTGTGGACGGCAACAGCAGGCAATCATTCAATTGTTGTATTTCCAAGTCCTTACAATTCTTTCCTTGAGTTGGATTATTCAAATGAAAAAGCTGGAAGATTGATTTATGTTAATTCTACCGAATATAGGAAAGCAATTTAGGTTTATCTCTTAAGAAATTCATTGCCTCTTTTTATAATAGAACTCCAAGATATGGATTTCATCTTTTTGAGGAAAATATTCAAGGATAATCTAATGGCTTTGCATATCTCTTATTCCTTCCCTATCAATCTCATTATGAATCAAAGTCACAACCTGACTTGCAAAAAGCATGTGAGGTCCAACTGATATTTTTTTTATATCTAAATGCTTAACTCTTTTCAATTCCTGCTTGGAAATTCCGTCATGGTCACCAACGATAAAAACAGCATTTCCCCCAAAACTAATCTTTCTAATATCCTCACCGCGTTTATCCAGAATATAAACTTCTTTTCCTTCCCCTTTTAATTCTTCCAAAACTTTTACAAAACTTTTTTTTTCGACATGATATCCCGGAGCAACCTCAATTCTTTTTCCTTTCTTATACTTATACAACATCCTCTTTATTAGTCCGGCAATATCTTTTTTGCTGATATCAATTTTATTTTCAATTCCTTCAATATTTTCTCCGGGAAAAATCTCCAAATGTTTAGGAGAATCAGGCGGTCCATCAAATATAAGATGGATTTTTACATCTTCTCTAATATGCTTTGAAACAAATAAACACTGAAGTATAAACTGACAAACAATGTCCATCCGCCCGGCTTTCATTAAATTGTCCTTTATCAAATTCCCGGCAGTAACTGCCGTCTTTGAATAATAAACAAACTCTCTCATCAAAAAAGAAGAAGAGGAGAGTTTATTAGATTAACTGAAAAAGTTCTTTTGGAGATGCCTTAAATTTCCAAAATTCTAAACAGATAATTTCAATGAAAACAAATAAAATAAAGAAAGAAAGAAAGATAAAAATAAATTTTTCATCTAGAGGTTATCGCAAGAAGAATTCTTCTTTATAACTTGATTATATTGGTCTATGCAAAGAAACTTATATGATAACTCCCCAGTATTATTATAAGCAGCCTCTAAATTATTGAAAATGACTACACCTGTAGTTTCCAAAGCGGTCTCATTTCTGGCATTAACTTCTATAGCACTCCGAGAGTTATTATGGTCTACATAAATGGATCTCTCATTACCGTTGTTCAATATTTCTATCGCATTTTCATAAACATTATTACCTACAACAATAGATAACCTATTTGCAATAAGATTTGCAAAAATCCCTGCACCACTTTTCATAACACTTGAATCAATTTCACCAGATACAAGAACATTATTCGCCTCACACCTATCATCAGCAGAACAGGAATGAGCATTAATTGGTCTTGCAAAAATTGCAGCACCGGTAAATGCTCCAACAGAATAAAGGACAATCAAAACAACGACAATAATGCCAATTATCCACCACCATATATTTTTATTCATCATTTATACCTCCTTTTGACTTATTAAAAATAAGATATTTTTGGGATATATATATATATATTTCGGTTATTACCATATCTTCGATGACTTTTCATAACTATTAAGTTTAAAGATAAATTAAAGAATAAATTACCAAGGCAAATTACGTCATTTTAGTAATGACTGATTTATATAAGACCTAATTTATAATCTCCTCGTAAACGAACATGCTTAGGCAACTAACCCAATCTACATAAATTATTACCAAATTAAAGCCCCATCCCAAATTAGTATGTTTCATTCATTATCCTTTCCCCACCCTCAGGGAAATCCCAAACCTCGTGTGAGGTGATTTTAACTCACGATTTACTTTTGTTAATTTTTTATTTGTCAAAAGCAAATCGCTCGCCCACCCACAATTTAGCGAATGAAACATATAAATCTAATTTGGGATGTAGCCCCAAATTAATAATAAACATCCAATTTCTGTTCTGGAAGAACGACCATAATATCAATTTTATTCTAAAGAAATAAAAGAATTATTGGAACTTCCTTAATTTTTTATAAATATCGGAGATACCGTATTAATTTATTCAAAAATTGCTAATTTCAAAATAGAAAGACAACATTTTTATTTGCTAAGAAATTTCTTTAATACCCTTTAACAAAATCTCAATAAACAATCCTCGGGCTATATCCCCAAAGTTTTACGGCTACGGCCAAGGCAGAGTCCTGATTTTCTTTTACCCACTTCCTCAAGGGAATTCCCTTCTCATAAATCATACGGGCCTCCTCAATCGCAATAACTCCTTGAGCAACGCCTCCCGGATGTCCAAGAAGTCCGCCACCACATTGAATAATTATATCTTCTCCAAGCTCTTTTAGAACCGCTTCAAAATCGCCGGGATGAAGCCCACCACTTGCGGTCATCCAAACCGGTTTTATGTGGTGCCAATTTTGTCCAAGAGAGGGTATCTTTGGATGCTTCTCCAAATTCTTTTCCTGCAAAACTCTTTGAATGTATTTTGCTTCTCCATAATCTTCCATTTTTGCCAACGGAGAACCCCCATGAAGAGAATCAACCCCAAGTAACCTGAATAACTTTGCCAAAACAATCATTGAAATTGAAAAACCATAAAGTTTGCCGACGCCATGAACCCCCGGAGAATTATCCCGTGTAATAAATCCATGCATCGCCCGATGAGCGTGAATAGCAAGTCCTAAATTCCGACGACGAATCGTATCAACCGCAGCAAAGCCAGTCGTTACAACATCCATCATCATAAAGCTCCCGCCATTCTTCTTTATCAAATCAACTCTTCTCTCCACCTCATCTAAATTTGAGTGAGTCGTATTGCATAAATAAAATTTCTTATTCCCTGTTACTTTCTCAGCTTTCCTAACTTCTTCTAAAACCAGCTTTGCTCTCTTGTCAAACTTATTAAAATAAAGATTGGTCAAATTCTCATCATCTTTTATTCCATCGTAAGTCCCGTGTCCGGAAGTAAAAAGTTCTCTTGCTAAATGAGATTGTTCTTTGTCACTTCTTCCAATTTTCGGCTTTGGAACAGTCACAACAAGGCAACCTTTTGGTTTCTTCAGCATTTTTCTAACACCCAAAACCCCAAATTTCGGTCCAAGAAAACTCTTAACCATCTGCTTTGGAAATTTGATATCATAAATTCTCATTGCAGAAACCATTTTCATCCCGGCAATATTTCCAACAATTCCTGCCAATAACCCAGATATATTATTCAACTCAAAAAGTTCAATAGGGTATGCAACTTTAAACATTAAATTTTTGTAATCCAAATCATAAGCAAGAGCACGATATTTTTTAGCCATTTGAATTCCGGAATCTCTCCCATCGTAAACCTTTGTCCACGTCCCGGTAGATGACTCTGCGGCAACTGAAGCAGCCGCATCTTCAAAAAGTTTCCTTAGAGATTTTTCCCCCCGTGCCTCCTGAACAGCACTCTTGCTAAACTCCACCTTAATCAAAGTAATCAGCCATTTTTTATCAGCATTCGCCGGCTTCCAGCCCTTCTTCGCTAAATAATTAAATTGTACTGCCATATCAACCCTTTAAACAAAATAAATCAAAAGTGGTTTTTATACCTTTTTGTTAGAACATCCTCTCCGATAGTTATAAAAAATTAAGGAAGTTCCAATAATCTTTTATCTCATCGGTATTAATTGATATTATTGCCGTTCTTTTAAAACAGAGATTTAATGCTTATTATTGATTTGGTAATTCTTTCGGCTCTTTGTTGCTATAGGGAATCTGTCTTTGTTATTTTGTTAATTATTAAAAATCATCAGAAATAAAATAAAAAATAAACTAATTTGATTTATACGCAAGGATTATAGCTCTTGTAAACACTATTATTTCCGTCTATGCAAAGATAAGCAGTATCATTTCCAAAAGCCGGAGTTAAATGTTCGAAGACAACATTTCCATCGGTTCTTAGAGCAATTCCTCCGAGAGCAGTTGAAGCATCTGCATCTAAAGCAATGCCATATGCCGTGTGTACTTCAATTCCATTACCATCGATACTGGCTACTTTAATGCCCTTTGAACTATTTTCTGCGTTTACATAAAGGGCATTTCCCGAACCCCTTTTATCTATAGTTACGGCATTCCCTTGCTGAAAACCATGGATAACACTAATCCAATGTGAGTTAATACTGTCAAAATTACCGACATCAATATTCGCAATATCCGAAAGTACACTATTTGCCTCACAAACACTATCAGCACTACAGGCATGAGCATTAACATACCTTTGGAAAACGGCGTTACCCGTAACGGCACCAGAGAAATATAAAATAATCAGGACAACGACAATAATGCCTATTATCCACCACCACATATTTTTATTCATTATTAATCATACCTCCTTTTTACTCACTAAAAATACAATGATTACTTATATATAAATGCTTTTATTTCATGGGCTTTGCGTGAAAAAACGGCTACATCCCAAATTAGTATGTTTCATTTATTATCTGCTCTCCGCCATTGGAGAAATCCCAATCCTTTTATAAGGGATTTCAACTACGATTTACTTTTGTTGATTTTTTATTTGTCAAAAGCAAATCGCTCGCCTACCCTCATTTTATGAATGAAACATATAAATTCAATTTGGGATTTAGCCTACAAAAACTATTGTTGTGCAAAGAATAAATTACCCATATAGGTTATACCAGTATCTCCGATGAGTTTTTATCATTTTAGAATTCTAATCTCCCGCTAAAGGTTCTTTCTTTTTAGAAAAAAGAAATTTCCTGCAAATAGAAAAACTTAGATTGCAAAACTTTGTTTTGGTCTATAGGTTCTTTCTTTTTAGAAAAAAGAAATTTCCTTCAAGTAGAAAAACTTAGATTGCAAAACTTTGTTTTGATATATATTTTGCTTCGTCGAAAACCCACCCCAATCGCCAACTTTTTTATGCCAATAATTTCCGAGGAAACTAACAGTTTCCTACGGTTACCTTCCCTTGAGATTGTCGACTTCGTCGTGTTTAATTCCGAGGAAACTAACAGTTTCCTACGGTTACCTTCCCTTGAGATTGTCGACTTCGTCGTG
>Ga0210057_1004295_pt1 | contig 19085 bp, 20 predicted proteins | sample CryGeyCG2114_010_2_FD_183968 | JGI IMG/M metagenome (GOLD analysis project Ga0210057, IMG submission 183968) | Groundwater microbial communities from aquifer - Crystal Geyser CG10_big_fil_rev_8/21/14_0.10 (SPAdes) (version 2) | ecosystem: Environmental > Aquatic > Deep subsurface > Groundwater ...
ATGGTTTTTCATCAAGCCGTCTTTCATTATATAACATTGTGTCTTTTTTTGTGGTTGCCGGAATGGTAAAACCTTTTCAAGTCGCACCAGTAGAACTGGTGGATTACCCTTTGTTAAAAATTATTTAATATTAGCTATAATCATGTAATGCAACCAAAAAAGATTAAAACCTTGGGACTATAAAATAAATTAAGCCCAAAAAAATAACTTTTAGTAAAACCTTTAAATAGCTATCTGCTAATATTATTTATTGAGCGTTTTGTGTTGATTCCGCCATTCCTCTATCTTGGCGTGATTGCCGGACAAAAGCACTTCCGGCACCGGATATTTTTTTCTGCCGACTTTAAAAACCTCCGGTCTGGTATATTGAGGATATTCCAAAACACCAGCCTGACTGTGCGACTCGTCCTGGCTACTTTGCTCATTGCCCAAAACGCCGGGCAACAAACGACTAATTGAATCAACCAACACCATAGCGCCTAGCTCACCACCGGTCATAACATAATCGCCGATGGAAATTTCTTCGTCAATAAATTCAGTGATTCTTTCGTCCACACCCTCGTAGCGACCACAAATTAAAATTAAGTTGTCCAGCTTGGCATACTCTCTGGCCAAATCTTGCGTCCAAGGACGACCTTTGGCTGACAAAAGAATGGTTTTGCTTTTTGGCTGGTGACCAAAAAAATTTTTCAACTTATCCACAGCTGAAAACTTTTTAACATCTTTTAGAGCCTTAAAAAGTGGTTCGATTTTCATAATCATACCAGCGCCACCGCCATAGGGCGCATCATCAACCGTGCGATGATTGTCGTAAGTCCAATCGCGCAGATCATGCGTTTTGATTTTAATGATTTTTTTGTCTTGGGCACGTTTAAGCATGGCCTCATTAAAATAAGCTTTAAAAATTTTGGGGAAAATTGTAATAATTTCAAATTTCATATATTTAATATCCAGGGTTCTGAACACTCTATAGCATAAATCGTAGGGGCTGGGCTTGTCCCTGCCCGACGTCGGTCAGCCACAAGGGCTGACCCTACAAAATTTAATATGATTAATTCTAGGTATTTATAAAACAAAAAGCCACAGAACAAACTGCGGCTTTTTGTTTAATCATTGTTTAGATTTTCAAATCATCAACACTGGAAGTATCAATATCCATGGAGTTGTCACTCATAGAATGACTTCTCTTCGCGCCCTCCGGTTCGTAGATTTTTAAGTTGACTCTGGCGTTGTTCTTGGCGCCAATAATTTTCAACAGGGTTCTGATGGCCTGCGCGGTTTGACCCTTGCGACCAATTACATAGCCCATGTCGGACGGATCGAGCTTCAAGGTTAAAAGCACGCCCATTTCGTCTACTGTTCTATCTACTGAAACACCTTCGGGGTGAGCAACAATAGATTTCACAACCATTTCTAAAAATTCTTTGTCCTTGTAGTCTGACATAGTTTTCGCCACATTAATTCAAATCAACCAAAAAAAGCTGACTTTGAAAAATATCGCTTAATTTATTAATATACCAATTTACTTTGGTTTTAAAATATTATATACCAAATTTATATAAATGTCAATGTTAGGGCCAATATCAAAAATATAACAGAATTTAACAATCCGCCCTCCCTGATTATTTTTTAAAATTTGATTACTTTAAAACTACAAAAATATAGTCCACCGTAAACAACCAAGTGATGAGTGAGACTACAAAGCCGATTGAAAAGCTGGCGATAAAAATTAAAGCAAAAGCTTCGCCGTTTACCTCGCCACCAAGATGTCCTTTGGCTTTCTTGGGTTTGGAATTTTTTGGCATCATGACCATAAAATTTAATTATAAAATTTGTTTTAACACCTGTGGATATTATAACAAAAAAAACACAACTTGGAAATAGCTGTGTTTCTTTAATAAAAATAAAAAAAATTATTTTTTCCAATCAACTGAAATTATATAATCAGCTTCACCTTTGTCGCCACGAAATTTTACATCCAAAGATTGTTTGAGTAAATGATGACCAACAACCACGCCTCGCTTGCCATCAATATTAATTTCGCTACCAACAGTCGGCAACTTTTGAGCCAAGTCTTTGTAGCCCTCGGCTTCGTACGATAAGCAACACATTAAGCGACCACAAGCGCCAGACAGACGATCACTGCCACGACCAGCTAGATTCTGGACTTCAGCAATATCACTGGTGACTGAAGAAAACTTGGTTAGGTGTTCTCGGCAACAAAGACCGCGACCGCAACGTCCCTGATCACCAATCACTCTTGCTTCATCTCTAATGCCGATTTGTTGCAAACGAATATTTTTATTAAAATGGCGGGTTAATTCCTTAACCAAATCTCTAAAATCAACCCGACCATTAGCCACAAAAGCAAAGGTTAGCCGGTTGCCATCATAAGAGCTTCTAATATCAACCAGCTTCATATTTAGATCAAATTTTTTAACCAAATCGTAGCAAACCTGAAAGGCCTTGGCCTTGTCGGCCTCTGACATCAAATTTTTATAATCATCGTCGGTGGCTCGTTTAATGATTTCCACAGCCTCATCAGGCACGGCCTGCTCAACCTCGTAAACATCAACCACCTTAGCCAAATCCAAACCTTGGTCTGTTTTAACCACGGCATTATCATAAACAGATAAATCAGACAACTGACAATCAGCTATCAAGATTTTTTCCCAAGGCGCAATTTGCAATTCGGCTACACGCATAGTTATAAGCTAAAACGAATAAATTTTTCTATCTTGGCACCATTTAAAATTTGCTCGATTTTCTTTTTGTCGTCTTTAATATATTCTTGTTTGACTAGACAAATTTCTTCAAAATATTTATTCATTTTACCCATCAAAATCTTTTCAACCATCTCTTCCGGTTTACCTTCTCGCTTTAATTGTTCACGATAAACATCCTTTTCTTTTTCCAATTCTTCGGCCGGCACTTCTTCCGGGCTAATAAAGCTAGGATTACTGGCAACAATTTGCATGGCCACTTCACGAGCCACTTCAGCCAGATTAGGCTGATCCAAGGCAACAACAGCGCCAATTGAACCACCAGCATGGCTATAAGCGCCAACAGTGGCTCCAGCTAATATAGCAAAGCGTTTGATGACCAGCTTCTCGCCAATAACTCCGCTCAAGTGATCCAAACTTTCTTTGACTGTACTATCCTCAAAAGGTAAAGCCAACAAAGCTTCCAAACCAGAGGGTTCTTTAGTTTGAATTAAAGAAAAAACTTTTTCAGCAAAAGTTTGGAAATTATCATTGCGAGCCACAAAATCGGTTTCGGCATTAAGCTCTAAAAGATAACCCTTAGTCGCCTCTGGATTAAGAGCTACTTTAATAATACCTTGACAGGCGTCACGATCACCACGCTTGGCCGCCTTGGCGATGCCTTTTTTTCGTAAAATTTCCACGGCTTTTTCCAGGTCGCCACCAGCCTCGTCTAAGGCTTTTTTACAGTCAACCATGCCAGCGCCGGTTTGTTCACGCAATTTTTTAACATTTTCCATATGAGTAATTTTAAAATATTAAATTTCAAATTTTAAGATCAATCTTATTATTTAAGTATTTAAAATTAAAAATTGTTTTAAAATTTAAAATTTTAAATTTGAAATTAAAACTAATTATTACAATTTATTTCTTGGCTTCCGCCATTTTAGCGTTGTCTTTTTTAGCGCGACCCGCCAAAACCGCTTCCTTAATGAGATCAAAAGTCAGTTTAATGGTTCGGCTGGCGTCATCATTGGCTGGAATAACATAGCTGACGTCAGTTGGGTTAACATTGGTATCGCAAACGGCGATAATCGGAATATTCTTTTTCTTAGCTTCAGCTAAAGCGGTTTGTTCGGTTTTAATATCCCAGATAAATACCACATCCGGCAAAGTATTAAGATCAGCTAAACCACCGACTGATAATTCCAATTTGGCTGTTTGACGAGCAAACTGCAACTGTTCCTTTTTGGTATATTTAGATAATTTGCCGAGTTCTTTTTTCTCCAGCAAATCTTTATATTTTTTAATATTTTTCTTAATGACGCTAAAATTGGTCATCGTACCGCCCAACCAGTGTTCACTAACATAGGGCATATCAATTTCTTTGGCGACTTTTTTCAAAAGCCCTTTAACCTGAGCCTTGGTGCCGACAAACAAAATTTTACCACCTCTAGCTGTGGTATCGGTAATAAAATTCAGAGCAACCTCCAAATTTTCTTTGGTTTTAACCAAGTCAATAATATGGACTCCTTTGCGGGAGCCAAAAATATAAGGCTTCATTTTTGGGTGCCAGCGCGAAGTGCGATGACCGAAGTGCATGCCAGCCTTAAGCATTTCTTCAACTGTAGGCATTTTTACCATAATTTTCCTTTAATTCCTCTGCTTTTGGCACCTTGGCTAAAACCAAGGCAAGGAAAAAAACAAAAGCATGAGAGATTTTAATGATTTAATAATTAAAATTAGCCAAAAAATGGCCTTTAAACTACTGCTTAGATTATAATATAAAAATAATTTTGTCAAATATGCCCACAATTTACAAGCTAACATACAAAAAAACCTGCTCAATATTGATATCAAGCAGGCTATTACTTTTTAAAACCACAGATTCTCTTATCGAAGACTCATTTCTTCTTCTCTTCTTTAGTCCGTAATTCCTTTCTTTTCTTTTTGCTAAGCTGTTTTTTTCTGAAACCCTTTGGTTTTTTAATTACATTTACTTTTAAATCATCAATTATTACTTCTGTAGTAATTGAATGTTTAGGCTCATCTGGCCAATGATTAATTTCTTTATTTAAAACAGACAGCTTGATTATTTCTTGATTTTTCTTCCTTTCCTTTTTTTCTTGCTTTTTCTTTTCTTTGGTTTCTAGTTTCTTTAATTTTCTCATTTTTGCTGGATATTCCGTGTTCATATACCTGCAAAATATATCGGGATAACCGCCTGAATAACTCAAATCGTCAGGAAACTCTGTTCTTAACTCTTCTTCTTTTGGTTTTTCTTTTTTTGACTTAAAAAATCTTTTTAATTTCTCTATCATAATTTCACCTCAAAAATATTTAAATAAAATGAACTAAAATTTAGCATACCATAATAGAACATTTTAGTCAAGCCCGTCTTAAATTGCCCTTGCCAAAATTAAAAAACTGTGATATAGTCTATTTATCTGTAAAACAGATATTTTTTTATACAAAAATCATATGAAACAAGGTATACACCCAAATTACCATGAAAAAGCGGTTGTCAGTTGTGCCTGTGGCAACACTTTTGAAGTTGGCTCAACTCAGGCCGAGTTAAAAACTGAACTCTGTTCAGCTTGCCACCCTTTTTACACTGGTAAACAAAAATTAGTTGATACTGCTCGTCGCGTTGAGAAATTTAAATCACGCGTTGACGCTAAGGCTAAAATGGGCGAAGTTGTCAGTAAAAAAGCTAAACGAGCTATCCGCGCCACCAAGAAGGCCGAAAAATAGCTTAAAACCAACGGTTGTCTGGTTTGTTTTGTTTAAGATTGTTATAATCTTAGATAGAGCAAGCTGGATAACCGTTTTTTAATTTTAAATTTATAATTTTAAATTTAAAAACAATTTTTAATGCTTAAATTTTAAAATCAAAAATTAGGTGCTATTTTGCTTGTTAACGAGCGAGTGCTAAATTAAATTCTGATTACAAATTACAAAAATTTTGATTTTGTCATTTTGTCATTGATTGGAAATTGGAAATTTGAAATTGGAAATTATTCATATGTATCAAGATATTAAACAAAAATTTGCCGATATTGAAAATCAACTGGCTGATCCGGCTGTGTTTAGCGATGTCAAAAAAATGACCGAGTTGGGTAAGGCGCGAGCCGAACTGGCTGAGGTAGTTGATTTAATTAACAGCTTGGAAAAAATTACCGCCACCATTAAAGAAAATGAAACTATTATTAAAGATGGTTCTGATAAAGAACTAACAGCCATGGCCGAAGCTGAACTGCCGGACTTGGTTAATCAAGAGCAAGAATTAAAACAAAAAATTGAAATTGAATTACACCCAGCCGATCCCAACGACTTCAAAACTGCCATCATAGAAATTCGCGCCGGCACCGGTGGCGACGAATCATCTTTGTTTAGCGCCGAATTATTTAAAATGTATTCTCGCTATGCCGAAACCAAAGGCTGGCGACTTGATATTCTTAACTCCAGCCAAACCGACTTGGGCGGTTTTAAAGAGATTGTTTTTGAAATCCAAGGCAAAGGTGCTTATGGCGATTTTAAATATGAAGCTGGTACTCATCGCGTTCAACGTGTACCAGAAACCGAAAAAGCCGGTCGGGTACACACCTCAACCGTAACCGTAACGGTTTTTCCTGAGGCCAAAGAAAACGACATTGAAATTAAACCATCAGATATTCGCATTGACACCTTTTGCTCATCCGGCCCGGGCGGTCAAAGCGTCAATACTACTTATAGCGCCATCAGAATTTTACACTTGCCAACTGGCATGATTGTTAGCTGTCAGGATCAAAAATCACAGCACCAAAACAAAGAAAAGGCTTTGCAGGTTTTGCGTTCTCGCCTTTTAGCTAAAGCTGAAGAAGAAAAACGCGCTCGTGAATCAGCCGAACGTAAAGAGATGGTTGGCTCAGGCGAGCGCTCAGATAAAATTCGTACCTATAATTTTCCCCAAGACCGTATTACTGATCACCGCATCAACCAAAACTGGCATAATATTAAAAATATTTTAGAAGGCGACATGGGTGAAATTGTTAACGCTTTAAAAGAAGCCAGTCGGCAGTAAATTTAAAACAACTAATTAGCTAAAACTCAAACAAAAAAGAGGCTTATAGACAGCCTCTTATAAATTATTGTCTGACGACAATATACACAATTGCACTTTTTAATATTAGCTAGATAGAAACAACCACCGTATTGATATGTCTTTATAACACCTTTATCTATACTTTATTCCACATAAAAATACAAAATAGCACAGAAAGAAGAAGGACGACAAAAAGAATCATTGAATCGAGAAAACCACTTTTTATTTGCAAATTAGCATTAACCCCGCACAAAGTCTTTAGGTTTGCAGAAACAATTCCATCGTAGTCACAGCCCCACAACACATAATGCCTATACTGCTTCAAATTTAAAATTGTTCTTGGCAATTCTCTGTCGACTAAGACGCCATATTGCTGTGAAAAACGGCTCTTGCGGTCTTTATAATCGTCAATTAAATCTAAAATATTTCCCATCTCAACTTTTTCAACTACATAATCAGCTACAGCTTCTCGACATTTGGTAATTATTACCGATTGAATACTATCTAATCCCTCATTGATTTGCTTCTGCGCTTTTTGCTCATTAATTTTCTGTGGTGTTGGCTGTTGCCAATACCACCAAATACTGGCCAAAGCGGAGCTGGCGTCACTTAAACCAATAAGTGTTAGGAAAAGAAAAATAACAATTTTTTTCATTGCTAAAACTCCAAATAATGAATAATATTTATTTCTTAAAGTTCAATACAAATTGATTTATACCTAATTGAAAAATAACATAAAATAAAAATATTGTCAAGACTATAAAACAAATTTTGGCTGATTATAGCCAAAGGTTAAAAAAAATTAGCGATAGACCAGCCTTGGAAGCTGAGCTTTTATTGGCTTTTGTTTTAAAAAAAGACAGAGCTTGGCTTTTGGCGCACAACGATTACCTGATTAAAAATCACGAACCTGCTTATGTGCCACAAGGCGAGTTGCGAATTGCTAATAATTTAATAAATAAACGCCTAAAAGGCGAGCCGTTGGCCTATCTTTTAGGCGAACAAGAATTTTACGGGCTACCGCTTAAAGTCAACAAAAATGTTTTAATTCCTCGTCCGGAGACAGAAATGATAGTGGATTTAATTTGCCACGACACTTCTTATCAGTCATTCCCGCGAAGGCGGGGATCCAGACAATTGCCAAAATCAACAAAAATCCGAATGCCCGCTACCGCGGGTATGCTGGAAAAAAATATTATCATTGATGTTGGCACGGGTAGCGGGGCGATAATTATTTCCCTGGCTAAAACCTTAAAAAATAAAAATAATAAATTTTTTGCCATTGATATTTCAGCCTCGGCCCTAAAAATCGCCAAACAAAACGCTAAGCTCAATGGTGTTAGTAAAAAAATAAAATTTATTCAGGGAAACTTATTAGAACCTTTATTTAAAAATTTAGAAATTAAAAATTGTTTTAAAATTTTAAATTTTAAATTAAAAATTATAGCCAACCTACCTTATCTAACCCCCCGCCAAATAAAAAACGAGCGAGGCATTCAATTTGAACCAAAGACGGCCTTGGACGGTGGCGCTGATGGTCTTAAATACTATCGCCTGCTAGCTAAACAAATTCAAAAAATTAAAAAAACTTATCCACAATTAAAAATAGAACTTTTAGCAGAAATTGACCCAACGCAAGCTAAGCTAATGAAAAAACTATTTGCTTACGCTAAAAAATTTACTATCAAAAAAGATTTTAGAAACTTATCTCGCCTATGCGTTATTGAGATATAAACTGTAATTCAAAATTTAAATAATAAAAAACTCGGCGTCTTAGCCGAGTTTTTTATTATTTTAAAATTAAAATTATTTCTTTTTCTTGTCTTCTTTTTTAGCAGGAGCGGCTTCCTTGGCTGGAGTGACTGGAGCAGTTGGGGCAGTAGCACCTTCCTCGCCCTTATTAACTCTACCCTTGCGTGAGGCTGACAAACTAAAGACAGCTTCGCGAGGATGATTTTTGGCTGTTAGACCCTGAGTCAAAATTAAATCCTGAACTCTAATAACGTCAGAAACTTTTTCCAATTTGGACAAGTCAACTTCAAGTTTAGACACCAGGTCTTTGGGCATACACTCAACCCTTAAACTAGGTTTATTTTTAACCAAAGTAGCACCCAGATTGCTAATAGCTATGCTTTTACCAACTGGGTCTAAATCCACATCTACAATAATTTTTTTGTTTTGATCTATTTGCAAAAAATCAATATGCACAACATTACCCTTTAAAGGTTCTCGTTGGATCTCCCTAATCAAAACAGGGGCAACTTTACCGTCAATTACCAAATCAATTAATGTGGCACGGTTGGCTTTAGTTAAAAGTTTATCCAATTCACCGCCGTCCAACAATAAATGCTGATTAGCAACACCTGGACCGTACAGCTCTGCCTTAACCACGGATTTAGCCTCAAGTTTGGCGTCGCGCGGATAAGCGTTTAATTTAATATTTTCCATAGTTTTTATAAAAAGGCTGATTCCAAGGATTAAAGACCCTGAATTCATTATCCGCCCAAAACGGCAAATTTAAACCTCGTATTAATAATTTTTTATTTTAGCTCTAATAATGATACTTTCTGCCAGGCCGATAATCAGCAAATGAGCCAACATTGAACTACCGCCATAGCTAAGAAATGGTAAACCAATACCGACTACTGGTAGTAGCCCCATATTCATACCAATATTAATAAACATTTCAATAAAAATCAAGGTGGCAGTTCCCAATAAGAAAAAAATGCCAAAATCATTGTTTATTTTCTTTATATTAGCCAATATTCTGTAAAAAATGACAATAAAGAATGACAGGGCCAAGGCCACCCCCAAAAAGCCTAATTCTTCAGAAATAACCGCAAAGATAAAATCATTTTTGGCTTCTGGCAAAAATTTTAGCTGTGATTGCGAGCCAAAACCCAAGCCTCGGCCAAACCAGCCACCGGCGCCAACAGCAATCATGGCCTGATTGACATTATAATCACTGCTTAGAGTCGTCTTTGGTGAGACAAAAGATATGATTCTGTCCTTTTGATAATCCTTAAGAAAAAATTGCCAACCTAAAACAAAAGCCAGTAATAAAGAAATAAACATGATAACTATATACTTTCTAGGAAAGCCCAAAAATAAAACCAAAAAAAACCAAACCGCAAACAAGATAGCCGCTGAACCAAAATCAGGTTGCATCAAGACCAAAAATATCAACAAGCCAACACCTAAACCACTTAAGACTAATCGTTTCAATGGTGTGGCCGAACCAGGCGTATCAGCAAAATAGCGAGCCAAAAACAACAGCAAAAAGAATTTTGCCAGTTCTACCGGCTGGAAACCAAAACCCCAAAGAGAGAACCAACCCTTGGTGCCGTTAATAACGCTACCAAAAAATAAAACGGCAATCAATAAAGCTACAGCCATCAAATAAAAATAATGATTGTAGCTGTAAAAAAAATAATAATCAACAAAAATTATAGCTACCATTAAAATTACACCCAAAATAACCGCTAAAAGTTGTTTTTTAAAAACAGCCATACCACCAAGGCCCTGACTATAGCTAACACTGTAAACCTCAGCCAAACCGAAACAAACCAGCAACAAAACCGACATCATTAAAAACCAATCCAAATTTTTGGCTGCAACTTTAAGCTTAGCTAACATACACAACTAACAAAGAAGCCTCGCCTAAAATCAGCGGGGCCTTGTTGAATTAACAATCCTTAAATCTAATCAATCGGACCATAAACCTCATTATCCATAACATTAATATCAGGAGAAACACTTATATCGGTAATATTAGGCAGTTTGCCAATGATTGTCAAATTAACCTGCTCTTTTTGGCGTGATTTAAAATTATAAAAAATATAACGGTTAACAGCAACTATATTTTGACCATTATACAGCGTTATAATAAATGGCGCTTGTTTAAAATTAAAAGAAGTTTGGTTAGTTACATTAAACGACAATTGATTAATATCAACATTCTCACTCAAGCCTGACTCATTACCAGGAAAAAATACTTTATCTCTAACAACAAAGTCTAAATGATTGGCCTTGTAATCTTCCCAGTTTGGCACATCGTGAGCATTAAGCCGACGCCAACCAAAAAAATCTAAAACCAAGACGGTTTTAGAAGGCGTGTAGTCTATTGTTTGATTCAAACTAATCAAAGGCTTGGTTTCATTAGGCAAAATAAAACCAACGCCGTCACCCAGGTGCTTGCCGTCGACTAAAAAATAATAGTTAAAAGCTCCCCAAGTATTGTTGTTTTTATTGCTGAGAAAGCCAATTAAATCATAAGTATTTTCTTTAGTGACTAGCGCTTGGGCATCCAAAATTTCCAAATTAACATCATAATTATAGCGAACCACATCCACTGACTGGCTAAGTTGGCTTAAACTTTCACGATCTTGTTTCATACCGAAAAATAAATAATTGCCTAAATAATACAGGGAAAACGACCATAAAACAGCGGCACTGATAGACAAAAACCAAACCAGAATTAAAAATAAATCCTTAGTATGCTTAACATACCAAAGACCAATATTTAATCCTTTGGTCGTGACACCCTCCAAATCAGAGTATCTTTCCACTCTGGCGTTGATATCACTGCTCGGCTTAAGCTTGTTAGCTATAGCTTTGGGCAGGGCTATTAATTTGTCGATAAAATCATCAAAAAACATAATTAATCACTTACTTCTTTGTAGTTAAAAATCGGACCAACGGCGATTAAATCTCTGCCTTGGTGATGATAAGCAGCGACCATTAATTTAACACCACTAATTGACTGTTTCAAACTTTTGACCTGATTGCTATTGGGTACTTTAAAAGATATTTTAATAAGCTTATTACCACTTGAATCAGTATAATAACGACCGGTAAATTCATTCAAGAAAGTCCAATCCTTAAAATAAAAATCTTCACCATTAAGCTCTTTAATAACAATACTCTTGAGGTTGCTAAAATCAGACACCATTTGATTAAATTCATTATTGTTGCTTTTTACTAAATCTAAACCAACAAAGACATCAAAAACCATCTGCGTTTTAGCAATCAACTCATCGACTAATCTTAAGTTTGGTTCAACATAATTATATTTAACAATACTTTCTTCGGCGGCAATCGGCGTGCTCTTTTTAATAGCCAAAGACCAAGGGTCAACCGGCAACTGAGAATTAAGCATAACACCTAGGGCCGTATCCAAATTGGCATTAGCCCAAGCATCAGTCTGGGTATAAGGGAAATTGTCGATTCGACGGTTGTTTAACATTTGTCTGGACAAATCCAATGAAGCCCAATAAATATTATTATTCCAATTTAAAGCATCAAAGCCATTAAAATGACTTCTAATAACTGGCGCTTGATTGCCGTAATATTTATAATTGGTATTTTTTATGAAATAGCTGCTTTTAATCGGTTCGTCAAAAACCGCATTAATAATATCCAAACCAAAGGCTCGACAACGACTAGTGACACGACCCGTACCGACACAGGTGGTGACATTTTCATAATCTTTAATTTTATAATCAAAATTAAGGTGCGGGCCGACTTTATCAAAAATCAATTGATTATAAACATATTCGGTCGGGTCAAAAGAAACTGTCAGCATTCTCATGCCTGAGTATTGTTTACCTTCTGGCGTCCGTCTATCTAAGCCACCCTTATAAATATTAAACGAATAAGCGCCAATCTTGGCCTGCAGAGTTGCCAAGTCCTTGTCACGGTTCTGATTGGCAAAATCAAAAATATCTTCAATGGTTTTATAAGGCGCTTGGCTGGGATTTTTTTCGTCTTGAACCCATTTTTTTGATTCTTCAGAATCAGGATCGCCAAATAAACCAATGAAAGACTGCTGATAATCAAGATATGTTAATTCATTTCTTAAATTACTGAAAAAGGCGATGACTTTATGAATTTTGGCCCAACGATTTTTTAAATCTTGATTGGCGTTAAAATCTCTGGCAATCAAATGAGCTGCTGCCTGATTAATAACCCAATCTTCGCGATCCAAAAGACAATCAGGACAATCGGCACTTTTATAATACAAAGGAAATAAAGAATTAGCCCACACATTGGCTAAATAAAAATTATTTAGCCGACTATTACTTAAATACTCCTTAGGCACGGCAAATTCGCGGTAATCTCTGGTATAGAGCAGGGCCGGAGAACGATTTGCCTTATCATTTCTAATACCACGGTTAATCAAAGTCATTTCCTTGGCGATAGTATCAGCTAAATAATCAGGCGGGGTAAAACTGTAATACTCAGCCTCCTGACTGGAAAAATAATTTTTGTAATAATCTCTTTCTTGCACCGAATCTTTTGAGGCTGATAAAATTTGTTTGGGCTTCGGTTTTAAAATCTCCAGCATAGTGCCAAAATAAACCGATTCCAAACGCAGGCCTTCCAAAACCGGATCATTTAAAACACCGACCTTAGCATAGCGATCTCGATAACGCTTATCAGCCACCTCAAACATTTGTTTGTTGATTTCCCAAAATTCCGGATAAAAAACTTCAGCCTCAACTGTTTTAAAAATATTTCTTAGAGCGTTTTGATAGTAATAAATCAAAAAATCATTTGTCACAATATAAGATAGATTCTTTTGATTTAAAAAATCATAGATGGCATAAAAATCATTAGCCTCCTTGGGAAAGGGGTTGTCAATAACAGCAAAGCCTTCTTTGTTGATTTGTTCAAAGGCATTAACTAAACTAATTTGTCGATCAACTGGATAATAGTTTGAAGCAATTTGTTTAATATTAGTCGGCAAAGCTAAGCCGTTGGCCTTGGGAGTGATTTTTTCATTAATCTGATGATAAAAATTACCAAAAAATAAAGTTTCAGCTTTAATTTTAGGTTGCTGGCCATCAACATCACCGCCACCATCAAGACGACCAAGATTAGGCAATTGACTGGATGACTGAACTTCACCAGACGGGACAACTTTTAAATTTCTTTTATTCATTTCCACTAGCCAATAGATTAAAGCTATGCCAAGCAACAAAGATACAGCCAAAACAACAGTCATAACTCTGACTGCTTTTTTGTCGGCAAAAAAATTTGACAATTTTTGACGCCAACTTAATTTTGGCGACCATTGGTCACCGGGTTCACCAATAAACATAGAAAATGATTTGAATCAATTATAACATTTTTTAAGACTGTCGCCAAATTTTTTAAATTCCACTAAACTTGTCTTTTTTAATATTTTTTGCTAAAATTATCTTAGAAAAGCCCTAAATTAGGGTATGATTAATAGGCTAAAAATGAGCAATTTTTTGCTTTAGTTTACAGGAAGAATCTTTAAAATCCGGCACAGATAGCCGGCTTTAAAAACACCAATGACTCAAAAACGCTTAGCTAAAAAAATTGCCATGGAAGTCGCTTACTTAAGTAGCCGGCCGATAGTGGCGCCGGAATTTTTAAGTTTAATCACCACCTTTCACTGTAATTTCCGCTGTCAATCCTGCTCTATCTGGCAGAAAAATGATTTCGACGAATTGTCGCTTGAGCAATGGTTGCCAATTCTAGAAGATTTTAAGGCTGATTTAGCACCCACAACTTTTGTGGAAATTAATGGCGGTGAGCCATTGATTAGAAAAACCTTAGTTTTAGGATTGATTAAATCCCTGAAGAGCTACTTTAAAACCATAGCCCTAAACACCAACGGCTCACTGATTAATCAGGAAACAATTAACCAATTAGAAGATGCTGGTTTGGATATTTTGAAATTATCTTTTTACAGCTTAGATAAAAATATTCACAACCAATTGCGTGGCGACGATTCGGCTTTTGACCAGGCCAAAAAAACTATTGACCTAATGCAAGAGAAAAAAATCCGTTTAGAAATAGGCATTTTAATAACCAAACAAAACATTGACGGCTTGCCTGATTTAATTAACTATCTTAATCAATTACCAAACGCCACCATAATCCTGCAACCCCTGGATGAAAAGATTGAATCAGATGAATCAAAAAATATTAAAGCTAACAATTTAATAAGTGATTTATGGCCATCAAATAATCAGACACAGATTTTCTTTGACTGGTTGGCCGGCCAAGATAAGACTGGCAGGCAAATTAAAAATTCTGCCAACAATCTATCTTTAATGCGTCGCTATTACCTTGAACCGTCATCAATCTTGGCTTATCGCTGTTTTAGCGGGCAAAGAAACCTAACAGTTTATCCCAATGGTGAGCTTGCCCTATGCTTTAAGCGACAAACTATTGGTAATTTAAATAATCAAAAAATAAAAAACATCTTGTCATCCAAATCGGCTTTGGATGAAAGACAAAAAATAAAAAGCTGTCAAAAATATTGTCGAATTATCGGTTGTAATTTTTCCAGAGGTTTTAAAGAAATTTTTCTTAAATAAAATATTATCTAATAGAAGTAAATATGGCAAAAAATAAAACAGACAACTCCGGTTATGGAGCAGAGTCAATTACAGTCTTGGAGGGCTTGGAGCCGGTTCGCAAACGACCGGGTATGTATATCGGATCAACTTCAGCCAGCGGTCTTCACCATCTAATTTGGGAAGTTGTGGATAATGGCATTGATGAAGCTATGGCTGGCTATGCCACTGAAATCGGCGTCACTTTAACTAAGGATGGTTTTGTCCGCATGAGCGACAACGGCCGAGGTATTCCCGTGGAAACTCACAAGGCCACTGGTGTCAGTGCCTTGGAAACGGTTATGACTAAATTGCATGCCGGTGGTAAATTTGGTGGTAATGGTTACAAAGTTTCTGGTGGTTTGCATGGCGTCGGCGTCAGCGTGGTTAATGCCTTAAGTGAAATTCTAATCGCCGAAGTCCATCGTGACGGCAAAATTTGGCAACAAGAATATCACCGTGGCCTGCCTAAAGGTAAAATCAAAGCCGTGGGCACATCTAAAGACACTGGCACTATTATATCTTTTAAAGCTGACTCTACTATTTTTGAAACTACCGAATACGATTGGGGCAAAATTTTAGATCGCTTAAGGCAACAGGCTTACTTAACCAAAAAAATAAAAATGACCATTAAAGATGAACGAGATGGTCACAGACCCAAATTTTTTGAATTTTATTTTGAGGGCGGTATTAAAACCTATGTTAAAGCCTTGCATCGCAATCATGATGTTAAAAATGAAACTATTTTTTATGTGGAAAAGGATGTCGAAGATTCCAAGGTTGAAGTGGCCTTGCAGTATAATGACGGCTACAATGAAACAGTTTTGGCTTTCGCTAACAATATTATCAATCCGGAAGGCGGGACTCACGCTATCGGTTTACGCACCGCTTTAACCCGCACACTCAATAATTACGCTAGATCTAAAAATCTACTTAAAGAAAAAGATACCAATCTAACCGGCGAAGATGTGCGCGAGGGCTTAACAGCTATCGTTAGTGTTAAATTACCAAATCCACAATTCGAAGGTCAAACCAAGAGTAAGCTAGGTAATGCTGAAATTAAAACTTACGTTGAGCAAGTCTTTGGCGACGCCTTTAATAATTTTTTGGAGGAAAACCCCAAACAAGCTCAGGCTATTATTGGCAAATGTTTATTGTCAGCTCAAGCCAGAGCAGCGGCTCGGAGCGCTCGTGCCTCAATTCTCAGAAAAGGTGCTTTGGAAGGCATGACGTTGCCTGGTAAATTGGCCGATTGTTCTTCACGTCATCCTGAAGAATGTGAGTTATATATTGTAGAGGGTGACTCAGCCGGCGGTAGTGCCAAGCAAGGCAGGGACCGCAAATTTCAAGCCATCTTGCCACTTAGAGGTAAAATTTTGAATGTGGAACGAGCTCGTTTAGATAGAATGTTGGCTAATAACGAAATCAAAAATTTGGTAATTGCCATGGGCATGGGTATCGGGGAGATGATTGATTCAGAAAAACTGCGCTACCACAAAGTTATTATTATGACCGATGCTGATGTTGACGGCGCCCATATTCGCACGCTTTTATTAACTTTATTTTTCAGACATTTTCCTGACTTAATCAACAATGGGCATTTATACATTGCTCAACCACCACTGTACCAAGTAAAAAAGAATACTGATATTCGCTATGCTTATTCTGATGAAGAAAAAGAAAAAATTATCAAAGACTTTGGCGGTAAAGCAGAGGATATTGTGGAAAGCGAGGAAACTGAAGCTGAGGACACAGAAGAAACCGAAGAAGCCGGAGCCGACAAAGCCGTTGCTGATAAACCAAGAACTGTTAGAATCAACATTCAACGCTACAAGGGTTTAGGTGAAATGAATCCTGATCAGCTTTGGCAAACCACCATGGATCCAAGTAGTCGCGTTATGAAACAAGTTTTAGTTGAAGATGCCGGCAAAGCCAATGAAACTTTTGAAATGTTGATGGGCGAAGAAGTTGCACCCCGCAAACATTTTATCCAGACCTACGCCAAGGCCGTACAAAATTTAGATATTTAAAAGACAAAAAATAAATTTTTTAAAATTTACAAAAAACAGGGGATTAAAGCCTCTATTTTTTTGTTTATAATTCTAGCTTGGGGGAATAATTTAAAAATTATCAAAAAGATTAAAAAAATAGCAGGGGAGAAGCAGTCTCCCCTTTTTAAAAAATTTTTAATTTTCAACCAAACAATCTCCTGTTTTTATCCACCATTCACCTGTTTTAAAAAACCAAAGGACAAATAAAAAAATGACGCAGTTATTGCGTCATTTGTTTTAAAATACTACTCTTTTATTTCCTTATAAATAACTTCTAGTTCTTCGACCTCTTTAGGACTTAAGACTCCTTCATAACCAAGATGGGTTTGTTTGCCAAATAATATTTTGTCTTTTCTCTCATTTTCCTTCGGATCATCACTGTAAGAAAGCGACACGTATCCGCAACCACTACCATAAGCATCAAATTCAACTCTGCCTAACTCTAATTCATACCCCATGAAATACCTCCAAAATAAATTTAACGAATTATATCTAATTAAAGTGCCCTAATTCTAACTAGCACAAAAATCAAAAAATTTTGGAAAAGCTTTATTTTCAGCTTTCCTTCTTAAATAAAGCATCAACCTCTTCAATGGCTTTTTGTCTTAGGCGTCTCTCTTTGATTGGCCAGGCTATTTTACAGACAATAAATGATAAAACAAAAACAATTGAAAAGAAAAAAAGCAAAAACAACAAATCCTTTCATAATTCCTCCTTTTGAGAATCTAAAGAATCACTTTCTTGAGATTTCGCCATCTTTTCAAGCAACGAAATAGTCTCAGGGTCGTCACTACAAGAAACTGTAAACGAGTCTTCATGACCATCAAAAGCTCCAAAATATTTTTGTTTGTTTACCAAAGAATATTCAAGCTGCTTATTTCTATTCGTTAGTTTATTTTTTTCTTTTTCGATTGTTTTGTTTTCTTTTGTTAATTTTTCTAATTTTTTAACAAAATTACTTCTTACAAAATAACCAACAACCAACGAAACAACCATTGCTAAAAAAATAAACAATAAATAACTAAATTCCACATCACCTCCTAGAATAAGTTTAACTAGTTAATTTTCTATCAACCGTTTGTAAGTCTTTTCCTTCTCTTTGAATATAACTCGGGTCAGTTAACTTTGGTTCAACATCACCAAAAAGCGTTTCTTCAATTTGTTTATTTATTTCAGAATTTATACTATGAGAGAAAGAAAAATATTCAGGAAATTGATTGCCATGCCAAACTCGTGTTTTTCTCCTAGTTTATATTCAAGATCATCTATCGTCTCTTTCTTTCCCACTAAGCTCTTTTCTAATTCTAAAATTTTATCTTTTGCTATTGTTAGATTTTTGTTTTTTATTCTTAAAATTAGCAAAAAAATAGCCAAAACAACCAACGAAATAAAATAACCCATCTGACTACTCCTTAAATAAGTTTAACTGATTAATTCTCTATCAACTGCTTATTCGCCCCCTGTTCTTAGTTATCCTGCAAGCCGCCAGATAACCATCGTGGCAACCATACCATTTTTGAGGTTTTTTCTTTAAACCATCCTTTTTCACTAAAGCCACTGGCTCTAATTCTAAAATCTTATTTTTTAATTCTTTTTTTAATTCTGCTGATTTTCCTAGTTTTATAAGTAATTTTAGAATAAGAAAATCAATCGTAACTGGAGACACTGCACAAATAAAAATAACTATAGCAAAAATTATCATGACGATTGCTGTCATTTTACTACTCCTAGAATAAGTTTTACAATTTAAGTCAGAACACCCCCGCCAAAGGCGGTGGCTTGATGAATGGGGTCGCCTAAAAGGCGATCCTTTTCGTTCTATTTTTATTTTAATTAATTTTAAAATTTGCCTTCATTTTCACCATCACCCTGATCT
>Ga0210057_1004296_pt1 | contig 19084 bp, 19 predicted proteins | sample CryGeyCG2114_010_2_FD_183968 | JGI IMG/M metagenome (GOLD analysis project Ga0210057, IMG submission 183968) | Groundwater microbial communities from aquifer - Crystal Geyser CG10_big_fil_rev_8/21/14_0.10 (SPAdes) (version 2) | ecosystem: Environmental > Aquatic > Deep subsurface > Groundwater ...
GCAAAAAGACGAATGGCAAAATTTAATGGAGTTTCGAGAAAAACCTTTCTGCTTCATTTAAAAGAATGTGAGTTTCGCTATAATCATAAACATGATATACTCGAATTATTAAAAGTAATTGTTAGCTATTAGCTAGTCTAGAGCCTAATTATGTATTTTTAATAAACAAAGAAACCCTCACTTGTAGTGATGGTTTCTAAGTATTATTCGATTACTTCTAATGTGTAATTTCGTCCATTTCGGTCTGTTGTGTAATGAAATACACTTGGATTGATTGGGCGATTTCTAATGTAACGTTCTTTTTGAAGAGTATTGATGAGCGCTTCCCCACCTTCGACTTCTGGATATACTCCATCGTGGTCTAGATTATAAAGCTCAAGTACTGTAGCGATTTGGTGAACGTTTGCTTGGTTTACGACAGATTGTGTATGACCAAGTAATTCATCGATATTTACTGCAGTACCATTTATCATCAATGTTGCTCCAACAAGAAGCGACAAAATGTATGAAAGTGAATTGTACATATTTTTTATTTAAGCTATGTCGGTATTATAACATACTAACAATGTGTTTGTCAATACTTCTCTAGCGTATGGTACAATATAAATTACGTATGGAAATAATCTCATGGAATGTAAATGGTATACGCGCAGCCCTAAAAAAAGGCTCTATTGACTGGCTTTTTAATGAATCCCCCGATATATTTGCCCTGCAAGAAATCAAAGCAGAGAAGGAGCAATTACCAGAGATATTGGTAAATCACCCCGAATATCATGCTTTTTTCAATTCATCAAAGACCAGAAAAGGATATAGTGGCGTTGCTGTCTATTCAAAAATGAAGCCAAAAAAGGTGGAATATGGCTTAGGTATTGAGGAATTAGACCAAGAAGGCAGGCAAATAAGTCTCTTTTTTGATGATTTTGTATTTATCACTACTTATTTTCCAAATGGTGGTGGTGGGCCGGAGCGTCTCGCTTTTAAGTTTAAGTACTATGAAGCATTTCTAAAATATATTGAAAAGTTAAAGAAAAAATATCATGTTGTCTTTTGTGGTGATGTAAACACAGCTCATACAGAAATAGATCTTGCTCGACCAAAAGAGAATATAAAGAATACTGGATTCCTTCCTGAGGAACGTGCATGGATTGATTCTGTAATAGAGAAAGGTTGGATTGATATTTTTCGTTACACACATAAAGATAAAGAAGGTGCGTATACATACTGGGATCAGAAAACATTTGCACGTGAAAGAAATGTTGGCTGGCGTATTGATTACTTTTTTATATCACCAAGCTTACTTACGAAGGTTAAAAATACGTCTATTTTAAAGGATATTATAGGAAGTGATCATTGTCCTATATCTCTCACACTATCTTTAGATGAAGAGTAATTTTTATAAAAGACAGTTATCCACACCTTTTTTATATCTGTCCTTTACTTTTTTTTTAAAAGACATAGAATAAAGGACAGGTAGATTGATAAGTTCTTTCACAGAAGTAGAGTCCCAACTCGTAGTGGGTCACGAAAACACATCAAGGCGTATCGCTGAATACGCACATACTCAAAAATAATAAACCAATAAATCCTTTGTAAAATCGGTATTGCGTCTAGCGAGTAGTTCTTTGAGATGTTTTCACTGTCCCACATCTCCTACGACCGCCTTAAATGCAATCACTTCTCCCACTAATTGCCTTTGAGGCGGTTTTTTTATCTTAAAAACCACCTTTATTTTTAATAAAAGGGGTTTTCACGTGAAATCATTCTACATGATGTTTCTGGCGTATATTCTTCACTTTCTCATCCTGTGCTGTTTCTTTAGCCTTTTTGCCCCTTTCCCCGAGTTCTTTAAGCGTTTCAATTGAAACGGTCGCTAGTTCTTTAGCCTTATTTTCAAGGTATTCCTCTGTATTCTTACTTGGATCTTCTAATACATCATCAAGGAGTGTGTGTAATATAAGTCCTATTTTAGGTCCAGGGTTTTCACGTGTAACGGTCATAATCCTCTTGCCATCTATTTTGAGCATTCCTACGGATACAGGATCATTCATAACTTCTTCAATCATTGCTTGATATTTTCTGAATCTATAGGGTTGCTCTTTTGGTCTACCTGTGCCAATTCGGTCGCAAATACGTACGTACATAAGGTCCCATATCAATTCTTTTCCTACGTTATTAATCATTCTACGTACTGCAGAAAGGGAAATCTGTTCAGGATCTGAGAAAAACATATGCCAACGCACTAAGGTAACAACCTTTTCTGATATTTCTTTGGGGAATTTAAGGCGTTCCATAATACGGCGTGTAACTTTCGCGCCAGTCACTTCATGTCCATAGAATGTATAATGGCCATTTCCTTGCCTTCGGCTTTCTGGCTTTGAAATATCATGGAAGAGGGCAGCTAGTTTCACGTGTAACGGATATCCTTTATCACTAGCGTGTTGTAAGGAACGTAATAAGTGTTCATATACATCATATTGGTGTGATCTGTCTTGTTCTACACCCTTCGCTTTTTCTAATTCAGGTGAGATGAAGGGAAGTACGCCAAGTTTTTGTGCGAGAAGTATGCCATACATAGGCTTTTCTGAATCTACAATTCGTATAAATTCATCCCTAATTCGCTCAGTAGATATAGTAGCTAGGTTTTGAGCCATATTTTGAATAGCTTCTTGTGTTTCACGTGAAATCTCAAAGTCTGTTTCACATGAAAGCCTAATTGCACGCATCATACGCAATGCATCTTCTTTGAATCTATCTTGTGCATTTCCTACTGTCTGTAATATTTTGTCTTTAATATCATCCTGTCCTTTATAAGGGTCAACATAAGTGTCTTTTTGAACATCATATGCGATAGCGTTGATGGTGAAATCTCTTCGTTTTAAATCATCTTCAATATTTTTACTAAAAGTAACAATATCTGGATGTCTGTTGTTGGAATAGGTCGCTTCTATGCGGTATGTGGTAACCTCAATGTTTTTTACTGATTTATCTTCTGTTTCATCTGAAACGATTCCTACCGTACCAAAGTCATTTTCATAATAGGTGTGAGGGAAGAGAGCTTGGACCTCTTCAGGAAGTCCATCTGTTGTGATGTCCCAATCGTGGGGGTTTTTACCTCGTAAGAGATCGCGTACGCACCCTCCGATTAAATATGCTTCAAAGCCAGCATTCTTTAAGGTCTGCGTGATAAAGATTACTTCAGGAGGTATGTGTGATGATATATCTTTTTTCATAAGAATATGCTGTAATTCTAGTATACCTTTTGCTTTTTGACTAATTTAGCTTATTATAAGTGTCTTCACTGCACCCGTGGTGAAATGGATATCACAACGGTCTTCGGAACCGTTATTGTGGGTTCGAATCCTGCCGGGTGCACATGAGGTGCACCAGGAGTAAGCAAACTACTTTGCTTACGTCAGGACTCGAAAAGGTTCTCCGTTACCCAGCACCTATTTGTTTTTAAATATGTGCTGGGTTGGAAACCTCTACTGCTCCTGTAAGGAGAGAGAACCTGCTGGGTGCATATGAGCGAAGTGATATAGTGCATGCCGAAGTAGGCATTGTGTTTGAAGCATATTGCATAGGTGTTACACTTATGATACACTTTGTATATGCCAACAACTAAATCAAGAATCAATATAACTATGGATGTTGATGTTGAATCAGCACTAAAATATGCCGCCAAGCGTGACGGTGTACCTGTGGCATCAAAAGCGGCAGAACTTCTATCGCTCGCACTTTCTTTGGAGGAGGATATGTTTCTTGCTAGCATTGCCGACGCTCGAATAAGCTCTAAAGAGAGCTCTGTTTCTCATGAAAGCGCGTGGAAATAACCTTTATGTCATGTATACAGTACGATATCACCAACTTGTAGTACGATCTGATATTCCATATTTAAGCAAGAGAGAAAAGGGTTTAGTAAAGAGGGTTATAGAAAAGAAACTCTTTCCAAGACCAGAAGTGTATGGACAACCACTTCGAGGCACGTTGAAGCGGTATTGGAAACTGCGCGTGGGTAATTGGCGTATTGTGTATACAATTAGTAAAGAGGAGGTATATGTTCTGGTTATTGCTCATCGAGCCAAAGTATATGAGGTAGCAGATCCAAGGAAATAGGGAAAGGTGTTGAGGATGTTTCATGTTGGAAAGATGTTTCGTATTATGATATAAGTTACTTGTTATATGCGGGTATGGTTTAGTGGTAGAACACGTCCTTGCCAAGGACGAGTCGGGAGTTCGATTCTCCCTACCCGCACAAAAAGGAACGAAGTGACTATTTTGTGCGAGGTAAGTAAGCAAACTGCTTTGCTTACGGGGACGGAGGCCGCGAAGCCACCTCAGTAGCAAAGCGAAGGAGGCGAGGCCGAGTCTGGGTCGCGAGTACTTATCCTGAGCAAGCCCGAAGGGCGCAGTCGAAGGATTAGTAACTTATGACCGATTCTTGCTTTTTGTACCAATCAACACTCCTCTTTAAATAGACAAATAGAGAATATGTGTAAGACTTTTACAAGCAATAGAAAGAAAAAGACAGCAATGACATGGGTTTTATATCCAGCTTTAAATAAGGCTTTTGTGGATATCTGTGGATAAAACAGGGGATAAGTGGATAAAAGACAGATGTATACTATGTCTAATGTATACGAAAAAATGCTAATACCTATATTTTTAGCCTTATATTAAAGCCATATACATTGACTTTATGTTAAAAAATGAAACACAACATTTAAAGACAGGGCGTTTAGGAGAGGATATTGCAAGTAAGTTTTTGCAAAGAAATGGCTATAGTATTGTTGAAAGAAACTATTGGCGCAAATGGGGAGAAATAGATATTGTCGCAAAGGAAGAAAGTACAATACACTTCGTAGAAGTAAAAGCGACTAGGTGTAATGTCTTTGATGACTTTGATCCATTATGTGATAGTGCGGCACATCCTGAAGAACATATGCATACACATAAGCAAGAGAGACTGAAGCGAGTCTTGCAAACGTATCTTACGGAACATTCAGAAATCACCTCATGGGTATTTGATGTACTACTTGTGTATATAGATACTGAACGTAAGCGTGCAGTAGTAAAGAGACTTGAAAATATAGTGCTATAAATTGTCGGGACGCCGGGATTCGAACCCGGAGTCGCTCGCTCCCAAAGCGAGAATGTTAGCCGTTACACCACGTCCCGTATATGTAGAACGCTACCATATAATATGTTTTTTTGCCATGGTTGTGTGTTTGCAGAGGGAAGTAGGATATTATTGAGCATTGGTTTTGAATAGATACTTTTTTCACATTCTTTAATTATATTTAGTTATAGGGCATTTTTGTGTTAGTGTAGAAGTGTTATTGGTATTCCTCAATCATTATGAATTCTCTTGAAACATTTACTTTTCTTGGTAATACTGGAAGCGATTATTTGTACGCGCTCGTGTCTGTTGCTGTGGCGCTCGTTGTGTTTAAAGCAGTGCAATGGATTATATTGCATCAGCTTGAGAAGTTGGCAAAACACACAAAGACTGATATTGACGATACTGTTGTAGAAATCTTGAAGATGTTTAAACCGCCGTTTTATCTGTATGTAGCGGTGTATGTTGGATTACAACTGCTTACCTTTTCCGAATTCGTAATGAAAATCCTTACAGGGATTCTCGTTGTGTGGATTGCATATTATGTAGTTATTGCTCTGCAAAAGCTTATTGATGCTGTCGTAGCTAAAGCATCGATACGTGAAGAATGGGATGCAGGCACACAGACCGCATATCGATATATAGGACGTATTGCCAAATGGGCACTGTGGATTGTTGCTGTTGTGCTTGTGCTTGGCAATCTCGGAATTGAAATCACTGCACTCGTTGCTGGGCTTGGTGTGGGCGGAATCGCAATAGCATTTGCATTACAAAAGATTCTCGGTGACCTCTTTAGTTCATTTGCTATTTACTTTGATCGGCCGTTTGTGGAAGGGGACTTTATTGTCGTTGGGTCGGACATGGGTGTGGTGAAGAAGATTGGTATTAAGACAACGCGTATTCAAGCATTGCAAGGAGAAGAGATTGTTATTTCAAATCAAGAATTGACCAGTGTTCGCGTGCAGAATTTTAAGAAGCTTGAAGAGCGCCGAGTAGTGAGTACAGTGGGCGTGGCATATGATACGCCACAAGATAAGATGAAGGATATATTAGTGATTGTACAGAAGGTATTCTCAAAGATACAAGATGTTCGCCTAGATCGTGTTCATTTTAAAACGTTTGCTGATTCTGCGTTATTGTATGAGATTGTATATTTCGTTATATCATCTGACTACAATGTATACATGGATATTCAACAAGAATTTGGTTTCGCACTAAAAAAAGCTTTTGATGAATCGGGTATTGAATTCGCATATCCAACACAAACTATTTACGTTAAAAAATCTTAATTGTTCAATATGACGATATCGTCGTCATATGAATCTATAAATTCACGGAGTGTGTTTCCTGTTTCTTCAAAAATACTTCTATTGATATGAGATAGAGAGATCGCAATCAACGTGCGGTCTTTTGTTTCTGTTTCTGTGGTTAGTGCAGTGATAACTCCTTGTAGTGTGCCATCGGTTGCACGCACCACTGCACCGCCCGAAGATCCGACACGGGTTATTGCTGTACCAGCAAAAAAGAGTAAATCAATGTTATTGGTATCCTTGAACGCATACACTGATTGCAAAGGAACAGAAACCGATGAGGCAAAGAGGTTTGTATTTACATATAGCTGTGTATTCAATGTATCAACTGCATATCCTGCAAGGAAAAAAGGAAAGTCATTGAAAATATTTTCTTCTACATTGGGAGGAATAAAAGGAAATGATGTTGGTAGTGTATCGTTTGGCTGTAGTGATGCATCAATAAAAAGTAATGCAAAATCATTTTGTCCAATATGCTCTTGGTCTATTTTTTCTTTCTGTATATGAAACTGTGCCACCCATTGTTGGGGAATGTGTATTAAGTGTGCATAGTAGCGGGGGAGTGCAGGGTAGCCGGTGCGAATAATACATTCTGCATTTCCATCAAGAAAATGTTCTGCAACGTGCGCATTAGTAAGTACAAAACCACGGGGGTCAATAATGACTCCGCTTCCTGTTGAAACATAACCAGCCTTTTCACAAAGTATATTAACGAGTGCTTCTCGTGTTGTTGTGTTTAATATATCTGCTGGAATAACAGAGAGTATTTGTATTGGAATAGTTGTTGCAACTTCTTCTACATGAGGGGGAGTGTTTTCGTACGTCTCTTCTTGAGAGATTGTTTCTTCCGGGAGTGTTGTTTGTTTTTCTTCGTTTTTAATGTCTGTCGCTACTTTTACATTTTCTTTTATTGTTGATGTGTTGGTAGGTGGTGTAGGTATGGTAATGGCAAACTTATATTCATGTATCTGCTCAATGAAGGTATGTGGAGTGAGTATATTTTCTTTGTGATATTGCGCACTACCAAGCATGGGTGCTGGCACGCACGTGAGTAGTGAGAGTAATAGTGTGACGTATAAAAACATAATTCAAGCATAGCGCACAATGGCATCTTCTGACAAAGTTTTCTTCTTTTTCCATATTTTGGGTATAGTGATGTAATGTCAGGAAAAGAATCATATTTAAAAGAGCTCAATAGTATGCAATGTGAAGCAGTCGTGCATACTGACGGACCAGTCCTTATTGTTGCAGGAGCAGGAGCAGGGAAGACAAAGACAGTCACTCATCGGATTTTACATTTAATTAAAAAAGGAACAGCACCACATCAGATTCTTGCTATTACCTTTACCAACAAAGCAGCACGTGAAATGAAAGACCGTGTGCAGAAATTAATTGAAGAAGACACTACACTCAATTTGCCAGTCGGTTTTCATGAGTCTCCATTCATCGGTACATTTCATAGACTCGGTATTCATATTCTTCGTAGCCATGCAGTGATATTTGGTATTCCAAAAACGTTTTCTATTTTTGATAGAGACGATTCTATGCGTGCAATTAAACGTGCGATTAAACAATGTGACTTGGATCCAAAAGAGTGGGATCCCAAAAGTGTGCTCAATCGTATTTCAAGAGAAAAAGGCAATGCTATTTCTTACGATGTCTTTTCTGCAAACGTGGAAGGGTCGTTTCGGGATGAAACTATCGCACATATTTGGCAGGTATATGCGTCTATTCTAAAAAAAGAAAAAGCTTTCGATTTTGATGATTTACTCTTAGAAACGCTTTTATTACTTCGTGTACACAATGATGTACGCCAGCATTACCACAATGCATGGCGTTTCATTCATGTGGATGAGTACCAAGATACCAATCGTGTGCAATATGAATTGATACGTGAATTGCTTGGAGCACACAATAATCTCTGCGTGGTGGGCGATAGTGACCAGACTATTTATGGATGGCGTGGTGCTGATATAAAAAATATTATGCGGTTTGATCGTGAGTTCAAAGATGCAAAAATTATTTTGCTTGAAGAAAATTACCGTTCAACCAAAACAATACTTTCTGCTGCACATGATGTGATTCAAAAGAACACGCTTCGTCATGAGAAAAAATTATTCACTAATAATGCAGATGGTGATGCAGTGACGGTCGCAGGACATTTTGATGCATATGCCGAAGCAAAGTACATTGCGAGAGAAGCAGAAGCACTGATTCAAAATGGACTCGCTCCTGAATCAATCGCTGTTTTGTATCGAGCAAATTTTCAATCGCGTATTTTAGAAGAAGCATTTTTATCTCGTGGTATTCCATACTGTGTACTTGGTACACGTTTCTTTGAACGCAGGGAAGTACGTGACATTCTCTCTTTCATACGTGCATCACAAAATCCTGACAGTGTCTCAGATATAGAACGCATAATCAATGTGCCACCTCGTGGTATTGGAAAAGTGACACTCGCGAAAATAGTACGTGGTGAAGTACATACCCTTCCCACTACAATGCGTGAACGCGTACAATCATTTTTTTCTTTGTTACGAGAAATTAAACAGGCTAGCGAAACAGAAACAGTAAGTGAAGTTATAAAAAAAATAATTGAACGTTCGGGAATCCGAACACATTTAGAAGCGGGTGGGGAAGAGGAGCACGAACGATTACAAAACTTAGGCGAGTTACTTTCATTAGCAAAAAAGTATGACGCAGTAGAAGACGGAGTTTCTAACTTTCTTGAAGATGCCTTCTTGGCATCAGATCAAGATACACTTTCAGAAAAAGAACGTGCACGTGGCGTGCGCCTCATGACGGTGCATGCATCAAAGGGACTTGAATTTGATACGGTATTTGTTACTGGACTTGAACAAGAACTTTTTCCAAGTGTGAATGATGCGAGTCAGGCACATGAAATAGAAGAAGAGCGGAGACTGTTTTATGTTGCTATTACGCGAGCACAGAGAAAAGTATTTTTAACGTATGCATTGATGCGTGTACTTTTTGGTACGCCCACGTTTCGTTCCCAAAGTGAATTCATTGATGATATAGATGTTTCTTTACTTGAAGAAGTTGGTGAGGCAGTAGAAACAAATACACGAGGTGGAGGAGGTTTACTCGACATCGATTTCTGATAGTGTGTATGCATGACTACAAAACTCGGACAACACTTTCTTTCATCTCATGGGGCTCTTCGCACTATCTGTGCTGAAGGTGCTTTTAAAGAAGGGGATAGTATCCTTGAAATTGGCCCTGGTAAAGGGGTTCTTACTCGAGCACTCCTTGAAAGTGGGGCAGTAGTCGTTGCTATTGAAAAAGACACAACGCTCGTGCAGTTGCTGAAAGAATCATTTGCATCATATATTGCAGAGGGTAAACTAACGCTCATTGAGGACGATATTCGTAATATCAATCCTGATGTGTTTTGTCGTGAGCCGTATACACTGATTGCGAATATTCCGTATTACATTACCGGCGAAATTATCCGTACATTTCTTTCGTGTATCTGTAAGCCAAAGCGTATGGTGCTCCTTATACAAAAAGAAGTTGCCGAGCGTATTATTGAACGTGGTGGAAAGAGGAGCTTACTCTCTCTTTCGGTACAGGTATATGGAAAGCCGGCATATATAAAGACGGTGCCACGAGGAAGCTTCAATCCACCGCCACGTGTTGATTCCGCCATACTGACAATCAGTGATATTTCAAATAATTTTTTTGAAGGATTTTCTGAAAACTTTTTCTTTTCTGTCATACATGCTGGCTTTGGTCAAAAGCGGAAACAACTCGCAACAAATCTTGCACAGAAATTTAATAAAGAGAAAAAAGACATAGAAGCACTTCTTGTTGGGTGTGGTCTCACTGCATCGGTACGTGCAGAGGATGTGTCACTTATCTTATGGAAAGATATTGTACGCGGATTACAAAAAATGAATTAAATACTTGAACCGTGATAGAGGATCATGAGTCCTCCAGGGAGTGTTGGGTTTGGTGCGGGACATACTGTTGGGCCACACGGCACCCAAATAAGACAAGGCATTGCGCCACCAAGCATACCAAGTAAAAATTGTCCGGGATGTGAGGGTGGTCCAGATGCATATGACCGTGACACACCAGTGACATATATTGCTGGAGTAAATGATGGTGTGCCAATTTGTAATCCAATACCCATGACTGCACCTGGTGCATAGTTTTGGCAGACTGGTGAGAAAATAGTAATCGGTCCACCAAACGGCACTGCTTGTGCCTGTACTGTAAATGGCATTGCAATCACTGCACATATACAAACAATAGAAAATATGAATCTTCGTGTTTTCATTGGTATACTAATAATACCTTATATGAGATATATCGTGTACATACTTAGTGCTTTGATTATTACCATTACTCTTGGAGTCGTGGTAGTGGTGACATATCCAAAACACAATGTGTCTGTGGTAGTGCCAGTACCTCTTTCTGTGCAAGAAGAAAAAGAGAGTCTTCCTCCCACACCGCAACATATATCTGTCTTTCAAAAAGATACCTTTTTCTCTGAAGAAGAGTCCACACGTACTTTATTGAATCCGTTTAAAGAACTTCAAGAAGGACTTATTGTAAAATCAGAGTCGTCTATTGCACCGACTGGAATAGATACGAGTACTTTTGGTAAAACAGAAATAAGTGAGGTAGATCCGTTAAAAGATTACGGTAATGCAGTTGCTCGTATCATTACACAAGATCAAAGCGCGAGTACATTTGAATTAAATGCATTAAATAATGCATTACTCGCACCAAGCTCTGAAACAGGAACTGCATTGATTGGTGTTTCTAAGAAATATACTGATTTTTTTATTGCGTTGAAGGCGGTTGCTGTTCCGGGTGTATTTAATTCACTGAACTTTGCATTGGCAGAAGCATATCGTATTCATGGTGATGTCTTAGCATTGTCTGGTATAGAGGCGCGGGCGGGAGCGATATCGGGCGACACACTCCTTTCTTTAAGTAATGCAGTGATTGGTTCCGGTAATGCGCTCATAAACCTATCTCTATCATTTCGAGACAATAATGTAGTATTTGATTCTACTGAGCCTGGATTTATCTTTATGCAAATTACTCCTCGGCAATAAGGAGAAAGTATTTATTTTTGTTATACTAGCGCTATGAATAAATTTATAATAGCGCTCGTTAGCTTTTGTCTCCTAGCCTTTATCGGAGGTATTTTAAGCCAGATTGGAGATTCGCGGGATTATACAGCAACAAAGGAGAGACAATTAGTAGGCAGTCTTGCACAAGCAATTGATCGTAATGAAGATTCAGATGGTGATGGTCTTTCAAATTGGGAAGAAACATTGTGGGGTACTGATAGTAATAATCCTGATACCGACGGAGATGGTGTATCGGACGGTGTTGAAGTAGAGACGGGGCGCTATCCTACCATTGCTGGACCTGATGATATTCGGAATCCAGGAGAAGTGCTTCGTCCACATGCAGAAAGTACGACAGCACCAGTAAATATGACTGATTCAGTTGCACAGACTTTTTTTGCTGAATATTTGTCACGACGTACATATGAGCCACTCTCCTCAGAAGAGGAATATACGATTATTGATTCTGTACTACAAAATGTCAATGCGCCAACACAGACACTTTTTCCTATTGAACAGGTACAGACGGTTGTTTCAAATGAAGAGACAATGCGCGCATATGGTAATGAGCTTGGTGAAGCATTGGCGAAACATTCGCCAAAGGGTTTAGAAAATGAATTCGCCATATTTTCTCGTGCAGTAGAGAATGAAGATGAAGTGGCATTGGCACAATTAGATCTTATTATAGAGGCATATAAAGGCTTTTTAACTGAAATATATACGATGCGTGTACCAACAGAGTTCATCACTAATCATATATATCTTGTGCATAGCGCAGAGTCTGTATTATCAGGGGTTGAGGGAATGCGTGCGTTCTTTGAGGATCCTTTACGTGGTCTGAAGTCTGTCAGCTTGTATGAAGTAGCAGTCAATGATTTAATACAGAGTCATCGGGGACTCATTAATCTTTTTCAAGAAAAAGGAATTATATTTAACCCACAGGAAAGTGGATATATTTTAGAGCAAAGTGAGATATAATTAAACAATGCGAAATAACTACACGCGATTTTTGTGTAGTGGAGTTGGTTGCACTGTCATTGCACTCATGCTTATTTTTTCCATGCCTCAAAAAGTATATGCGCAGGCTGTAATTGCTGTGCCAACAAACGACGCCGCAAACCTTCTTGTGAACACTGCAGCATCAAAAGCACTTGTTGGATTATTTGCTAAGGAAAATATATTTGATGGCATCTTGGTTGAGCTTGGCAAGCAATTGATTCGCCATATGACAGAAAGTATCGTGACGTGGATTGACGGAGGCTTTAAAGGATCTCCTAAATTCGTGAGCAATCCCGAGGCCTTCTTTACCGATTTGGCAGATCAAGCAACCGGTCTATTTATTGATCGACTTGGTGCGGGATTCCTCTGTCAACAATTTGATTTTAGTATACGTTACGCATTGCAACTTGATTTTAATTATGGTGGGCGTGGTGGCTATTTGGATAGATATGCATGTACGGCAAGTGCTGTCATTGATAATATTTCAAGCGGAGAGATTGTTGATCTTGGTGCATTCTTTGATGTTGCAGTGACAACGAGTAATAATCCATACGGTGCATATGTCGCAGCAAAACAAGAACTTACTACTCAAATCTTTTCTCAGACACAAGTACAGCGAGACATGCTCAATTGGGGGAATGGTTTTCTCTCTATTCGTGATAAAAATGGCAACATTACCACTCCGGGTAATGTGATTGAAGGGCAACTATCAAATGTGCTTGGAAGCGATTTACGACAGCTTGAACTTGCTGATGAAATTAACGAGATTATTGGTGCACTTGCAAACCAGCTTATTACACAGGTTATCGATGTGGGTGTGAGTGGCCTCAGTATTGGATCAAGTAGTGGAAGTGGGCAAAAGCCAATTGATACCTATAAGGATATAGGGAATACTTCAGGAAAAACTACGAATCTCAATAATCAAATTAATACTGCCCTTACTAATGGAAGGTCAAATATAGCAAGTGGACTTGATCAGAATAATCAGTATGTTGATACTGGCTCAATTGCAAATCCACAACAAGCAGTACCACAACGGTTTAATATTGCTATGCAAGGTACAGCATCACAATCAAGCACCTATTCAAACTATGTTGCTTCAGGAGCTATTGATGGTTCGAAAGCACGTATTTCTAACTACCACAATGCCGCCGCTTTTCCACATGTAAATTATACAGGTGAGCACTGGTGGCAATTAGATCTTGGTAAAGAGTATCCTATTAATGAGATCAATTTTTATAGATATTTGACTGGTGGTGCAAACAAGATATTTATCTTTGTATCAAAAAAACCAATGAAAGAACTTACATTAGAGGGTGATGTATTTTTACGTTTTTATATGAATACTCTTCAAAGAGGTCAGTATTATTTCCTCCTTACCACAGCACAGACTGATATAAATAATCCAAAATATGCTGGTATTCAGGCAATATATCCACGATCACAAATAATTGGAGGACAAGAGGCATACGATACATTCTCTATTTCGAGAGACTTAGAAACAATCTCTTTCGATACATCTCCAGTAGGAAGGTATATTACAGTCTTCCAATTAAGGACAGAAAGCGCAGGGGTATGGATACACGAGCTTGAAGTATATCCAAACAATGCGCCACTTCTTAGTCTAGAAGGACAAGCACGAATCACTCTTTCAAAAGAAGATGCTGTATTTACTGATCCGGGTATCATTGTACGTGATACAGAAGACACAACATTTGCACTACATAATGCGACTGCGCGCCTTACAACTGAATCAGGAGAATTGCTACGAGAATATGCTATGGATGCAATACAGCCCATTACCTTTACTGAAGTAGGAACATATACAATCACGTACACAGCAACTGACTCGGGTGGTGTTGGCGGAATACCAATAAAGAGAACTATAATCGTACAATGAGAAAATTATTTATCATACCTTTCATACTAGTTATCTTCCTTGGATGTTTTAGTCCTGTGTTAGATGTGCATGCAGAAGGGGCAATACAAGGGAATACTTTTACTGGCTCGGCCTTGCCACAAGCAAATCTGTCAGATGGTACACTAACTCCTGCTTCTCAAGGATCACAAGCAGTGTCACAACAAGAAGGTGCGATAAGCGGATGGAATCCTGTTTCAGTGATTTCATCACTTATTTCATTATTTTTTGGCACTATTGCAGACGTAGTTATTCGAATTGCAGGTTTCTTTGTTTGGCTTCCCGCCGTGCTTTTGAATTTAGTCATTGATATTAGTGTGATAAATATGGGCTCAATTGTAAATAACATGGATGCAATTGAAGGATCGTGGTCTGCACTTCGTGATATATCAAATCTGATTTTTATATTTGTACTGCTCTATGTCTCTATTGCAACAGTACTTCGTCTTTCAAGTTTCGGTACGATGCGTTTGATACGAAATGTAATTCTCGTTGCATTGTTTATCAATTTCAGCCTCTTCTTTACAAAGGTGATTATTGATACTTCAAATCTGCTTGCACTTGAAATGTACAATAGAACAGGCATTGCTGATACAGGAGCTGGGAATAAGTTTTCAGAAGCAATACTCACCGCAACACGCCTTTCTACTATTTATAGTCTTGATACGAGCAATTTACAAGGGAGCGGAGCATTATTTAATGATAGTATTGCGTATAAAGCAGAAGGAGTGCTATCTGATACGACGCGCCTATTACTTATTACCGTTGGAGGCTCCGTATTTTTACTTGTACTTTCATTCGTACTTTTTGCAGCGACGATACTATTTGCAAATCGTTTTGTGACCCTCATTCTCTTAATGGTGTTTTCTCCGCTTGCATATCTGGCAATGATACTTCCACAAACACAAGGATACGCACGTACATGGTGGCATGCGCTTTTTGCACAAGCATTTTTTGCGCCACTTTTCTTTGCTTTGATGTTTGTAGTACTCAAAATCGTACAGAGTGAGTCTTTTGCGCAGATGGCTGTCGTGTCTGGTGGAAGTTTTTCCGATGTCTTTATTAGCGGTTCTGTTGCTTCAGTAGGAATTGTTCTTAATTTCGTCGTTGTCATTATTCTGCTCAATGCATCACTTATTATTGCGCAAAGTCTTGGTATAAAAGGTTCAAGTAGCATAATTACATTAGGAAAGAATATTAAGGGGCGTTTGCTTGCTAATACGGTTGGACGCACTGCACTGGGAAGTATTGCAGCGACAGGTTCAATAACTAGAGGGATTCAGAGAAGATTAGAAAGTAATGCCGTTGGAAGAGGTATTACAGGTTCATTAAAGACACTGAATAGACTTACTGGAGATGTTCCTAGTGGTGTTGTGGGTGTAGTACGTCAAGGGATTAAACGAGGTGTACAATCTGTTGCTGATAGTAAGTTTGGCGGCACTGTTTCATATAAAGATATAAATAAAGAAATCTATACATATAATACAGAAGTAAATGTTGCAACGAAGAAGCAAGAAATCAATTCATTTGCATGGAGGATTGACAAAGAAAAAGATCCGACGAAAAAAGAGGCTCTTAAATCTGAGTTACAAGGTATACTTAATAGTATTTCAGACAAGCAGATTCTAGAAATTGGTAAGAGTAACTTGGTGAAGATGGCAGACATGCTCAAAGATAAGCAAATTGACGCGATAAAGAAGAGCGATGAATTTAGTGAGGCAGATAAGGAAGAGATCAGTAAGGCACGCATTAAGGGGCTTGTTGATGTGTTGGATAACGGGGGTTCTGTAGCTGAGATTAAAGCCGAACTCGCAAAATTCTCTAGTAAAGCAAAAGACGAGTTTATTCCAGACCTTATGCAACAATATCCAGATGCTTATATTGTAGGACCTGAGACTGTTTCTGGAGGTGAATTTGAATCTATGATGAAGAGTAAAGACCTCACTGGTGAACAAAAGAAACAACTATCAGAAAATCGATTTAAAGGAATTACTGAAGCTTTAGGAGGACTTGATGGTAAGGGGTCGGTTAATTCAAAGCGAGTTGAAGAATTGATGGAGAAATTAACACCAAAAGACGTAGCAAATTTGCCTGATATTTTGAAATCAAATGCAGAGTTGTTGAAACATATTACTACCCGTCATATCAAAGCGATGATTGAAGAGGGTATTGAACCAAGTGTGTCAGCAGAAATAAGAAGAAACCTTAAGGCACCTGACCTCACTAGCACGCAAGAAGATAGACATAACGAAATTATTGAGTATATAACTAACGGTTTAGGTAAAGGAATGTTTGCTTAAAATTATGGAAAATATTTCACGAGAACAAATACGAGCGGAGTTTAACAAACTTACACCTGCTCAGAAAGAAGTCTTTCTTTCTGAGGAAAGTGCTCAGGTAATAAGCTTGCTTGGTGATTCATTGCATCTAAATCGTCATTCAAAAGGAATGCTTGCTCTAGAGATGAGTTATTTTGTGCTTGGGTTACGTACCGAAGAAGGTATTGCACGTGAGCTTATGCACAACCTGGAAATAGATACTACTGCGGTAAAGAAAATACTTGATCAGGTAAAGAATACAATTATTACAAAAATGTCTCAGGCGGCTAAAGAAGTACAGATTGACACAGACGAAATCAATGAAGACGGTGACGAAGAAGTGGATCCATATCGTGAGCCATTTGGTAGGGAAGAAGAGCCGGAAGCAATATACAATGAGCCAGAAGAAGAGGAATCACATGAAGAAGAACATATGCCTGAGCACGAAGTATCAGATGTAGAGAATATGCCCCAGTTGACTGATATTGATCAAGAGATCGCAACACTAAAAGGGAATGTGCATGCACTTGAACGTGAAAGTGAAGATGAGTCTGCTGATAATATGACACGACTCGTTGTTGCAAAGAATATAAAAGATATAGAAGATAAAATCGAGAAACTTGAGGCAAAGCGAGAAAATATTATTTGGTCAAAATATTAATTAGATTATATGCGTTGTTCAACAGAAGAACTTGAAAAGCATTTTACCTTGCTTCCAGAAGAGCTGCGCTCGGTTGTGCTTTCATTACCCAAACATGAAGCGTTTAATGAGCTTGCATCAAAGTACTCACTCAATCGTGAACAGCTTGCAAAGGTGATTGATGAGACAGTGCTCGTCGTACTTGGTCTGACAAAAGCGCGCGAATATACACATGAGCTTACAGATGCTCTGCAGATGCCCCGTGTTGAGGTGTATCCAATCGCAACATATATCAATGAACATATATTCAAAGAAGTTCGTGAACATTTAAAACATGCGTATGAAGAGGGGAGGTTTGGTCAAAAAGAAGCGGTCAGTATTCAAGAAACATCAAAAGAAAAAGTTGGACCTGTGCCGGCTACTCCTGTAGAGAAAGAACATGCACTAGAAGAGCCGCGACAAGAGGCGACACCAGTAGCTCCACTTGCCCCACCAATACAGGCTCCAGAGCCAATTGCGATTGATACAAAGCGTATTGATGAAGTAACTGCCCGAGAGGAATTACGTACGGAGCGAAGAAGGGAAGCTGTGCGCCGTTATGAAGATCCAACTATTCAAGATATTTATGAACGATATGCACTTCCTGATCTGCCTGCTTCACCTGCTTCGTCTACGGCATCTACACCAGCTCCTGCATCCATAACGCCACCCATACAAGCAATACCAAAGGAATCGGTGCCAGAAGCTCCTTTGCCCACTATGCCACCAAAACAAGAAAACCCTATTCCAAAACCTCCTTCACCAGTCATGGAGCAAGAAGTGAAAGATGTCTCTGAACAAAAGAAAGAAATTGCCACAATAGCACCTTCACCAGTAGCATCTCCTCAAAAGGAGGCTCATTCTGATACATTGAGCCCTAAAAACAAGGACGGTAGTTTGGTGGATGTACATGCATCTGCAATGAAAGCAAATGAAAAGGTTGCCGGAGACGATGTGTATACTATCGACCCGTATAGAGAGCCTACCACTTAGGTGAATAGGTTGTGGATAGTCTGGAATCTTGGGTTGACTTTTGATGTTCGAAAGAGTATTATATTGATGTGGCTTGGTTGAGGGTGTCTACTCTTAATCAGGTTTTATTATTTAATAATATTTCTTTGTTATGGAAGAAAACAACAATGGAACTCCAATGCCAGCAGGCACAGAGGCTCCAGCAACTGAAGCACCAGAAGAAGGAGCAACACCAGCTCCTGAAACAGAAGCTCCAGCAGCTTAACTATCTCGTAAAAACCCATACGTGAATCCATGTATGGGTTTTTACTTTGCTTTTTAATTCTTAAATTGCTAGTATTTTGTAACAAGTAGACATGCGGGATTAGTTTAGTGGTAGAATGACTGCCTTCCAAGCAGTATACGGGAGTTCGATTCTCCCATCCCGCACAAATATACTGAAATAAATACGGAGTATTTATGAAGATTTATTTGTAGCAGAGATGGGAGAATCGAAAGACGGAGGTCGCGAAGCCCCCGAGCTTGTCGAGGGGTGGTCGAGTCGGGGTCGCGAACACTTTGTATTTTGTGAGCAAAGCGAAACAAAATACTTAGTGATTTGTGACCGATTCTCCCATCCCGCACAAATATACTGAAATAAATACGGAGTATTTATGAAGATGAC
>Ga0210057_1004297_pt1 | contig 19083 bp, 13 predicted proteins | sample CryGeyCG2114_010_2_FD_183968 | JGI IMG/M metagenome (GOLD analysis project Ga0210057, IMG submission 183968) | Groundwater microbial communities from aquifer - Crystal Geyser CG10_big_fil_rev_8/21/14_0.10 (SPAdes) (version 2) | ecosystem: Environmental > Aquatic > Deep subsurface > Groundwater ...
CTTCGTTCTTGATGCGGTTGATGACCTGATCCTTCACGTCGAGTGCGATATGATGTTTCTTCATATACCTGTATGTTAGTGCGGTTAATCATACAGGGTTGGCATGCAAATTTTGGGGTCCAGGCCAACTATTCGGCATTTGGAACCACAAAAACAGCCGATATTTACACGCTAAAACAGCTAATTGATACTCCAAATTCTACTATGGTGCCCCAACCCGGTCTGGAACCTTGCCCTGCAAGGCACCACAAGGGTTCTTTGGGGAATTTCTGCATACTAGCACGAGGCCTCTCGGTCTGGGGTCGATTTCGTGAATGTTACAAATGTTACGCCAAAACGGGGGTTTGGGAGGATGTAACATTTTCGTTCAATTTACAGTATTGACAACTACGCCACGCCCCACAAAGTTGTCCACACCCTCTGTCAAAACGCGACCAACCCTCTTTCTAGAGGTGTATCATTGAACCTAGGCACTGATCTCCACATGGTTGACCTTATCGGCATTCCACCTCTCGCGGGCAATCGCGCCGCTTCAACACGAGACAGGGGTGCTGAGCAGATCTGCGAATAACAACTTAGTCAGACGCTCCTAGCCACCGTGCTAACCTGAGTGTTCTGAAAGAGAAGCGCAAATCGAGGACGTACAAGCTTTAGGCTTGTGTGTTTTCGCTTTGCGCTTTTTGTGTAGCGAAATGACCTAAGGGAATCCTGCCCTTATTCGCTCACAAAGAAATTATGGCCAAACTCACCTGGACGACTGTGCGTCGCAAGGTTCGTGACCTCGTCGATTTTACCGACAACCCTCAAGAACAAAATGACTGGTCGCTACCGACGCTCATAAAGAGCCTTAAAAAGTACGACATCGTTGAGACTCCAGTCATTGATACCGACAACACTTTGCTCGCGGGCCATGGCCGCAAGAAGGCACTCGCGGAAATGGGTCGTGCTGACGAGGAGATTGATGTGAGAATTCCGTCACGCCCACTTACGAAAAAAGAGCGCGAAGGATACCTCCTCATATCGAACTCCGTGCACGGTTCCTTCAACCCAGACCTACTCCGTGGTTTCGATTCAGAACTCTTACTCAACGTCATCGACCCCGACACGCTTGCGCGCATGTGGGATGACAGTTTGGAGATCGAGGATGATTCGTTCGACGAGTCGAAAGAGATTGCCAAGATAAAGACACCAACGGTAAAGCTGGGCGACTTCCTGCAACTTGGCGTGCATACCCTGGCGTGCATCGATTCCACGGACGAGAAAATGGTTCGTAAATTGGTTGGCGACACGCGCATAGACTTCGTCGACGTGGACGGACCCTTCAATATCAAGTGGTCGTACAAGGGCAAAAACAATAAATACGGTGGCAGCGAAAAGGACGATAAAACGCCCGATGAATATCGCGCCTTTATGAAGGCGCTCATCCAGAACAGTATCGCGGTGAGTAAGGAGGACGCGCACTACCTGTTCTGGTGTGACGAACGTTGGGTATGGCTTCTGCAAACGCTGTATCAGGAACTCGGTATCAGCTCAGAGCGACTGTGCATATGGGCGAAAAATAACTCAATGCCGACTCCCAAGATTGCCTTCAATAAGGCAACGGAATTTGCAGTCTACGGTCGTCGCGGCACCCCATATATCAACGACAAGGTGAAAAATCTCACGACCATTCTCAACAAAGAAGTCGGGAGCGGGAATCGTGGGATTGAGGATATCATCGACCTCTTCAACATCTGGCTCGTGAGTCGCATTCCGGGGAATGAAATGGAACATCCGACTCAAAAACCGCCAGTCTTATATGAAAAGGCGCTCCGTCGTTGCACGAAAGTCGGCGATGCCGTTTTGGATTTGTGCGCTGGTTCGGGGAGTTTGATGGTCGGATGCGAGCAAATGAAGCGCCGAGCGTTTCTCGCCGAACAGGACCCATTATTCGCCACGTTAATAAAAAATCGCTATGAAAAACTCACCGGCAACAAAGCTCGCAAACTCAATTAAGCCCGGGACGATCTGGCAACTCGGCGAGCACCGCCTCGCGTTCGGCGATTGTCGTGACACAGTACTTCTCAAGCGTCTCATTGGCGACGAGAAAGTAAATCTCCTGTGTTGCGATGTTCCGTATGGCACCGCCGCCGTTGAGTCGAAGCGCGGGTTCTCGAAACTGTCGAAAGATAAAGCAATTGCGAACGACCATCTGCAATCCGACACGGAATACCGCGCCTTCAGTCGCGAATGGCTCGAATCAGTAAAGCCATTCCTCGCCAAGAAGAACGCGGCGTACATCTTCAACGCAGACAAAATGGTCTGGCCTCTGCGCGAAGCGATGCTCGACGCGGGATTCAAATTCGCACAGCTTCTTGTATGGGTGAAGTCACAAGCGGTGGTCGGGCGTCTCGACTACGCTCCTGCCCACGAGTTGATCTTGTACGGATGGTTCGGCACGCATAGCTTCCGTCATTCAAAGGATCGTTCTGTGTTATTCCACCCGCGCCCGTCGAAGAGTCCTCACCATCCGACCACTAAGCCGCTCGCGCTCGTTCGCAGACTGGTGCTCAATAGCACAGCAATTGGAGACGCTGTGTATGACGGATTTCTCGGATCCGGCACATGCCTTCTTGTGTGCGAGCAAACGAAACGCAAATGTTTTGCCGTCGAGATTGACCTCGAGTATTGCCTCACGACGACCCGCAGATGGGAGAAACTTACCAATCGTAAAGCTGAAATATATGTCTAAAGTACAAACGATTAAAGTGCGCCAGGACAAACTGAAAGTCGCATTGCTCGAACAGATCAAGCGCACTCCTATCAAAGAAGTCTCCTGTAGTAAGACCGGCATTTCGCGCACTACTCTCTATCGCTGGATAAAGATGAGCAACAAGTTCGCAGGCGAAATCGAAGCCGCTCTCAACGAGGGTCGCGAATTCATCAATGACTTGGCGGAAAGCCAAGTCATCACCCTCATTCAGCAGGGAGATATAGCGGCGGTGCGATTGTGGCTCCAGCACAACAGTGCTCGTTATGCCAACAAACTCGAACTCTCGGGAATCGTGGCGACAAAATCTGAACTGTCGACGGAGGATAAAAAGGTGATACGCCAAGCGCTCAAACTCTCGTCCATCGGAAATCATGCAAAACCGCACAAAAACAACACTGATCGAAAAGATCTTAAAAAATAGGACTGTCCGCCGCGAGATTACCACGCGAGACTTCGAGTGGTTCTTCCCCGTGTACTTCCACAAGCGGTTCGAATACGAGACGCCACCTTTTCACGAGGAGATATTCCGCCTGCTTCAAGACGTCCGCATTCCGCTTTTCGTCCTCACGGCCTTTCGCGGATCGGCTAAATCTACCATTGTCACGATTGCTTATACGCTCTGGGCAATCTTTGGTGTGCAAGAAAAGAAGTTCGTGGTTCTTGTCGGACAGACGGAAGCAAAAGCGCGACAGTATCTCATGAATATTCGGCGGCAATTGGAAAGCAATAAGTTGTTGAGAGACGACATGGGACCTATCGACGAGGAGCGGGATCAGTGGGGCGCAACCGCACTCGTTATTCGCAAACTCGATGCGAAGATTATGGCCGTATCAGTCGGACAGAGCATTCGCGGATCGCTGCATAACGAGCATCGCCCTGATCTTGTGATTCTCGATGACGTCGAGGATACCGAGTCGGTAAAGACACGCGAAGGCCGTGACAAGCTCTTCAATTGGTTCACGGCTGAAGTACTTCCTGTTGGCAACATACGCACGCGTTTCGTGGTTGTCGGGAACCTGCTTCATGAAGACTCTCTTATACGCAGACTCAAAAAACGTATTGATGAAAATCCAACCATCGGCGAATACCGCGAATATCCAATCGTTGATGAAGACGGAACATCACTTTGGCCGAGCAAGTATCCGACTCCAGAGTTGATTGAGGCGGAACGCGAAAAGATGATGGATCCAATCGCTTGGGCGCGGGAATATCTTCTGAAGTTCATCGCAGCCGACGAACAGATTATTAAACCGGAATGGATCAAATACTATGACTCTCTCCCGTTATGGAATTACAACACGTACTACGCTACCGGTATTGATCTCGCCATTTCACAAAAAGAAACCGCTGACTATACTGCAATGGTTTCTGCACAGGTTCAGAATCGATATGGGAAAGACATGACTGCGTACATCATTCCGAATGTCATTAACAAACGGCTCTCTTCGCTTGAGACAATCGAGACTGCTAAAACTATCGCCGACTCGTTCGGGCATCGAGACGTCAAATTGGTGGTGGAGAGCAATGGGTACCAAGAAACCATCGTCGAGCACCTAAAGAGTGCGCGGTATCAGGCCGAGGGAATAAAGTCTAGAGGAGACAAGCACGCGCGCCTTAAGGCGGTATCGTTTTTGGTGCAGTCCGGTCAGGTGCTCTTCCCTCGCACGGGAGCCGAAAAACTTATCGAGCAGATTCTCGGCCTTGGCACTGAGAGCCACGACGATATGGTCGACGCATTCTCGATACTCCTGACCAAGATTGCGGAAGAGTGGAATCAACCGAAAGCGTTTGGAGGGAATAAGGCCGACCAGATCTAACCGAGCATCTCGGAAATTACCGAGAGAAACTTCTCAGTGCGAGGTAGCCACTCGTCGGGATAGACGCTCGGGCGCATCTGCGTGTAGTTTTCCGGTATCGAAAAGCCGATATCCTCCAACTTGTTCTTAAGCGTATGCGCAGTCTGAGCATTGTCCCGCATGACCCACTCGAAATTGAAAGCCAGACGCTTGTCAGTGCTCATCGTCAAGATTGATTTGCTTGAAAGCGATGGAAAGATTGGACTAAACGAACCGTATGAACCGGTGCCGAGATTGGTACGTGCGCCCTTCTGCTTGCAGAAGGTATAGATTTTCTCAAACGCCACGAATTCTTCCTTGGAGAGCTTTTGTCGCGCTTCGTCCATGAGCATCGGTTCACTCCATTGCTTGCGTGGGCCGGAGGAAGTAACCGACATCTCCTTCTTCACTTCCGCGCCGAATATCTTCGGGATGATGATTTCCTGCGTCTCGTGTTTGTAGTATTCGAACTCGACCGCGTAGACATCGAACTGACTGTTCTGATTCACGTAGATGACGAGATCCTTCAATCGGTCGTCGAGATGATCCATAAGGACAACGAAGCGGAACGCTCCTTCGGAAAGATTCCGACGCACACTCTCCAACAGAGCCGCCGCATCTTCTTCGGAAAGCCCAAAGAAGTCGCGCAGTTTGGCGACGAGTGTCATATCAAAAGTTTTGGATACTGCGGCATCAAGTGTCGAGACGAATTGCGCGAAATCGCCGGAGTGTTTCCAGAGAGCGGCACCGTAGTCGAGGGCTTGGGCGATGACGGTGCGCTTGTCGGGGTTGCGGAAGAGCTTCGTCTCGACGATATAGATCTCGCCGTCCCTATCGATGCCAAGAGCATCGATAGGGCCGCTGTTCGTTGGGAACTCACGCGCGAGAATCAGAAGCCGGATGTCTTCCTTAATGTCGTACAGCGGGATGCTGTCGGGATTCTCGTAGATGTACTGCTGGAGAAAATCCTCTTTGTCGAAAGATGACTTCTCGACTTTGACGGCGTTCTTCCCGTTCTTTGAAATGATGATTGCCATGGGATTTCCTAATGGATAAATTCTGTGGAGCGGGTACACAAAACCCGCTACCAGGAAGGCCTTGCGACCTCTATAGGAGTTTCCCCCTATAACATGAAGCATGCCCTGATAACGGGTTGTCTATGCTTCATGATTTGCGACCATGCCGGGAGAATCACAAGGATCCTCAAGCCGGTTTAGGTCTTTTTATTCGTATGTCGAACTTACTTATGATAACTCACTTTGAGCTATCATCGTAGACCCTAGCTTAGATATAGGGCTTTGCGAAGGGGGTGTTACCAACAATGGAGAAGACCCGGACTTCCTTAGCGATTGGCGTCATCCCTTTGATAAATGAAGGGAAATAAGCGAATATGTAGGAATGAGACGAGGGGCCGGCAAACGGTCTTGGTGCCTCTTATACGAATGAAAATATCGCCAATCCTCAATTCCCCGTACTCCGAACCAAATCGGCATTTTCAGTCAGACGATCGCGGGCTGACGGAAACTATCGTCGAATCACGCCGACCAAGCACGATTCAAATTCCGATCCGCAAGCCGCGTGGCAATGTGGCGAAAGCTACTCATGACCCTGCGGCACAGGCGTGGAGCAGTGAACGGCTCAAAGAGAATGAGTTCGTCAATAGAGTACGAGCGAATGTGGCTACGTGGCGAAAGGCAGGATACCTCGGGACAACACGAACGACACAAGACCTTCTCCGTTATTGGATCGATGACACGCGCGAGAACAAACTCTTCTTCTGTCAGATTGAAGCGCTCGAGACGCTCATTTACATAAACGAGGTCGCGGAGAAAATCGGTGAACACTGGATTATCAACGAACTCAAGAAACAGGGTCAGGACGCGAATCCTGGCTTGTACCGCCTTGCGTTCAAGCTCGCGACCGGTACTGGCAAGACGGTCGTGATGGCGATGATCATCGCGTACAACACGCTCAACAAAATTCGGTACCCGCAAGATACGCGCTTCACCGACACATTCGTTATCGTCACGCCTGGGCTTACCATTCGTGACCGCCTGAATGTGCTTCAGCCGAACAATCCATTAAACTATTACCAACAGCGCGGTGTCGTCTCGAACCTCGATTTTGAAGAACTCAATCGCGCCAACATCTTCATCGTCAACTATCACCAGATGGTGTGTCGACAGAATCCCCGATTTTCTATCGGCGGTGTGATGAAGGCGGCGGGACTCATCAGCGAAGATGCGATGACGGAAACACCAGAGTCGATGGCACGACGCGTCTTCAAGAGCGTCGCAGGGCATTCGCGCGTTCTCGTCATAAACGACGAAGCGCATCACTGCTACCAAGAGAAACCCTCGGAAGAAACGCTGACTGCTGAAGAACGTGCCGAAGCGGCAGAAAACAATAAAGCCGCCCGCGTCTGGCTGGCAGGACTCACGACCCTTGCATCGCGCACATCAGTGAATGCGGTCATCGATCTCTCCGCGACACCCTACTTCCTCAGTGGCTCTGGGTATGTCGAGGGCACGCTCTTCCCGTGGGTTGTGTACGACTTTTCACTTCTCGACGCACTTGAGAGCGGTGTCGTGAAGATTCCACGTCTACCGAGCGCAGATGATCGTATCACTCGCGAGTCGATGCCGGAATTCAGGAATCTTTGGGTGAACATTCGAGAAGAGCTCCCAGCCGAGCACATCCCGGGCAAGCTTGAGCAGGCGCTTCTTTCCCTCTATGGCAGTTACGAAAAGTATTACCGTGTTTACGAAGAGGCGAAGAAGAAAAATCCTGCGGTGATGCCACCAGTGATGATAGTAGTCTGCAACAACATGAAGGTGTCCCAGCTCGTCTATGAGTGGATTGCAGGGCGAGAAAACCCGACACCAAGCGGCAAAACATCAATCGAGAAAGGCAATCTCGAGATATTCAGAAACGAGAATGGGTTCGCGCTTCTTGATAAACCGAACACGCTCCTCATCGACAGCGATCGACTTGAGAGCGGTGAGAGTATTAATGATCAGTTCAAGAAGATATTTGAGGACGAGATTGAGGAGTTCCGTGCAGAATACAGACGTCGTTTTGCTGGACGCGACGAGCCAACCGATGAAGAGATACTCCGCGAAGTGATGAATACCGTCGGCAAGCCGAGTCGTCTTGGCGAAAACATAAAATGCGTCGTCTCGGTCTCTATGCTCACCGAGGGCTGGGACGTGAACACCGTCACGCACATCCTCGGCGTTCGCGCTTTCTCGACACAACTCCTCTGCGAGCAGGTCGTCGGTCGCGCTCTGCGGCGCGTTGATTATCATCCAGATGAAAACGGCCTTCTTCGAGCAGAATACGCCGAGGTCTATGGAGTGCCGTTTATCCTCTGGGACGACGAGGGCGGGCCGACGCCGCCTCCGCCTCCTCCACCCGAGTTCCATCGCGTGCGTGCCTTGTCAGAACGAGCAGCGGAATACGAGATTGTGTTCCCAATCGTAGAGGGCTATCGCTATGATATTGATGAAGAGAAGCTGTCTGCAACATTTACCGAGGATTCAATAGTGACCATCGAAAACGAGCCGACAAAAGTAACGCTTGAAGGCATCATCGGCGCAGAGGTCGAAGAAATGATGGAAAAGATTCGTGAGAGGCGCGAGGGAGAAATCATCACACGAGTTACCGAACAACTGCTCAAACGCTACTATCGCGACGCCGATGGCTCAGAGAAGTATTGGCTCTATCCGCAGCTGAAGCGCATCGTTGAAGAATTCGTACGCACGCAAGTCGTCCTCAAAGACAATATGTTCATCGGCTATCTCTCGGTCGGTGACTATCTGCGTAGCGCGTGCGAGAAGATCCAGAACGCGATTGTCGCGACAAATATCGCCGGACAAGAAGGCACGAAGAAGATTCTCCCTATCCTCTCGGGCAGAAATCCGCGCGGTTCGACGAGTGGTGTGGACTTCCTCACAACGCGGCCGGTATACGAAACGGTTAAGAGCCATCTCAATTATGTGGTTGCGGACACGGAGGTGTGGGAGCAGGGTGTGGCGAAGAAGTTAGAGGAAATGCCTGAAGTCATTTCATATGCAAAGAATTATCAGCTCGGATTCGCCATTCCATATGAGCGCAACGGCGCGGCGCATCAATATTTGCCCGACTACATCGCAAAGCTGAAGTTGCCGAACGGTGAGACACTTCATCTCCTGATTGAAGTAACTGGTGAAAAAGACCAAAAGAAAGTGATGAAGGTGCAGACGACGCGCGAGTTGTGGGTGCCAGCGGTCAACAATAACGGCAAGTTCGGCAGATGGGCTATGCTCGAGATCCGCGACATCTTCGAGACGCAAAATCTTATCCGCGCGGAGATAGCGAAGGCGGTACAATAAGCATATGGCGAAAAAGAAAATCACACATCAACCGACAGCGGCCGCTCCAGTCAAGAGCTACAAACACCGCGCGAAGCGTCCGCACATCCCGACACAAGAAGAGTCGGCAAAGCTATCACCGAGAGAAAAGAAGCAAGTGAAGAAAAAGTACGCGTACGATCCTTCAATTGACCCACAGCTCATCTGGACAGGCAAAGAGGAGCAGGGCGCTGAATTGAACGTTGCCACCGTTCCGATTTACGTACAGGAAAATATCGCGCCGGAGGCTATTATTGCCCGCCTTAAAGCCGGTGCATCCGACAATCAACAACAGGTGCTTTTTGGTGAGACAGCAGAAACGCAAGCCGCAAAAGCCATTGATTTTTATACCCACGAAGAGAATTGGAAGAATCGAATGATCCTCGGTGACTCGCTCATCGTGATGAATTCTCTGTTAGAGAAGGAGGGGATGCGCGGAAAGGTGCAGACCATTTATATCGACCCGCCCTACGGCATCAAGTTCGGCTCCAACTGGCAGACTAGTACCCGCAAGCGCGACGTGAAGGATAATAAGCTTGACGACTTCGTCCGCCAGCCAGAGCAGATTAAGGCATTTCGCGATACATGGGAGCTCGGTATTCATTCATATCTATCCTACCTGCGCGACCGACTCACGACCGCCCGCGAACTACTCACCGAAAGCGGCTCGTGTTTCGTGCAGATCAACGATGAGAACGTTCATCTCATCCGCAATCTTATGGATGAGGTGTTTGGCAGTGAGAACTTTGTTACAGAGATATATGTCAAAAAAACTACTGGAGCAGGGGCACCAGCAGAGCTACTCTCCCCACCCTCAGTTGGTGATTATGTTGTTTGGTATGCAAAAAATAATTCCACAAAGAAATTTCGTAAGATTTACACAGAAAAAGAATTTGGTGGTGAAGGTACAACTGGCTATAAAAAAATCGAACTCGCGGATGGTACTAGAATGTCGATTTCAGACTGGCAGAAGAAGACTGGTGATGAATTCGAATATGAAAAACTTCCTGACGAGGCAAGGATTTACGCGCTAGACAACCTAACTAGTCAGGCTGGAGGAGAAACCGCTCGCTTTCCAATTCAGCTTAATGGGAAAACTTTTACAATTCAGAGAGGTAGCTGGAAAACGAATCAAAAAGGAATCGAGAGATTGATTCAACTAAGAAGACTCGACAGTACTGATAACAATATAGGATATGTCCGCTATTTTGAGGATTTTCCTTTCATGCCTATAACTAATTTATGGACTGACACAGTGGGACAAAATCAGTTTGGTGGAGATAAGGTATATGTAGTGCAAACGGCACTCAGTATTGTTCAGCGCTGTATGCTTATGACAACCGATCCTGGCGACATTATCCTCGACCCGACGTGTGGGTCGGGAACGACGGCATATGTTGCCGAACAATGGGGTCGGCGCTGGATCACGATAGACACTTCGCGCGTCGCACTTGCTCTTGCTCGTACCCGTCTGATGACGGCAAAACTCCCATACTATAAACTTAAAGAGAACGGCGACGATACCAAAGCAAATGTCGCCGCCGGATTCATCTACAAAACCGTCCCACATGTGACGCTTAAATCACTTGCCAACGACGAAGAGGCCGCGCAAGAAGTCCTATATGACCAGCCCGTTGAGAACAAAGAAGTCGTTCGTGTCTGTGGACCCTTCACGGTAGAGTCGCTCGCGCCGCATCGCGTCTCTGACGCGCAAGAAATGATTGCATCTGAACGATTCGTCGAGACGATTGTCGACAACCTACGCAGAGCAGGCGTACAGACTGGCGAAAAGGGTGCGCGGGTAGAGTTTGAGAATCTGGAGATCCTCCCGAGCGGGCCTGAGATACAAGCTGTCGGCGAATACAAGACGACAGATGGTTTAAAGAAGGTCGCCGTCGCCATAGGCCCCGAGTTCGGGAGCGTTGACGACGACTTTATCCGCGATGCTGTCGTGGTCGCTAAGAAATTTGCGAGTCTGCTCGTCGTCGCGGCGACATCGTTTGATGCGTCTGCATTCACCGAGGCGAAACAGCAGAACGGTCTTCAGATAATGCGCGTCAAAATCAACCCTGACCTCTCCATGGGCGACCTCTTGAAGAAGACCGGTTCCGGCAATCTCTTCATTGCCTTCGGCGAGCCGGATGTAACTGTACGTGAGACGAAGGAAGGCGTGGTAGCAGAAATTAAAGGCGTGGATGTTTACGATCCAGTGAAGAGTGAAATCCGTTCCTCGGGCGATGGCGACCTTGAACATGACATTGCCGCATGGTTCATTGATACGAACTATAACGGACAGGCGTTCTTCGTCACGCATGCGTACTTCCTTGGCGCGAATAAACCTTACGAGAAACTCAAGAAAGCGCTCAAGGCCGACATCAGCGAGGAGGCGTGGGAAGAACTCTACTCCACGGTCTCGCGTCCATTCCCGAAGCCCAAAACTGGCAAAATTGCCATAAAAGTCATCAACCACTACGGCGACGAAGTGATGAAGGTTATTGAGATATGAAAATATGGATGAGAACCTCAATGGGGGAGGACTGCCAACGAACGAGACTCCTCCTGTACCGCTGATATCCGGACAAGAGAGAGTTGCTGGGTATATCGATGGACTAAATGTTCACTTGAAAGCGTACGCGGTTAAACCGTCCAGTTTTCTTGAGGGCGCAGCTTTTGTTTGTGGTCCTTCACGCAGAAATAATTCTGACTGGAAAGCACAGGCAGCTCATTCACTTAGAGAAATCGGATATATGTTTTCTGGCCCGCCTGGGCGTCGCGACTGGAAGCAGGGACTGTTTGCATACCTCGAACCAGTTATACGAAAGGTATACAACCTGACGCACGAAAACCGATTCGAACGAGTGAGAAAAATCATACGGACCTATTTGGCTGAGGCTGAGGCCGCAGAACTAGCACATCGCTTTGTAGAAATGACCCATATACTCGCAGACATTTCTCATCATTCCCGAAACGATGGCGAGGAGAAAGTTCTTAAAAGACTCAAAAAACTCGGTCTCGCGCTCGATACTGATACAACCATCACTGACGAGATATTCTTGGGTTTGGTACGAGAGTTTCTGGAGACTATCCGAGCAACAATATCCGCCAATCTTATTATCCACGAAAAAATCGACGACTTCCGCACTGATTTGCAAAATTCCCGAGGAACTAAACGGCATCTGGCATTTTTACTCGCATCTACTCCTGATGCTCGCAATTACTTTTACGCAACTGTGGATGCCGACGCGCTTGATTGGCTTTGGGAAAATGGGTTCCTCGACGTAATTCGCAAGAAAGCCACTGACACAACGAGATACTCATACCAGACGCCGGAACTTGACTACTTGTCTCGTGTCGTCGAGAAAAATCCCTCGAGGGTTACGGATTTCATGCTGGATGTCACGATTTCGAAGGATACTTTTAATCCCGAAGTTGTAGATCGATTCTTATGGATCAGCAGCAAACTACCCGCTGATCAACTTGCACGCCTAGCACCAAAGATTCGAGGTGACGGTTGGGTGCGTCTCATGGGTCCGTTTAATCGATGGGGCTTTGAGTATAAACAAATGCTTGATACTCTCGCAGCCGCAAAGGACTATGAAAGTATAATCACTCTCTCAGATGCAGTACTTTCTGTTCGATCAAAAGAAAATGTTGAAAAATCAGCATTCGGCTCTGTTCGTAATCCGTTTTACTTTACTGATTTGCATTACAGCGAAGTGTTCGAACGACTGAGCGAGGTCGATGATTCGCACGCTCAAGCAGCGATGGAACTTGCATTGAAAGCTTTTGGCGAGGTCGTCCTTCTAAGCGGAGAAAAAGAAGATGATGTCTTTTCGATTGGGGACTTATTTAGTCTCTTCGATATCAATTTCTTTACCCTTGAACTTGGCCATGAGCGACACCTATCGTCCCGAGACGATGTTCGTGATCTTGCTGCACTCGCAAAGATTCTAGCTACAAAGGTTATAAGTGAATTCTGCGGGGATGAAAAAGAAGCCCGTCGCTTATATGAGAAATGTATTGCTCCGCTTCCTGATGCTCGTACCATGTGGCGCTTCCGCCTCTATGTCTGGAGCCTCTGCCCAGATGTATTTCAGGCTGAATTAAAAACAGCTTTCTTTAGGGGCATAGAATCTGAGAAGAATCTTTGGCCTGTAACCGGCGGAGCCGAATACGAGGAAGCGCTCAAACTAACATTCAGCGTGCTTAGCGAAGTCGAACAGCGCGAGTTCATCGACCAAGCGTTCAAGCTATTCGAGAGTCTTGGGAAAACACCATACGGGTTCGGCATTCTTTCGAGTGTGTACAGCTCATTATCAGAAGATGATAAGAAGCGTGCCGAGACATTATTTACCTTCCCTCTAAAGGAAGATTATTCGCCAGAGACAAGTATCGGGACCTCGTTCGCTGGCACTGTCGTGCCTCAGCCCCCTCCCGGTTCCGAAGATAAGTGGAAACGGTCAGTCCCCGAAATCGTAAAACTCTTGAAAACGGAATGGACGCCTGAAGCAATTCAGAAAGCGAATAAGAAGGAGGATTTTCTTCGACCCATTAATGCCGAGGGAACTGCAGGAATGCTCATTACCAACATAAAGGAACGCCTGCCAGAGTATGTGGCTAGTGCGAACCTTTTCTTCGACCGTGATGCGCTGGATGCCCACTATACTTATTCATTCCTGCGTGCCATTCAAGAAAACATTCGAGAAGACCGCACACGGGCGGCCACCTTGGATTGGGGACCCATGATTGCGCTTAGTAAAACAATTACAGAATCGGGTACCGCGAAGGAGTTCGAACATAAGCGCGAAAAAGAACAGTTTGATGCATGGCTTGCTGGTTGGGGTGGCGTACTTTCTAACCTCAGCGATGTTATCAAGGAACTTCTCCATGACGAAAATGGCAAATCACTTCTCGCTTTCGAATCTCATCGAGATGAGCTTCTCGGAGTAATGCGATTCCTGCTTTCATACCCAGATCCGCAGCCCGCAGACGAGAAGATCGAAACTGCAAAGATGAAGTCGAAAGCACCAGGGGAAGACGAATACCAAGTGAGTGACCCCCTCACTACCGCCATCAATACAACCCGCGGTCGCGCTTTTGAGACTTTCATCTATTTCGTGCAACAGGATGGAAAGAAGTTTCCAAAAGACGCAGCAGTAAAACTCGCCGAGGATACTCAGAAAGTGTACGAGGATGCATTAGATCGTGAGAATACTAGAGCGCTCATGTTCATGTATGGAAACTACATCGCATTCTTCCACTCCCGCAATCCTGCTTGGATGGAAAAGGTTATTTGGCCGAGACTTTTCTCGAAAGACCCTGACAAAAAAGATCTGTACCTTGCCGCATGGGAAGGGTACCTCAGCGCAAGTCTCTACGATGAGCTGTTTAAGAAACTTCATGACGAATATATCCGAGCCATCGCGCTTGATCCGAACACTTACACCAAGCGACGTTATAGAAGCAACTTAGACGAGGCGCTCGCCACTCATATTTCACTCGCGTACGTTCACTTTAAGGATTTTGGCTTTGACTCTGATTTGTATCAGGCGTTCTGGAGCACTTCAAATTCGAAACGTTGGGGAGAATTCATATCTTTTATTGGTCGTTCCGTTATATCACGCGATCGTCCGAAAGACTGGCTTATTGAACATCCGGAGGTTGATCAAAAGAAGCTTGAGGCGTTCTGGGATTGGGCGCTTGAACACTGTGACGATAAGGCAGCACTTCAGGAATTCGGCTTCTGGATGCAAACTAAGGACGGTATCTTTGACTCCGTGTGGCTTGCCGATCATATTGATCGGACGCTAGAGAAGACGAACGGCAACCTCGATTGGGAAATAGGGTTTGTGGACTCTCTGCCCGACCTTGCAAAAGTCGCGCCCGATAAGACGTTAAGCGCCCTTCGTCGGCACCTTATCGACGGTAACGTGCTCAAGGAAGCTCGTGGCTATATTCGTGTCGACAAGACCCTCACCGATGTACTTGGGGCGCTCTACGCAAACGCATCAACAAAAGACGGAACATATAAACTCATTGATGAGCTCTTACCTATTGGCCACGGCCAGTTCTGGGGTCTCAAAGATATTCTAAAATAACTTGCATGTAAAGAAGCTCGTCGGTAGGGCTTGATGTGGTATGGGTTAGTTTATTGTTTTCTTGCCAGATCTAACGAGTGATTGATTGAGGAACTTATAGTGAAGTCGCTCGGCTTCTAGGAAGTGCACCTCATTCGGCTTTTCTGGAGAGCCACCTATGCCGAAAGCGACGAAGACTGGAGTGCCTGACTCTTTCTCGTATGCGAGATAACGTTCTTCTTGGGCGAGATTCCACCACAGACCTAATTCACCACTCTTGCCCTGTGCCCATCTGCCACGCCATTTGCACTCAACCGCAAATGACTTGTCGGTCTTTTGATTTCTGAATACGAAGTCTGGGTGAGTGTCTGACTCAACACGACGATTTAGAAACTTTGACACATCTCGCGTCCGATCGTGGATGACGAATTCCGGTTCTGGGAAAAGTGTCGATACATACTGCTCGAATCGTGTGCCTTTCCAATATGGATTGGTCGCCCAGTAGGTGAAGTACACAATTCCTGCGAGTGAGAGGATATCGATAATTACCCAGATATGTCGTGGCAAGTGAACGGAGAGTACGGGACTGAAGAGAAGTCCGAGTAAGAACCCAACTATGCTCGCTTCTTTATACCCCAGCAAGAGCGAGAGAGCGGCGAGTACGAACAGACCGAGTGCGATACCAAATCGTAGTGCATTGAAGTTGGTAGAAATACCGAGTGCAGTGACAATGAGAAGCACACTCGTGATAGCCGCAACAAACCGCACAAGCATTATTCGGGTTCTGGGCGCAAGCATCAAACTATGATAACAGTTATCAACTCCTAGGGCCTGTAGGGCACTACTGGGATTCCTAGTAGGGGCTCAACCAGCGATACGCTAATCTTTAGCAGGCCACCAAGGTAAAACTCATCAAGACCAGATATTAATCCCGTCGTACGAGAAGTGCCCCAAAGCCACCCGGTTGACTACGATAATCATTGGATAAATCAAACCTCTCGGTAACTTGGTACCCTGGGACTTGTCGTTCGATAGCATCAACAACTCTCGTTGTAAAAGACCGGCTATCTTCAGCGCCGAAGACATACAACCGATCGACGCCTGCTACTAAACGTTCGCGTGCCTTACTAACGAATGTTGGAGTGTTGTTCATTTGGACATTCTCTGGCCTGGCAACAAGAAGGAATCCATAATTAGTAATGGGGCCCCGTCGGGACCACAGCATTTCGGGTATTCGTTTGGGATAATGCTGAATAAAATCTTCCATATGGTCAAGCAGTTCAGAGACCTCCTCGCGCATTTTATTTCTTGTTGTAGCGTCAAATCTGGCGCCGATTGCTACGGCATGAACTTCTCGGAGAAAAGCTCCCATGAAAAATCCACGTCCATCTAGGACTTCGTAGCGTTGCATGATGGGCAATACTCTCTTGTTCTTTTTGATTGCGGGCTCCAAGACAATATCCTCATACACGTCCCTCACCTCGTTTCCCTGACGGGTCATAATCTTTCGGCCAGTAAAAAGAATTGACGCCTCGCGATGCTCTATCGGGATAACGTTCTTTGCACGTGGAAAGAAAGCCTTTTGTAAAAACGCGTGTCCAGCACGCACCAGATTTTTTGTTTGATCATCAAGTGGTCGAATTCGTAAAACCATTTCGCCATCGTTAAAGAAATCGTTTCTTGATTCGCTCTCGACCCAATCAATTTTCATCTTGTTAATCTATCCACTAGGAAGTTCACTACCGAACGCCATAATGGAAGTATTAATACGACTCTCTATATCAGCTTTGATTGCTGCTTTGACTCGACGCCCATGATCACGTTTCCCTGCCCAGGGAACTAGTACTTCTGCCTTAAATTTTTGAAGCCGTGGAATTGTATCGAGTAGCCAATTTATCCCGAGGATGATAAGAAGGAGAAAAAATGCAAGCCAAGCAAGTAAATAGTGTGAGCTAAACCAAAGCCCAATCGAGCTACAAATATTAACTGCAAATGAAGGACAGATTATGGACAAATCAATCATGGTTTTGCTTGAGGCAAGCTGCCTTATCACAAATAAAACTAACCTTGTCGTTATCGCTCGGTATGACGGCTTGTAAGTTGTCGAGGGTTATTTGGGTTCCGCAAGAAACACAGAACTTATTACCAGAGATAACTTCGTCAAACACTCCAATACGTCTGAGGTATTCAGAAAAATCGTAATCTTCCACGAATTTTATGTGGCTTTTTTTACCGAAGATAAATTGAAGAAAATTCATGGTAGTTGGAGAATAGAATTCGAATCCGTGAGAGAGGAGACTCAATTACGCTTTCTCCCTCGACCCAATACTACGCCGTTACATAGTATTGGTCTATGGGCAGGCACCGCGTCGATACTTTGTCTTTTCCGCCCTTTCGTTTTCCCATAAAGGAAGGTCCAGGTTATCAACTCCTAGGGCCTGTAGGGCACTCTGGACTCTCTAGCGGGGTTGCGTCATCCCTTAGGGTATGACTAACCAAATACAAGCGCCAGTTGGGGCTATGGCCAAAGAAATACAAGCCCCCATAAGGGTTAAATACGTGCTTTACGCGCGGAAAAGTATGGAAAGCGAAGAACAGCAGATACTCTCTATAGACAGCCAAATCAAGGAGATGCTGGCTATGGCAGAGCGTGACCATCTCGAGGTCGTGGAGATCAAGAAAGAATCGCACTCTGCAAAGGAGGCTGGGCAACGGCCAGTATTCAATGAAATCGTTGATGAGCTCAAGAGCGGTAAGTTCAATGGCATTCTGACTTGGGCCGCCGACCGCATCTCTAGAAACGCCGGTGACTTGGGAAGAATCGTGGACCTTATGGACAGTGGGAAACTCCATGAAATTCGTACCTATGGGCAGAAGTTCACCAACAACCCGAATGAGAAGTTCCTCCTTATGATATTGGGGAGTCAGGCGAAGCTTGAGAACGATAATAAGGTGGTGAATGTGAAGCGAGGTCTGCGTGCGCGGTGCGAGATGGGGCTATGGCCGTGCACTGCACCCACGGGATACTTGAACAGCACGAGCAAGGAAAAGAGTTGCCACGTCGAAGTTGACCCACACAGGGCATCTGTCATCAAGAAAATGTTTGAGAAAGTCGCCTATGAGAAATATAGCGGGCGACGATTGCATGTGTGGCTCAAGGATGAAATAAAGTTCAAGACGAAGAGCGGCAAGCCGCTCACCATCAGCAACATATACATCACGCTCCGCAACACCTTCTATTACGGCTCCTTCGAGTACCCGAAAGGCGGAGGACAATGGTATATCGGCAAGCACACACCACTCATCACGAAGGAACTCTTCGAGAAAGTGCAGGAGAATATGATGAACTATTCCATGAAAGGCGAGAGCAAAGAATTTGCCTTCACGAAACTCCTTACTTGTAGTCTCTGCGGATCAGGGATAACAGCAGACGAGAAATTCAAGAAACAGCAAAACGGCAACGTGCATCGTTATGTCTATTACGGATGTTGCCGGTTTCAAGACAAGAACTGCAAATCCGGCTATATGCGCGAAGAAGACCTAATCGAACAACTCGCGAATCTCATGAACAGCATTGACCTCGACGAGATTGGTATGAAGGAGAGGATCAAAACGGAGATTGAACGGCACAAGAAATTCCAGTCAGGACTGCTTGGCATCAAAGGACAAGCCGTGAAGGTTGGTGATATCGATGTACGGAACTATGCAAAATATATTCTGCGAGACGGGACGATACTCGAGAAACGGGAACTACTGACTTGTCTGCGGAGCAAGATAACAATGGCGAACAAAGAAATCAAAATCGTCTAAGGAAAACCCGCCACAAATGGCGGGGTTTCCTTTTGCTTGACTCAACCGAAAGGATGCTCTGTTGACGCACCTCGGTCGGTCTCACATGCCTGTGCCCCCGCGAGGAATCGAACCTCGAATAGCGGCTTAGAAGTCCGCAGTTATATCCATTTAACTACAGGGGCGTGTCGAACGTTGTTAGCGTACCCTACCCCGCGCCTATTGCGAAGGGTCTGCGT
>Ga0210057_1004298_pt1 | contig 19081 bp, 19 predicted proteins | sample CryGeyCG2114_010_2_FD_183968 | JGI IMG/M metagenome (GOLD analysis project Ga0210057, IMG submission 183968) | Groundwater microbial communities from aquifer - Crystal Geyser CG10_big_fil_rev_8/21/14_0.10 (SPAdes) (version 2) | ecosystem: Environmental > Aquatic > Deep subsurface > Groundwater ...
GCTTTAACTTTGTTAAAGCAGAAACAGAATCATCTTGAGAATTATTATCGACAACTAGGATTTCTATTTGATCCAACAATTTTTTATCTTGAATCGAACTAACCACCGACTTAACCGCCTGGAGAGTAAGCTCCTTAGTATTGTACGAAATTATGATAACTGAAAGAGTCATACGAACTTATTGAAACCAACGGGCGCGACCTAATCTATACGAGAGGTTTTCGATGGGTCTTTTTCCAATCTCTTTAGCTGGTACCCCGCCGACAATGACTCCTGGGGGAACATCTTTTGTGACCACAGCTCCAGCTGCTACGACTGCTCCCCTACCTATCTTTACTCCTGGCAAAATAATCGCTCTTGGACCAATAAAGACGTAGTCTTCAATCGTCACTGGCTCTTCGATGGCTGAAAATCCGGGACTTCTTAGATCGTGTTCGCTAGTCCAGATCATTACTTCTGAAGCAATATCAACGTGATCGCCAATGGTTAATCCACCTCTAGAATTTGGAAGTTGTCTGCGACCATCTAAAGTGGCTCTTTCGCCGATAATTGTGTCTTTGCCAATGGATAAAAAGCGGGGATCATAGATTCTTGCCAACATATGAATAGTCGACCCTGAACCAATTTTAACTCCGAACAATCGATAGAAAAAACGACGGACATGATGACTGGGAACAATACCGACTCCCCACCAAAGAAATCCTGTTACAAGTTCCAAAGAAATTGCATTTAACCTACGAATTACCTTTTGCCACAACATAGTAGTTATAGTATACGCTATTTCTCGAGTACTAGAACAGTTCCAGATGCTTTTTGGCAGCGTCAGTCAGGACGCGACCCTTGGGCGTGCGCTTCAGAAAGCCGATCTGGAGCAAATACGGCTCAACCACCTCTTCAACTGTCACCATATCTTCATTGAGTGAGGCCGCTAAGGTGTTCAAACCAACGGGACCACCGTTGTATTTGGTGAGTAAGCTTTTTAGAAGTCTTCTATCACTTTCGTCCAGGCCTCTTCTATCGATTTCAAATAAGTCGAGCGCTCTGGTCACCAGGTCACTAGTGATTGCTTTTTGTTTGTGGACTTGGACAAAATCTCTGACTCTTTTTAGAAGCTTTAAGGCAATTCTCGGAGTACCCCTGGCTCTTCTAGCTATTTCCTCGGCTCCAGCGGGCTCAAGTTCCACCGCTAACTTCCTAGCTGAGTGCTGGAGAATTATGGACAATGCAATTTCATCGTAGTAAGAAAGTCGATGGATTAAGCCGAAACGATCGCGAAATGGGCCAGATAATAAACCATATCTGGTGGTCGCGCCAACCAAAGTGAATTTTGGCAGATCGAGACGAATTGAGCGCGCCGTCGGGCCTTTGCCAATCATGACATCTAAAGCGTAATCCTCCATGGCCGGGTAAAGCGTCTCCTCAACTACCGTTGGCAAACGATGAATCTCATCGATGAATAAAATATCGCCTTCTTCTAAATTACTGACAATGGCTGCCAAGTCTCCAGCTTTAGTTAGGGCAGTGCCAGAAGTTATCTTAATCTGAACCCCGAGTTCACGAGCGATGAGCTGAGAAAGGGTGGTTTTTCCCAAGCCCGGAGGACCATACAAAAGCACGTGATCTAAAGCATCACTTCGCTCTTTGGCAGCCTGAATGGCAATCGAGAGAGATTTCTTTATCGTCTCTTGGCCAAAAAATTCATCCCAAGACTGAGCGCGTAAAGAGGCAAGGAGCTCTTTGTCCTCTACTGTCTCGTCTTCTAGAATTTGTTTTTTCATTATTAAAATATTCCTAGCGCTTGCCCAATTTTTTTATGGTTTGGGCAAGCGCGACCTCAATTTCCATTTCTGAGTAATCTTCTTTTGAAACCAAATCATGGGCCAAAGCTTCGTCGTAACCAAGCGATCTCAAAGCATCGAGAACCATTGACTGGGTATCATCAAGAGAGCCAAGCTGAAGCTCTTTGAGACTGCCAAGTTTACCACTTAATTCAATAATAATTTTCTGAGCTAATTTTTTACCAACTCTTGGAACTTGGGTGAAAATGCTGGTTTGACCTTGCTGGACTGCGTTCGTAATCTGAGTGCTTCCCAAAGCAGCTAGTTGAAGTGCCGTTCTTGGGCCAACTCCCGAAACCTGAAGCATCAGTAAAAAAAGTTCTTTTTCTTTTTGAGTTGAAAATCCGAAGAGCTCGAGTGACTGCTCGGCCACATGAGTATAAATATATAGATCAACTGGGGTGCCAACTGGGTACTGGGCCAAAAGAACATTGGCGACTGAAACACCATAGCCAACGCCATTTACATCGACCACCAGTTGGGTTGTGTTTTCACTAACTACTCCAGTAAGGGCTGCAATCATAATTAGAGGATACCATGATGCTCAACAACTGTGTGAGTGGTGAGCACTGCTATGGCGTCAATTGTATCATCGAGAATACCCTTAGTCTGGATCTTGAAGGTCAGCTCGGTCATTTTAGCCATGGCTCTTTTATCAGCTCGACCATTGCCAGTATATGTAGACTTTATAGTTGCAGGATTGTACTCAAAGGCGGCGCAATTCTGGGCGATAGCCTGAGCAATGATGATGCCGCGAACCTCGGCCACTGCAAAAGCAGTGGTGGTATTATTAGCAAAAACTAGGGTTTCAGTAGCCAGTTCCTCTGGGTGATACTCGGAAAATAACTCGACTAATTTTTTGACAATTTCTTGATATCTTTCGAATCGTGAAAGCTTTGGGTTGGTGATGATGCTGTCATAAGCAATCAGCTTCAGCTTACGATCGACGACTTCTCCAATCGCCCAACCGCATCTGCCAAAACCCGGATCGATCGCAAGAATTTTCATGAGTTTAACAAGGCTTCAAGAATTTTTTCCACTGTTTCTTTCCAAGAGAAGGTTTTGCACTGCTCGCGCGCTTTTCTTCTATAGACTGCTCTTTCTCTGGCGGTCAAAGTCATCCCCTTCCACAAACCATCGGCCATATTTAAAGAGTTGGTCGGGTCGATGAGGACTCCCGCTGAGCCCACCACCTCTGGAAGACTGGAGATATTAGAAACAACGGGAATACTACCAGCTTGTAGAGCTTCTAGAGCAGGAATGCCGAAACCTTCGGCAAGGCCTACTACAGCAGTGACCTTAGCTCTTTCAAGCAATGCCCACTTTTCAGAATCATCAACAAATCCGGTCAGTAATATCCGGTCTGCATATGGTGATTTCTTAATTCTTTCGATGATTGGCTCAGCCATCCAACCTTGTTTACCTGCTAAGACTAAAGATATCGGCAGGGGGGCTGGCTTTTTTCTTGTGGCCTTTGGTGGTGAAGCTGCTTCTCTGCGCACGACAATTTCAAAGGCTTCAATCAGACGAATGAGATTTTTTCTCGGCTGTAGTGTTCCAATGGAAAGAATAAATGGTTGCTTAGCGCCCAAGCGTTTGCAGATTTTTTCTGCTTCATCCGCTGAGAGCTTAGGTTTTTCTGTGACAGCTGGGTAGCCAACAATTATGTCTTTAGAACTTCGGCCAAAGCGTGAAATTATCTCCTTTTTCGAAGCCTCGCTAATTGTAAGAATCTTCTTCGCATTCTCCACGCTATATTTTGTCCAGTACTTCAGCTGCAGCCTGTCTTTCAGAGTAAAGTAACTTGGATGAGACAAAAATGCTAAATCCATCACCGATGAAACATAGGGTACGGGACTATTTCTCGGCGCATAGTGACCTGGAGTAAAAAACAAATTAAATTCATTTTTATGAGCGTACAAATAACGGGGCAACGCCCACTGCGTCCACAAAAATGCAGGACGAATGACTCGATACTTCCAGCCAGGTCTTTGCGAAGGCATATCAGCGTGAGGATGAGTTGTTAATAAAATTATGGAGTTAATCGAAGAATTTTTTCTAGTTTGTCTCTCAAGCTCGGAAAGAACTTCAAAGGCATAGACATTGCTCCCAACTCGATTCTCAACATTAGCCTCATTGCCATCTATAGCTAAATTAATCTGAGATTTCATAAGTTACTGTCCAAATGTAGCGATGGTTTCTCTGTATGCAGCTTCTGTCTGCTCTGCCACGCGCTCCCAGTTAAACATTTGCGATCTAATAATCATCCGTTGCAAGCGCTTCTGTTGATCAACTGGTGACTCCTCAAGAACAGTTTGTAATCCTAAGCGAATGCTCTCGACTGATTCAGCATCAACTAATTCTGCCGCATTGCCGGCTATCTCTGGCAAAGCAGAGTTGTTCGAAGTCACCACAGGAGTTCCATGGTGGAATGATTCAAGAATAGGCAAGCCAAAACCTTCGTAAAGTGATGGATAGGCAAAGACAGCTGCTTCTGAATATAAGACTGAGAGCTCTTCGTCAGAAACTCGTCCCAAATATCTGAGGCCAGTCATTGCTTGTTCCGCTTCACCTTTTTCCCAAGCTGCGCCGGCGACGATTAGCTCCAAATCGGAATTCCCCAACGCCTGCCAGGCTTCGATCAATCTACTTAAATTTTTGCGAGGCTCGCGAGTGCCAACAAACAGAATATATGGTTTATCAAGCTTCAAAGACAATTTTAGTTCTTCAAAGCGCTCTTCTGTCATGGCATTCATTGTCTGAGGTACCTCATGAGGTAAGGCCTCATGAATGACGTGAATTCTCTCCTGAGGAATACCCAAAAGCTCAATGATGTCGTTCTTAGTTGCCCGACTAACTGCAATCACGTGCGCCTTACGATCCTTAAGAACTTTCCAGGATTTTTGGTGCATACTAACAATCTTCGGATGAGCTGTCTCTGGATAGCGCAAAATCGCTAAATCATGAATTGTCGAAATCAAGGGCAAATCCTGGTCAGGAGGCTGAATCCAATCCCAGGAGTGAAAAATCTCAATGTCCTTCAAGACCGAACGAATGCCTGGATAATGCAATTGATTCCAAAGAAAAGTATAAAGTGATGGTGGGTGGGGTCGAATAACTGTGTGCGCCTTGCGACCAGTTTCTTTTTTTAGATCCTGAGCAATCTTAGTTAACTCCTTGTTCTGTCGAAGAGAAGTGCCGTACAGACTCAACTGGATCTCAGCATTCTTGAGCAAAGCACGCACGAGATTCGTGGTGTAACGAGAAACACCTCGACCATAAACCACAGAAGAAATATCAATACCCGCTTTTAACATATTTTTTTATCAACTTATCTGGAAACCATTTTCACATGCCTGGAATTATTATTCAACAAGGGAAGCTGGCTAAGTAACTCCTCGGGCCTCACATAAGTCCTAATATAGCCAATGTTTGGATAGTCATAGAGCTCAGCTTCAACAAAGCCATACTTTAAGATTTCCTCATGCACTCTCTTCTGTGGATCAGTCAGATCAGTCAAATAGTCGAAGGAAATTACATACTTATACTCATTTATTGGTTTTAGCAAATCGCTAATCTCACTCATCTCTAATGAGCCCACAGGACCAATCCCAAGGGTTGTGATTTCATCGTTTCCGTACCATCGCCATGGGGCGAAAGATTCTGGAAAACTAAAAACTACTATTGTTTCCGAACTTTGAAAATCTGCTTTAAGAGTTCGAATAGCTTCTCTCCAATCCTCGCGCTGCAAGAGTGGATTAGTTGCATATTGGGCAACGCCCCAGATATTAATGGCGAGGAGGCAAGCAAAAGTCAGCTGACCCAATCTCTTAGTGATTATTCTTTTTTGTCGAAGTCCCCAATCGATGCCAATCGAAGCCAAAAGATAAAAGGCCGGTAGAAGAAACAAAACTCTCTTCGGCTGTAAGACAGGAACTATCCAAGAAATTAGCCATGCGAGAAGCAGCGGTAAGAAAAACCAGGAAACAACAACCATTAACTTCTCACGATTGGTAACCTGTGAACTCGCCCATGCTTGCCAAATTAAATAAGCAAGCACTCCCAAAATTAGCGCCGCCGTAGTCACAAACATGAAGCCTATCTCAAGGTCAACAATGCCAAACAGGAACTTGGCGACGACTAAAATAGGGGCTTTAAGCTGAGGCGTGCTGACTACTAACTCCCAGCCCGGCAAAGTTGTCCTCAATGTTTGACCAATCTGTAGTTGATTCAGAAAAAATGGCAACCAAGGCAGAAACAACAAGCCAGTAACAAAAAACCAACCAGTCATTTTCAGGCGCTTGTTTGAAAATAGAAATAAAGCCACGAGCCACTGCGAAATCAAGAGAAACGGATAAAGGTAAGTACTAAACAAACCCAGAGCGCTGAAGACAATCAAAGCAATTGGCCATTTTTTCTCTTTCTGATTTTTCCATGCGCGAAGCAAAAGCCACCAACTAACTACGGCCAGCATCGCGGGCAAGGCATACGGCCTAAGCTCCTGCGAAAAATAAAGATGCAACGAGGACGTAGCTAAAAGCAAACTGGCAATTATCGCCACCCTCTCACTCCAGTGCTCTTTAGCAATTTTATAGGTAAAGAGAATCGTCATGAGTCCCGGAATCACTGCTCCGATTAGGCGCAGCCACCACTCGCTGTGACCAAACCAAGTCGCTGGATGCAAAATCAAGTGCAAGAGCGGCGGTTGAAAATCTTGAGCTATCTGCAGCTGCTGAGAAAAAGGCCTCGAGCTTTCGATCGCCTGCGCCGCCTCATCAAGCCAGAAAGATCCGGACAAATGAATCATGCGAAGACCTAAGGCCAATGCCAGAATCAGTATTAGCCAACGATATTTTAGGATTCGTGCCATGCAACCATTATACGGATGATTCTTCTCTGATAGAATGCTCATAATGGAATTTTTCAAAGACAAACACATATTAGTCACTGGCGCTGCTGGCTTCGTCGGCTCTCACTTAGTCGACTCCCTGCTCGGTTTTGGGGCCAAAGTGACCGGAGTTGATAACCTTATCACTGGCTCACGAGCCAATATTGGCCACCTTAGAGATAACGAAAATTTTACTTTCATAGAAGCTGATGCCAGCGAGAAACCAGAAAGCTATTTACCCGAAGAAATTAAGCTGAACTTAGTTCTCCACTTCGCCTCTCCAGCCAGTCCTCCCCGCTACCAGGAAAATCCAATCGAGACTTATTTAGTCAATTCGCAAGGCACTCACAATCTGTTGCAATTTCTAAAATCAAATTTGCCTAACGCTCACTTTCTCTTCGCCAGCACTTCAGAAGTTTATGGTGACCCAATTGAACACCCTCAAAGAGAGGATTATTGGGGAAATGTGAATCCTAACGGCGTTCGTTCCTGCTACGACGAGGCCAAGCGCATGGGTGAAACAATTTGTGGCGTCCACCAGCGCGAGTTCGGCATGGATGTGCGCATCGTGAGAATTTTTAATACCTACGGACCACGCATGGATATGTCCGACGGCCGGATTATCCCCAATTTTATTTCACAAGTCAGAACAAATCAGCCGATCACAATCTACGGCGATGGTTCCCAAACTCGCTCCTTCTGTTATGTTTCTGACCTGGTTCAGGGCATACTCCTTATGGCGAGTAAGCCTAATTTATCAGGCGAAACCATGAATCTTGGCAACCCCCATGAGGAGCTATCCATTCTCCAAACTGCTGAGACTATTAAAAAAGTTCTGGGCAAACCAGAGCTGCAGTTAGAATTTAAAGAATTACCTGGCGACGATCCGACTCGAAGAAAACCTGATATCACCAAAGCTCAATTGCTGCTTGGCTGGGAGCCAAAAGTTGGGTTTGTGGAGGGTATAAAATCAGTCTTAACCTCATTTTCCTGAACATTAATCTTTAGATAAGAATCACTTTCTGCATTAATCATTCCATTTGCATAGTAATGTAAATTCCCATTACTCATCTCTGTCGGCAAAATTCCGTCACTATGATCTGCAGTGAAAACGTAGCTATTCAAGTTTAGAAAATCTGCCAACTTAGACTCAAGCGCGTGAATAAAGTTTTTCGGATCGGATTTATCTTGCCAATTTAGATCATGGGCAATAATGAACAGATTTTTAATGTTTGGCAGCTGTTCTAACTCAAGAAGAGCGTTATAAACAAATAGTCTTTGATCTGGATTAATTCTCGAATCCGGACCAATGTTCAAGAGAATAAAGTAGTCGCGATCACTAAAGAAACGCTCTGAAGACTGAGGCAGTGGCTTGTTTGGTAAAAGGTCATAATTGCCAGGACTATAAAGGACGGGATAACTGGCTGCGTCGGCATACAAAACCTGCAAAGTAGGAATCTTAGTCTTATCATTATCCGGGGTAACGTCACCAGTGATCACGCTAAAGTCAAACTTCTCTTGGCTCAGGGGCGAGAGTTTTGAAAGGAAATTTAGATATGTATAAGGGGTTTCCCCTTCTTTGGCAGGCTCAAAACGATTGCTGATGATGGCAAAAGAATACTCTGCTGGTAAGTCAGCTGGAATCAAAGATTTCTTCCCGACTGGCATAGGAAGAGGTGAAATTTTTTCACTCAACTGAGAGACCGTATAAAGACTGCAGAGTTCGTCGCAATCGATAGTTTTGTAGCGCACGTCAAAGTTTTTCCTCAACGTCGCAAACTCCTGAAGGTAGTCATTTCTCTCAGCAACGCCGTAATCTGCCAAGAATAACAGATTATTTTCTTTAATTAATTTTTGATAAAGGTCACCTAAGCTGCTGAAGTCATGCTCTCCCCAAACCTGATTGGCCCTATCCACGTAGTCCTGCGAGCTTGAAAAAGGCAAAGTTTGATAACTATTATTGGTGTAAAGATCAACATAGTAAGGCGACAAGGTCGTGATTAGAAAGTTTTCATCAGCTCCTGTCATGCTAGTTAGCGGAATGTTTCCATTTGCCTGCAAAACTGACTGCTTCTTAAGAACAATATTTTCATTGCGGAAGTGTTTAAGAAAATCACCACCCGAATTTAACCTCAACAAAATCGCCAGGACCAATCCCCCCGTAATTGCCAACCTAATGATGTTTTTTCTCTGACTTTTAAGAAGTGTCTTCTCAAGAATTATGACCGCGATCGGAACGAGTAGAATTCTTAAAAGCTGACCATCTTCGAGCGGCCCGCCAGTAAATACTCCTTCGTAGGCGAAAACGACTATGAACAAAAGACCCAAGAGAGAGCGAATTTTTAGATATCTGTACGAAACCAACAGAACTCCAATAACTATGAAAAGATTCAGATAGTAGTAGCTTATTGGTGTGTGCAAAAGCCAAACAAACGGGACAAGTAGGAGACTATATAGAGAGAAGTTAGTATTCGCCTCTAAACCAGATGGGCGACAAAGCGCGAACTTTCCAGTCTCGACAAAACAACGGGCTGAAACAAAATTTTCCTGAGCTTGCCTGCTAACATCAAAACGATTGAGGGCCGAGTTCTCAGCCAAAGGATTCTGGTGGAGGAGAAACATGGAAAGAATGAGAATTAAATAGAAATTACGATGATTTCTCAGGTGAGAAACCAATCTAATAAAGATGGGTACTCCGCTCTTGGTAGTCAGTGACGAAAGCGTTAAGCCACTCAAAGCCCAAAAAGTCAGAGCCACCTTAGAAGAAGCAAAAACATCAATGTAGAGCGCGTTAACTAAAAGCCCGGCTGCGCCGGCTAGGTAACCAATCCCCAGAGCGGCAAAAACGCCGGTTTTGTCTTTGAGAACTTTGCCGACTTGATACATACAGATTATGATCAGACCATAAAAACTCACAAAACCTACCAGGCCTGTTTCTCCAAGCGTCCTCAGAAAATTATTATCAGTGCTATCGGCCTCGGTAAACTGCTGATTCCCTTCCTTAGAAAGCGTGCCATAACCGCTGCCAAAAAGCGGATTAGCCACGAAACCCCTGATCGCTTGTGGCCAAAGCGTGTCAAGGCGAATTCCCATTGAGATACCGTATTTAAGAGCGTTGGGCGACCACTGACTCTTCTCGAATTTTTGCGTTACGCTGATTTTTCCGTCTGGAGAAACAGTCGTGTAGGTTTTAATCTCGATTCCGCTGCCAACTAAATCCTCAGGCAAGGCATTTTCTTGTGACTGGAAACTTGAACTCACTAGGGTCGTCAATTTGACGATTGTTTTTCTGCCAAAAGTAAACATAAAAATCGCCATAAAAGCGACAAAGGCGATTAGAGATGCGGTGAAAGCCAGACGCTTGGTTCGTTTATTTTCAATTCTTTTCAGATGTAAAAACAGGGTCGCGACAATCCCCACTAGGTAAGCAATCAGAGCAGTTTTAGAACCCGTCTCAATCAGGAGCCAGACGCCACTAAGCTCGATTAAAATTAAGGCAATCAACATGAGTAAATCTTTTCTTCTGCGCGACATGAAAGTCAGTGAAAGAGAAAAAATCAGCGGCAGAACAATCACCAAAAAAGCCGCTAGATCATAGTGCCCGCCAAAGGTCGACTGGACCTTTTCTCCAGGCTGAAGGTAAAAAGCCTGGCCCTTGCTGTACTCTCTGTTCATAGTCGAGTACAAGGGCAGGTGCGCAAACTTCTGACCCATGCCGTAACCGATAACTAAAGCTGTAGTGACGGCAAGAGTGATCAAAGCAATTTTTGTCTGTTTGGCATTTTTTATGGCGGAAAAAGTAAAAAAGAATATTGAAAAATATTCTAGGTAGCGAAAGTAATGGAGACCACTTTTAGAAATATGCAAAAGTTGGGCGGGTATGGTCTGGAGTAAAAATATGCCGAGAAGTATCGAAACCAAACCACTCAGAGCATAGAAGCCGACCAAGCCAATGTAGCCATTTCGCCACTCCTTTTTATTTTTGATGGCTTGGAACAACCAGATAATTCCAGTAATTATCAACAATACATCTTCAAGTCGAGCGCGAACTATATAACCTGGAAGAATGTCAAAAAGGGGGATTTTTGGGTATAAAGGAATGAAGGCAATGAGAGCTAGTGACGCGACAAAGAGCGGATTTTTTTTAAGCCACTGGAGGCTGAATTTTAGGGAAGTCATGATCGTGATGTATTGATTGTATGTCAATAAACGATATTTCTCTAGTTTCCTTGACAGAAGGAAACTTTTGGTGGATAATTTCCTTATGACAAGGAAAGATTTAATAAAAACAATCATTAAAGATAGCCAATCTCGAGAGCATCCGAATCTTTGGAAAAGAACGCTGCAGCTCCCTATAAATACTGGAAAAATCGTGACGTTATCGGGCGTGAGAAGAAGCGGGAAAACTTATCATCTTTTTAATCTAATAAATCAACTTCTAAAAAATAAAGTTTCTGCGGAGAAAATTCTTTATATAAATTTCGAAGATGAACGATTAAATTTAACAACTGAAGAGCTTGATCAAATCCTGCAGATATATCAGGAATTATATCCACATCTTAAATTATCTGAATGTTTCTTTTTCTTTGATGAAATTCAAGAAGTACCTGGGTGGGAGAAATTTATTGCTCGAATCCACTCGTCAGTTAATCAAAATATTTTCATAACTGGCTCAAACGCCAAACTACTATCTAAAGAAATCGCAACAGCCCTTAGGGGAAGAAGTATAACTTTCGAGGTGTATCCGCTATCTTTCTCAGAATTTTTAAATATAACTTCTCCAAACTTAGATGCTTTTAAAAGTACTGACAAAGCTAAAATTATCGGCTCTTTTTCACGATTTCTCAGGCAAGGTGGATTCCCAGAACTTATTGACAGAGACGACGATTTAAGTGAAAAGATTCTACAAGAATACTTTAATGTCATGGTGCTCAGAGACCTAGTTGAAAGATACAAGATCTCTCAGGCCTCAATCTTAAAATACTTTTGTAAGCGAGTTGTTGGAAACAGTGCTGGTGAGTTTAGCGTGAACAAAATATATAACGAACTAAAATCTCAGGGTTATCAAATTGGCAAAGATACTCTGTATGCATATCAGGGATATGTAGAAGCAATTTATTTAGCCAGATTTATTTCAAAATATTCCCATTCTGTAGTGAAAGCCGAGATGTCTCAGAAAAAAAGCTATGTGATCGACCAAGGACTTGGAAGCGCGATTGATTATAAATTTAGTCAAGACAGAGGTCGTCTTCTAGAAACCACTATTGCATTAGAATTGTTAAAACATGATAGGCAAATCGCTTACCAACAAAATGGTAGTCAATGTGACTTTGTCGTCATTGATCAGGGAAAAGTTAAAGAAGTGATTCAAGTCGCTGATAATCTAGCATCTCCAGAAACTAAAAAGCGAGAAATCAGAGGACTGATGATGGCAGCAAAAGAATATGAATTAAAAAGCGGCAAGATCATCACTTTTGATCAAAAAGATGAGCTTTCAGTCGATGGGATTAACATTGAAATTATTCCGGGCTGGGAGTATTGTTTGCAGCTGGACACTTCACTGAGCTGATTTCATGAATTTTTTTACCAATTCGACAAAAAAACTCTTAACTTCATTCCAATCATAATCAACTAACATGTTTGGATCAGGGTCATTTTCCGCATCTGAAAAGTAGATAAGACTTTTGATCACGTGAGATGAAGAGACATTTTGTTCAGAGAATTTCTGATCAAATAACTTTAGCGCCTCTTCTAGAGAATACTTCTGAAATAGAAAGAAGAGATCTACAAAATCCCTTTTCACGCCTCTTGAAGACATAGCCTCGAGCTTCATACATACCAGGTCGTCAAGCGAAGCAACTTTGACCTCAGAATATATCTCAGCAGGTTTTAAAAGTGGGTATGGGTAGATAAAAAAGCTAATTTTGGTATCGCCCAGCTGACCATTAAAAGTACCTTGATCATTTTGATCAATCTTTACATCCCCGATCGACATTAGTTCTTGGCGAATCTGTTCTGGAGTAGCCGGCGTTTGCGAGAAAAAATCTAAATCATATGAAATGCGATGACCAATGTGTAGAGCACATGCTGTACCGCCGGCAAGGTAGTAATTATCTAGCAATGAAAGCGTCGACAACGAGTCCAGGTTTTGCTGAGTAGTGGGGTCTATTCCTTGTGCATGCATCGCAATGTCTCCAGGGGAATATCATAGATCGTCGAGTAAAAAACCGCGTCTTTATTGGATAGCTGCCTGCTTTCGATAACGCGCTGCTTAACTTGATCTGTTTCGTAAGTATCTGAGAGCCACTTCCATGAACTCAAATCACCTTTGGTCAAAAGCCTGTCGATAATATAATCTGCATTTTCCTGGCTATCTATGTTGGCCATAGAGGTATCCCAGAAAAAGCGCTTAAGATTAGATGGGATTTGTACCGACATGGCTTAATTATACTGTTTTTGTCCTTTTTCAGCACCATCCAGCTCAGTTGTCCGATTTTTCCGGACAACTCAAATTTCAATCTTGATAATTATCCACCAACCAACGCACGAATCCGGATTTGCTCATTCTTTTTTTCTTCGAAATATCGCCAATGCGGTTATTCATATCAGCGGAAATTAGTAAATTCAGTCTAATTTGCTTCTTCTCCTCGACCGCCATTTTTATGCCAAAAGTTAGCTCTTCTTCAAGATTTGATTTGTCATACTCGACCAAGAAAACACAGCTATGATTCTCAGCATCTAACATAAACGGCACCTTTCCTCCCTGGAAAAATGCCACGACAGGTTTGTTTATGCTAATGCAGTGGTGAAGTAAGTGACCAACGCCAAGACTTGGAACAGAAGTTTCTAAAACACAAACGTCAGCTGCCGCGATGGCCCTCCTGGTATCCTTTTTATACTGAATCTTCTTTTCTAAAGACCAATGATCAATTTCGTCACTTCTCGCCTTTTCTATGTATTTTTCTGTAAGGTCAAAAGGGAGTTTGTGAAGTTTTTTATAAATTCTATCAATAGAATCTGGGTAGATGGCTTTCGTTCGAGGTGTTGTCGAAAAAAACAGTTTCATTCAAATTGAGTGTACTACGCGTATCTTACATAAAGATTACATGATGATCCAGACCCTGAGCAATCTGAAATGTATGCAAATTGGCAATTGGATTGACAAAATGCATGAAATTAGTTATAGTTAGGCATGATTACTCGCGAACTATCAAAAACTATTCCAGAATTGTCGAAAGGTTTTCCCATTGTTGGTTTAGTCGGTCCTCGTCAGGCAGGCAAGACAACTTTGGCTAAATCATTATTTCCTAATTATGATTATATAAACCTCGAGCAGCTAGATTTACGACAGTTCGCCTCAGATGATCCAAGGGGATTCTTAAAACAACACAATAAGCATGTTATTTTCGACGAAATTCAGCGAGTGCCGGAGCTTTTTTCTTACATTCAAGCAAAGGTTGATGAAGACAAAATCCCCGCCCAGTTCGTCCTAACTGGTTCTCAACATTTCTTGATGATGCAGTCAATATCGCAATCTTTGGCAGGTAGAATCGCTCTTTTCACCCTCTATCCACTTTCGTACGCTGAATTAAAAAGTGCCAAAAAGAATATTGATTCTGTTCAAGGACAGATACTGACTGGCGGATATCCTCGCCTTTACGACGGCATCACAGTCAGAGAGCATTGGCTGAATACATATGTTCAAACATATCTCGACCGAGACATAAGTCTAATCTCTCAAATTGAAAATTTGCCTGTTTTCGAGAAATTCTTACAACTTATCGCTGGTCGAACTGGACAGTTACTAAATTACAACACTCTCTCAAATGACCTTGGTGTCGCCCACAATACCATTCGCTCCTGGATAAATATCCTTGAAATAAGCGGAATAGTGCTTATTCTGCCTCCCTTTTTCACAAACATAAATAAGCGTTTGGTGAAGTCTCCTAAAATTTACATGGTGGACACTGGTCTGGCGTGCCGTCTTCTCCAAATTTCCTCAACTGAACAGCTTCAATCACACCCACTGTATGGAAACCTTTTTGAAACTTTCGTGGTGACTGAGTATATTAAAAATATCCTTAATATGGGCAAACGCCCGGAGTTGTATTTTTACCGCGACAGCGCTGGGCTTGAAGCCGACATTGTTCATCAAACTGAAAAAGATTTGAAAATTGTTGAAATTAAATCAAGTCAAACCGTGCCGCAGCAACCGTTTAGTACTCTAAAAAAGGTTCAAAAAGTTCTAGCCACGCCATCAAGCATTGAGCTCGTCTATGGCGGGAACAACCAGCAAAAAAGGTCTGACGGCGACATACTAGGATGGTCGGAATTTCTTACTGAGTAGAATTGATAGTTCTCTCTTGACCCAAGACTTGCGTTGACACAAGTTTTCTATTTGGTAAAATTGGCACATCACCATGACTGGACTAGCCTAAGGTTTCGACCGTTCGCTGATCTTGGTCTTTTTTATTTCCGCTTCTTAAGCTTAGTCTCAGCTTTTTTTTGCTTAACTAGTCTTTTCACCACCTTGTCAAAATCCGACTCTATAGGTTGAGTTTTGTTGAACTCTTTGTATTCAGTCAATGCCTTCTTGTCAGCAACGGCTCTTGAGATCTTCCCTTTACCATGCAGGATCCTGTACTCATTGAAGGTTAGGAATTTATTGACACTCTCGGCAAACTCTTCCATAGTAAAGGCTTGCCTATTCTCAATCAGGTTCTCGATGTAATCAAAAAACCCCGTTACGGTCCTCTCTAGCTTTTTAATCTGTTTTTCAGGTAGGTAATTCTTAGCCACAGTTACGTCAGCAGACAAGATTCTGCCAGCTGGTGCTTGTTTCCAGGTGGCAAGCCCCATATTGGGTTGCTTGGGTTGAGTTGACTCGGTAACCAACGGAGATAATGGCATCCAGGTTGTAAAAAACTAGAGAGCGGGTGACCTGGCGCGTCCCTTCTGTTTGAACTTGTGCAAATTTTGCACTTGTTGCCACTTCGTCCAATTCACCAGATTCATAAATGTTTTTCAAGTGTTTGGTAACAACACTGCGGTCAACTCCAAATAGTTGAGCAATTCTCTCTTGTGTCAGCCAGATGTTCTCGTCTTTAACAAAAATTTCCACCTTAACCTTGCCATCAGGAGTGGTGTACAGAAGGAAGTCCGACTCTCGCTTAAAGGAATCGATTTCGAGATGTTTGGAAGTGACTATTGATTGTTTTTTTACCATGTTAGTTTAATTTTCATATTTTCAGTTTTTTATAATAATCCTCCATAAACTCTATGTATTTTCTGTGAGCTTAAAAGGCAACTTGAGTGTACTACACGTATCTTACATTTAGATTACATGATGATGAATTTCAAACGTCGACAAACTGTCGACAGTTCAAATATTCAGAAAAGCGGGTGGACAATTTGTCCATACCCTTTCAAACCGTTACAATTTGTAACGGTTTCATCATAATCGAAAGTCAACCGTCCGATTTTTCCGGACACTTCAAATTTCAAGCCAAGACTTACGTGCGTTGACACAAGTTTTTCTATTTGGTAAGATTGGCACATCACCATGACTGGACTAGCCTAAGGTTTCGACCGACCGCGAATGCCAGTCTTTTTTTTGTTCCAAAGAGTTCCTTAGCATATCGATACGTACGATATAGTTATTTTTGTTAAACCTTCTCAACAAGCTTGAGTAATGCTTGGTAGGTGCAAGTATTTTTAATAATTTACCTTTTGCCTCCAAATACTCAATTAAGCAGTGAAAGTCTCCATCCCCCGAGACAATAATAGCCCCATGATAGTTTTTATATTGAATCATGGTGTGAAGTACTAGTTCGGCGTCCACATTTCCTTTGGTTTTAACTTGATCGCCCACTCGACGTGACAAAGTTGGCTTGAAAATCAATACATATCCGCACTCTTGCAAAAACGCATACAGAGATTCGTTACCCGAGAGTTGACCAATAAAAAGATAGGCTTTTGTAACGTTATATTTGTTACGCAAATATTGTCGAAACTTGCGCCAATCTAGCTTCCAACCCTGTGATTTGACACCAAGATTTAGGTTTTGACTATCAATAAAGGCGTACGTTTGTGTTTTCTTCATTTTCAGTCTGTGACAAAATGTCACGGACTGTCTTGATTCTACTTCCCCAACATTACATAAACATTACACGTGCCTAGGCAGCCCTCGCTGACAAGCTCAAAAGAATAGGTTTTCTGTAGCTCTTCATAATCTAAAACCACCTCATGGCTATGGGAAATATAGGCATTGGAGATATAAACTTTCTTGCCCTCGGCTAAGAGCTCCCCGTATATATTATTCAAATCCACTGGATATTCTTCAGGCTCCAGATCACTCCCCCACACCCACTGACTTTTTTGTAAAAATTCCTGAGAACTCGACATCGGCAGAACTCGATAATTTCCTTCCGAATATGCATCAACCAAAAATGGGGGCAGGGCTGTAATGAGATAGGCTTCATCAGATTCGCTCACTAAAACTTGATCAAATTCCTTAATCTCCTCTCTCTGCCAGCCGACAGTTCTCCCTAACAAATTTGCAGCCACTACTTGTCGGACCAGCGGCAGCTGGACCCAGAGCTGGATTATCAACGCTAACCCAACTAACAAGAAGAATACACTTCTCTGTCTTCTAGATTTAAAAAATTCAAGCCAAAACTCACTCAACCAGCCTGCTGCCAAAGCAAAAATCGGCACTGTCAGAATAATGTATCTAGCGTCAGCAACATAAAAAATTAGCATGATCGGAAACTGCGCTAAGAAAAGCGCGAGAAGTATTAAGCCGCGACGTCGCCATTCCAGAGCTTTGCTCCTGAGAAACTGCCAGACTGCAAAAACAAAAATACCTAACACACCAATTGAACTCAGGGAAATTCGCAGCCACAAGAAATTCCCACCCGTGCCGACGAGCATCTTGCCATATGCATTCACATTCCCCAGTACAAATCGGAAACCATAAAAAGGACTTTCTCCAGAGAGCAAAGTCAGAAGTGTCCCGCCATACTGAAAGGTGAAAATACTGGCCACTGCGCCAGATATAATCCAGGCGATTATTTTTCTTTTTTGCGATAGTCCTTGATAAAGCCCAATTAATAAAAGAAGCAGAATCATCCCAATCACTCCTGCCAAAGATAATTTGGTGAGAAATAGTAATCCAGCCGCTGTGAAAGCTAGTAGAGAGTAGCGCCAACTGTCCCGCATCCGCACTAAGCCCAAGACCGCCGCTAAAAATAAAGGCAGAGCCAAGTTCTCTGCCATCGGTACGCTAGGAAGCCACAACACATATACATGTGACAAATAAACTAATCCAGCTATAACAGGAGCAACCCAAGACTTGGTAGTAATCCTAACGATATAAACAACCAAGATCAGCGAAAGTAGACCAAAGAAAACATTAGGCAGATAAAAAATCGTTGGGTTGGAACTAATTAGATATCCAGGAACTAAAGCTATCGAATACAGTCTTGGCACCCAAAAATGAAGCGCAGAATCACCATAAACCAACTGCATGCCCTCTCCCTGAACATAATTTCGCGCCGACAATGCGTACAGTATCCCATCGGGATACGGCTCGAGATTCTGAAGAAAATGGGTTTTTTGGAAAATGGCGGGAAGAGTGAGTCCAAGAAAAATTAGCAAAAAAACACCAAAAACTATCAGGTGCTTGTTTGTTTTTTGGATAAAATGCATGCTTTGGTTATTCTAGCCTATTTGAAGACTCAGAGCCCAGGGGATATTTCAGCCTCATGCTATACTTGAGACATGACAGATCTAAACCTTATTACCTCTGATTTTAAAGACTCTGACGTCTCGTACGTTGGTTTGTTCGGTTCTAGAGCCAAAGGAGCACAGACCTCTGGCAGTGATTATGATTTTCTGATCGAGTTTGAACCCAGTAAAAAGTACACAATGCTTGATTTATCAAATTTAAAGGGCAGGTTAGAAGAGAAGCTTGGAGCTTCTGTGGACTTAGTCACGACAAACTCAATTCACCCATACATGAAGAAGAGTATCCTTTCGAACATCCAAGTTCTCTATGACACTAGATCGTGATCGAGTTTTAGCTAATCATATCCTTGACGCAGCCGACGCCATAGAGCTTTTTGTTTCTGAACGGCTTTGTTGCATAAATCATAGCATCACTTGGGTAGATTTGGTACACTAGGAGCATGCCCAAAAAAACTAGTGTCGCACAAAAGTCACCCGTATAGAAAGTACCACCCAAGAAAACCGCTAAAAAGTACTACAAGATACGCAACTGGAAGGAATACAACCAGAGCTTGGTCAACCGAGGATCGCTGGAATTTTGGATTGAACACGGAATGAAGGTCACTGT
>Ga0210057_1004300_pt1 | contig 19078 bp, 28 predicted proteins | sample CryGeyCG2114_010_2_FD_183968 | JGI IMG/M metagenome (GOLD analysis project Ga0210057, IMG submission 183968) | Groundwater microbial communities from aquifer - Crystal Geyser CG10_big_fil_rev_8/21/14_0.10 (SPAdes) (version 2) | ecosystem: Environmental > Aquatic > Deep subsurface > Groundwater ...
TTGGTTAAAACTAAATTTTGTGCTTAGATTAAGTTACCGTTCGGACGGTTAGCTCAGTTGGTAGAGCATGCGGTTTACATCCGCAGGGTCACAGGTTCGAGCCCTGTACCGTCCACCAATGACTGAACCAGCAATTATTTTTGAAACAGCTGATTTTTTGGTTTTAAATAAGCCGGCTGGTTTGTCAGTTCATGGTGATGGTTTTTCAACTGAAAAAACTTTAGCTGATTGGTTGTTGGATAAATATCCAGATTTGAAAGAAGTCGGGGAGCCAATGATGTCTCAAAAAGGAGTTTTAATTTTAAAACCGGGTTTGGTTCATCGTTTAGATCGCGATACTAGTGGGGTACTTTTGGTTGCTAAAAATCAAGTTACTTTTTTATTTTTTAAACAGCAATTCCAAACTCAACAAGTGCAAAAAACTTATCGGGCCATTTTGTTTGGAGAATTAAAAATTGATCCACTTAAACTTTGGCAGACGATAGATATCCCGATTGGCCGGAGTTCTTCTGATCCCCGCCGGCGAGTAGCTAGTTTAAAAGCGGTTGGAACCCTACGAGAGGCGCTGACCGATTATCGAGTGTTAAAATCAAATCCGGATTTTACCTATATCGAAGCCAAGCCCAAGACTGGACGGACGCATCAACTCCGCGTTCATTTTAAAGCGATTAATCATCCGATTGTGGGCGATAAACTTTATGCGCCTAAATTAATTGGTCCCGAGACAATCAAACGTCAAGCTTTGCATGCTTTAAATTTAACCCTCAAACTACCATCGGGGGAGTCTGCTAGTTTTGAATCCCCCTTGCCAAATGATTTTAATCAGACGCTTGATAGTTTGGGTTTAGCGTGCTAGACTAGTCCCCGTATGGCAACTTCGACCGCTTTTAAAATCTCTTCAGTCAATATTTCCGAGCGCCAAAGATTAGCTTTGCGTTCTGGGATGACTGTTCGAGTTTGGCAAAAAATTCAAGAAAAAGGCAAAACTCGTCTTCAGGCTTATGAAGGTTTGGTCATTGCTTGCAAGCATGGTTTTGAAGCCGGAGCGACTTTTACGGTTCGTCGAGTGGCTTCAGGAGTGGGAATGGAAAAAATCTTTCCTTTGTATTCTCCTAATATTGATAAAATTGAAATTTTACGTGAGTCTAAAACTCGTCGTTCAAAACTTTATTATATTCGTGATAAGGCGGCTCGAGAAATTCGTCGTCGCATGCGTAAAATTGTGACTGGCCGAAAAACTCGAGATGAATTTGTCGAACAAGTCATTGATGGTATTGAGACGGAAGCTATTTCACCAAGTGAATTAATGGAAGAAAAAATTGAAACAGTGGAGGAAGAAGTGAAGGATTAAAGAAATTTTAAAAACCCCGTCCTATGGAATAGCTTGCTATATTCCATAGGACGGGGTTTTTGGTTGAAAGAAAGCCTTAATTGGTCTATATTAACATTATTACCTTTGGCCCGGGTGGCGAAACTGGTATACGCGTTACCTTGAGGTGGTAGAGCCCGCAAGGGTGTGGAGGTTCGAGTCCTCTCCCGGGCACCAGAAAGAAATTAAAAGTGTTATAATGTCTACTTTAAAAGTAACCTTTTTAATATGAGCAACACAACTTCAACTCAGGCGTTAGAAAGCCTCAAAAAAGAGATCGAAAAAGAAAGTCGTGATCTTGAGAGCAAAAAGCAAAATCAAAAAAGAAAACAAGACGAGGTAAATCGTAAAAAACAGGAATATGAAAGAAAACAGGCTGAAGCTGACAAGTTAAAACAAGAACTTGAAAAAATGGAAACTGAGGTCAATTCGGTTCAATCTGAAGTCCAATACCTTGAACAGCAGAGACAACAAAATGAAAGTGAATTGAGAACAATGCAACAAGAATTAGAAAAGGCGATAAAGGAGAAAAAATAATTATTTCAAAAAATTACTGACCTTTTCCTTAAATTCTTTTACCTCATCCTTATCAGAAAAAATTTCGTCGATTAAATAGGGAGCTTTATTTACATCTGCACCTCCTATTATTGAAAAAAGCCAAGTTTAATTTAAGACCCTCAAAAAGCCCTAAATTTAGGTCTTTTTGAGGGTCTTGCTTTTTATATCAGACTATGCTATAATGGAAGATAGATGTTCGGATTCATTGTTGAATCTGAAAAAACCGAAGAAAGGAGGTGAGAGGTTTTGGTTAAGGCAAAAAAATGCTACCGGGTGTACTTCACTTATCCAGAAAATACTTTGGATGTCGTGTCGTACATCGACGAAACGGTGGCAGTCTCCGAGGCGGAAGCGGTGAATAACGTCCGCTGGAATCGTTTCGGAATGCTTTCGATCGAAACCCTTTTAGTAGAAAAGGGGATCAAAATCGAAGCGGCGATCAGAGGCTCTGATCGTGATAACGACTTTCGATTTCGGGCCACTGGTCAGAAACTAAAAGTTAAACCGGTGGTAATGAGTCAAGAGACCCCAAAGTCTCCGCCGACTCAAAAGGTGTCTGTTCCCCGGCAGATGTTACTACCAGGGACAGTTGAGACCAATGCTCAACTCCTCTAAATTGGCGCGAAGTTTCCCAAACGACGCGCCTTTTATTTTGCCTTTTTTATGATATATTTTAGCTATGCTTTACACTCGCAAAGGTGATGATGGTCAGACTAAATTATTTTGTTGTGACCAACGTTTATCAAAAAGCACGGCCATTGCCGAGGCACTTGGGACAGTAGATGAAATTAATTCTTTACTGGGTTTGTGTAAGGTGAAAGCTGGTGATTTAAATTTGAAAATTAGTGGTTTAGATCAGTCGGTTAGTGCGATTTTAGACCAAATTCAACAAAATTTGTTCATTGTCCAAGCCGAATTAGCCGGAGCGCCGAAAAATATTTCGGCCGAAAAAGTTATTTGGTTGGAACAAATTACCGATACGATTGAAAAAGAATTACCGGAGATTAAAACTTTTTTTGTCTCGGGCGGAACCGAATTAGCATCTTTGTTTGATTTTGCTCGAACCATTGCCCGGCGAGCCGAGAGGCGAGTAGTCAAAGTGGCGGAAGAAAAAACTAATTCTCTCCAACCCTCTACTCTTGCTTTTATGAATCGTCTGTCGTCGGTTCTCTACGCCTTGGCTCGTTATAGCAATTTCCGAGCAGGAGTGTTAGAGTCAAGTCCAACTTATGAGTAGAAAATAAGTTGAGGAATAAAATTTATATATGGTGCCCATCGTCCAGTGGTCTAGGACTTCGCCCTGTGGCGGCGAAAACGAGAGTTCGAATCTCTCTGGGCACCCCAAGTCTAAAATCTCTAATAAAACTTTAATTTGTTTAGACTTTTGAATTCTAACCAAGTATAATTTTGGTATATGAAACAGACTCGACAAGAAGTTTCTGGTAAAAAAATATCAGCAAGAGAATTGTTTAGCTCTCCCAGATTCTACATTGCTTTAACTCCTCATATTTTTTCTTTATTTCTAATTTTTTCAAATAATCTTGGTTATTTTTATGTTTTTTTCATTTTCTATCTAGAACTAATTGTTGACAATTTTATATTAAGTTTTTCTGTTCTTTTTACAAAAAAAGAAGAAGTGCAAGAGATGTATAAAAGTAATTGGCCTAAAACATTTTTGGCCTTAAGAAGTTTTTTGGGAGGATTAGCTATTTGTCTGTTATATGGATTTTTTGCCACCGTCTTTATTTTTATTGGGACAGAAGGAATTTCTATTAAAGATGTTATCGCCAATAATACTGTTCTTCTTGCCGCTGGAGTTTACGCAATCACAAAACTACTTAACCTGGGTATAAATATTTTTAGGTATAAAACTGGTCAGCAGTTAAGAATAGATGATGGGAAAACGTTTGTTATAAATCTGTTGACGTTGGTAATCTTTACGGTACCAGGAATCCATATATTATTATTCCTCCGCGTCTTTATTGAAAATATCCAGTTAATAGCAATAATTTTATTGTTTATTATTAAGGCTTATATAGATTCAGCCTTTGCTGTTTCAAGTAAAAAAGTAATTATTTCTTAAGGTAGAGATTGGGAATATAAATCGTTGCATCATCCAACCTCTCAAAAATAGTTCTAACATCCTCCACGATGGCACCCCATTTATAAGAAAGGGCTTATTGTGTGTAAGAAAAAGTGCAATTCTAACTCTGGTTAGACAGTAATCTAGCCCAGTTTTCGATTACTTATTTTGCTTTCGATTTTCATATCAGTAACTTTATAAAGTTCTTCTGTTTTGCATAACTTTATAAAGTTTGGTAATATAGTAGATATCCATTAAAAGATAAGCCTGCTTATTATGAACACGCGTCAAAAACTAGAGATAATTCAAAGAATGTTGGGACTAACCCAAACTAAGTTAGCCGAAAAATTCGGTGTGTCTTTTGCTGCTTTCAACAGTTGGTGGACCGGCAAATCTAGTCCCAGACCAAAGATGCAGGCTTCCATTGACGAGCTTTTTTTGGAAGTAACCGGACAGAAAACAATTCCCTCTGATCAGTTGACGGCCAAAAAACAAGCTCTGGGGCAAAAATCCGGAGAACATAAAAGTGTTATAAATGAAATTTTGGCTAATCCGGATATTCGTGATCAGTTTATTTTGAAACTTACCTATCACAGCAACAGCATTGAGGGCAGTACTCTTACCGAACCCGATACTGCGGCTATTCTTTTTGACAACGTAGCTTTACCTAATAAAAGTTTGATTGAACAATTAGAAGCCAAAAATCACCAGACGGCCTTGAATTATTTATTTGATCATATTGCTAAGAAAGAAAAAGTTGACGAAGCTCTGGTGCTTAAACTCCACAGCATTCTCATGAATGGCGTTCGCCCGGATGCGGGTGTTTATCGTAATCACGCCGTCAGAATTACCGGTGTTAATTTGCCAACAGCGAATTATATGAGTGTTCCAAAACTTATCCCAGAGGTTATGGTTCGTATAATTCCAAAAACTAAAGATATTATTGCCTTGTCTGCTGGCGTGCATAGTAAGTTTGAACAGATTCACCCATTCGGAGACGGTAATGGCCGTGTTGGTCGCTTGCTTATGAATGCAATGTTACTTAGTTCAAACTTTGCCCCCGCTATTATCCGCCAGGAACAAAAACAGCTCTACTATACTTATCTTTATAAAGCTCAAACCAAAGATGATCAAAGCCAGCTCGAGAATTTTCTCTGTGAAGCCGTTATGGATGGATTCAAAATTTTGGACCGGATGGATGTAAGATAATTATTGAGTATGGTCATGACTCCCGATAGTATCTGAACCACACCAATCCCCCTATTTCAGATAGTCTGTTACGTAAATCATTAGTTGAGCCAAAGTAGATATTCTCGTCCTTTAAACTTTTTAAGATATAAACATAGAACATAATTAAATTATATATGATTTGTGTTGATATGTTACTAGTTTAATCCTTGGGGTGATTCCAAGCTATTGAACCATTACTGTTCTCGAAAGAACTCCTAAACGGGTAATTGCACCTCTCTCCATTTGTGGAGAAAAAATTGAGCAGGATAAGAACCGTCCCCCTCGTTCCGAGGAACAACCACGGGTGCGTCATTCTCATGAGTGATATACCCTTTCTCTTTTTTGTTGAGTAAATTTCTAAATTCATATAAGATTTAATTGATATTAACTTCGCGAATCAATTACTGATTGTCGCCAAAGAAAAAATTGGGAATTGTTACTTCCTTTCAGGAGGCTAAAACTGTCAAAGAACCTGGAGAGAAACATCGTCTCGAACTGTATTCAATTTTGGGGGAATTGGGAGGTTATCCACCTAAGCGTGGATTTGACTATTGTTATGTATAGGAGTAATATTTAAGCATTAACGCAAATACTTAAATATGTTAAAACTATCACAAATATCAAAAATTAAAGAATCCCTAAAGACACAGAATATTTCTTTGGTCGATGTGTTTAGTCTGCTTGGGGACAAGAATCGCTTTCTCATTATAAAACTTCTTATTGAACAAGGAGAAATGTGTGTCACCGATCTTGCCAATGTTCTGGATATTTCAGTATCGGCAGTATCACAGCACTTACGAATACTTGAGATGTCGAGGATGGTCGAGGGCGAAAAGATGGGGCAGATGATGTGCTATAAACCAAAGATAGACGATCCAAAAATCAAGGATATTATCAATTTAATGTAAAATAATATGACAAACAATACACCACTCAATATCAAAGTAATTGCCGGCAGTACTCGCGAGGGTCGCTTTAGTGACAAGGCCACCGCGTGGATCGCCGAGGAAATCAAGAAACAGGAAGGAGTTATAGTTGAGGTGCTTGACTTGCGCGATTACGATATGCCTTTTTTCAACGAGCCCATGAGCCCGTCGTTTAAGAAAGAACCTTACAAAAACGAAGCTGTTGCTCGTTTTACAAAGAAAATAGAGGAAGGCGACGCTTTTGTTATGGTTACTCCCGAATACAATCACGGAACATCCGGCGTACTCAAAAACGCTCTCGATTGGGTCTATCCTGAATGGAACAATAAACCAGTTGCTTTCGTGAGTTACGGCAGTGTTGGAGGAGCACGCGCCATTGAGCAGTTGCGCATGAATGCCGTTGAACTTCAAATGGCGCCTATCCGAGCGGCCGTGCACATTCCGGGCGAGCAATATTTCCCAGTGTTATTTGGCAAGGCGGAAGCTAAAGACCTCTTTGCTTCGCAGTCCGAGAAAGCAGAAACCATGATCACTCAGCTTTTGTGGTGGACACGTGCATTAAAGAAAGCTCGTGAGTAAAAGAATTATAAATTTACTGTAATAAAAATAAATTAACAAAATAATATGAAAAATGTAACCATATATTCAACGCCAACTTGTCACTTCTGTCATGCGACTAAAGAATTTTTCAAGGAACACAATATTATATTCACTGATTATAACGTTTCGGAAGATTCTGCGAGACGCGATGAGATGATTCAAAAAAGTGGACAGATGGGAGTGCCAGTCATTTTTGTCGATAATGAGATGGTAATGGGTTTTGACGAGTTAAAACTTCGAAAGCTTTTGGAGATTAAAAATTAAATATATTTTATGGGAAAGACAATAAATCAAAATCATCAAATAGTCTACACCTGTAGTGAGTGCAAGATGAAATATTACGATGAGGCAACTGCTAAGAGATGTGAAGAGTGGTGCAAGAAAAATAAAAGTTGCAACTTGGATATCATAAAATATGTAATCAAAAAAGATGAATACACAGATTAAAATTACTATCTTAATTTTCATTCTCGTTGGTGTCGGTGCTTTTTGGTATTTTCAAAGCCGGTCGTCATTTCCTATTTCAAACGGGGAAACAGTATTGCAGGGTAATGAAAACAAAGAATCTTCTGTTAAGACGGCTTTCGATGCTTCTACAGGTATAAAACAAATTGTGCAAACACAGAGAGAGATTTTGGTTACAGATGGAGTTAAGCACTCTATTCCGCTTAGTGAAATATTATCTGGTGGTCTCAGCAAAGACGGTATTCCTTCCATAGATGCTCCGAAGTTCATTTTGGCAAGTGAAGCCACTTTTCTTAATGACAGCGACCCGGGACTTGGTTTAACTATAAACGGAGAAAGCCGATTCTATCCATACCGCATTCTTGTCTGGCATGAAATAGTTAACGACAAGGTCGCTCACGAGCCGGTCTTAGTAACTTATTGTCCGCTTTGCGCAACAGGAATCGTTTTTGATCGGAGGGTTGACGGCGAGGTGCAAGAGTTCGGCGTGTCAGGCAGACTCTGGCAGTCGAATCTCTTGATGTATAACCGGTCAGAGAGTGAAGATAATGAGTCCCTGTGGTCTCAAGTGCTCGGCGAAGCTGTTCTTGGTGTAAATACCGGGGAAAAGCTAACTATTGTACGATCGGATATTGTTCGCTTTGGCGACTGGAAGCGAGCGCACCCTAATACTAAAATACTGTCGCAAGATACAGGTGCTGTGCGAAGTTACGGTCGTGATCCGTATGGCGATTATTATACCAGTGAATCGGTTTCGTTTGGTGCGACATTCACCGATACTCGTCTGCACCCGAAAGCTCTGGTGCATGGCATCGAAATCGGCGGACAATATAAGGCATATCACGATGGTGCCCTTTCGGGTTCGACAAGCTCACCACAAGCAGGAACGATAACTGACACGTTTGGAGGTATGAGTATTGTTGTCACAAAAACTGATTTAGGCGAGATTCGTTTCACAGCCAATGGAGAGCCACTCGCCTCAATTCCAGTCTTTTGGTTCTCGTGGCTGGCGGTTCATCCCAAAACCGAGCTATTTAAATAGCTCGGTTGGGCGAGCAATGAATTACTTTAGCCGGAGACGGAATTATTCAAGTAATTATTAATAAATAAAAAATATGAAAAACGTAACAATTTACTCAACACCGACATGTCACTTTTGTCACGTGGCAAAAGAATTTTTCAAGGTAAATAATGTTCAATTTACCAACTATGATGTTTCGATTGATGTGGAAAAGCGAGCTGAGATGGTTCAAAAGAGCGGTCAGATGGGCGTGCCGGTAATTTTTGTCGATGGCGAGATGATCATTGGGTTTGATGAAGGGAAAATAAAATTACTACTTGAAATTTAATTTTGTATAAATTATGGAAGAAGAACCAAAAAATAACTACGAACTTAAGAAGCGGGAACGAGAACAGACTCGCGAAAAAGAACGGCGACAGGATACCCTTACGAAAACACATAAATCGCTTGTACGATACGGCCTTTGGATTCTCGCTCTTGTTGTTATCGGATATGGCATTTTCCTTCTTGCTCAAACAGCGGGCCCTGACGGAGAAGATTTTAGCACTCGCTATGAAATACAAGGGCGTGACCATATTGCTAATGGTGCAGTGCATCCTGAATATAATTCCAATCCGCCATCTTCGGGCTGGCATTACACCTCACCAGCTCGTGGCGGATTCTATAACGAGCCGTTACTTGATGAGCGTGTTATTCACAATCTAGAGCACGGCGACATTTGGATTGCGTATCGCCCTGACATCAGTGATGTGGCAAAAGATGCACTTGAATCATTTGCGGGACAATATGTGGTTGTGTCACCACGTGCGGAAAATGACGGAGACATCTCTCTCATTTCGTGGGGTCGAGTTGATACATTTGACATTGAAAATGGAGTCATAGATAAGGGGCGTATTAAAGATTTTATTAAAAGGTATGACAATCGTGGACCAGAAAATGTGCGTGGTATCCAAACAGGTCACAATGGCTTTTAACAAAAATATCCTTATGAAAACAAACACGCAAATGCAAAACAGATACGGAGTACCAATCGCAATTGTTGTCGCGGGACTCTTAATTGCCGGAGCTGTTTTCTGGACGGGAGGCGGTGGCGACATTGCTTCAAATCTTACGAGAGACACCAAGGGCAAGGTCGGTCAGCCAAGTGGCCAGCCGGCGCAGGCAGGCGAGTTTAGAATACCGGACGAAACCGATCATGTGCAGGGGAATCCTGATGCGCCTATCACCATTGTGGAATTCAGCGACTTGGAATGCCCGTTTTGTGCTCGAATCCACCCCACACTTAAACGCATTGTTGAGGAAAATGAGGACGTAAGGTGGGTATTTCGTCACTTTCCGCTTTCGACCATCCATTCGCGAGCGCTTTCTGCGGCGGTCGCGTCCGAGTGTATAGCGCGACTTGGTACTAATGATAATTTCTGGACATTTATTGATGAGGCTTTTGTCAATCAACGAAAATTGGGTGATACCTGGTATCGGGAAATGGCTCTATCGTTTGGCATTGATTCTGGAGCGTTTGCAGGTTGTGTGAATGATAAGGGCGTTGTTGCGGATATTCAGACGGATTTAGATGAGGCGACGAGCGCCGGTGGCCGAGGGACACCGTATGTTGTCGTTATAACTCCAACGGGACAACTCGTACCGTTTAGTGGCGCATTACCGTACGAGCAAGTATCTGCTGTAATTGAACAAGCGCGGAATAATTAACTTCTTGATTTATATATGAACCATATTGTATGTAATTGTCCACCATATAGGCGTATTTATGGGATTATGGTCCTAAAAGATTATGAAAACTAAAACAACTATAATTTTTATCATCATCGTGATTATCGCCGGTATAGTTTTCTTTGGCTTTAACGGCGGTGACAACAAATCCTTTACGATCAAAGACGATTTTGATAAATTCGCCCTAAACCTTGCTGATTACAATGGTAACACTGTATCGCTTGAAAAGTTTCGAGGCAAACCGCTTGTGATAAACAGCTGGGCGGTATGGTGCCCGTTCTGCCGCAAAGAGCTTGTTGATTTTGCGACACTTCAGCAAGAATTTGGGAATAGGGTTACAGCTATCGCCATTGACCGCCAAGAGCCACTTGCAAAAGCCAAGGGCTTTACTGATGAGCTAGGTATTACAAATGATATGCTCTTTCTTCTCGACTCGTCTGATTCCTTCTATAAATCAATCGGAGGATTCTCTATGCCGGAAACGATTTTCGTAAACGGTGCTGGGGAAATCGTTGTGCACAAGCGCGGACCAATGGAATTAGATGAAATGCGCGAACATACGAATAAAATTATCAGCGCTAACGGAGCATCACTATGATTGAACTAAGTATTGGATTTATATTGGCGTCATTTTTTGCAGGATTGCTCACATTCCTTGCGCCCTGTACCTTACCGCTAGTACCCGCATATTTGGGCTTCATCAGCGGTGTTGACCAAGATGCTCTCAAGAACCCCGAGACTGCAAGAGCGGCTCGCCGTAAAATTTTCTTAAATGGTCTTGCATTTATCGCCGGGTTCTCACTTATTTTCATAGTGTTTGGGGTACTGGCTGGATTTGCCGGAACCGCGCTTGCGCCATATCGCATTTGGCTGGCGCGTATCGGCGGCGTTCTTGTCATTCTCTTCGGTCTTTTTATGCTTGGATTTTTCTCCGCCCTAAGCGGATCCGCCTTTGGCGGGAAGCTTTCCGCTTTGTTTACTGATAAACGAATCTCGATTCCGAAATGGCTTACGCTTGGCAAACCCTCAAGCTCGCTCTTTATCGGCGGTACGTTTGCGCTCGGGTGGACACCGTGCGTCGGGCCTATCCTCGGTTCCATTCTCCTCTTGGCAGGCACAAGCGGCACGGCCTTGACCGGAGGAATAATGCTTACCGTCTTTTCTATTGGACTTGCAATACCGTTTCTTCTTATCGCACTCGCTTTCTCTAAAGCCACTGCCTACATTGATAGAATTTCCAAGTATCTTAAAGCCGTTTCTGTTATCGGTGGCATATTCTTGATTCTTCTCGGATTTCTTCTCGCGACCGATAATTTCGGACTCACTATTCAATACGGGTACGAGTTGTTTGATTTCATAAATTATGAAGGACTACTAGATTACCTATAATTCTAAAATCATTATGAAAAATACGAGTGAAAAAATAGATATGGATAAAAATGCACACAAATTAATATTTGTATATAATGCTGATTCTTCAGTATTTTCTCTGGTATCAGATGCGGTAAAGAAGGTCGTAACACCGAGTAAGTATGAATGTAATTTGTGTATGGTAACCTACGGAGCAATTTCGATGAAAGATGAGTGGAAAGAGTTCCTCGACGCCTTGCCTTTTGAAAAAGAATTCTTGCACAGAGATGAATTTCATAAACAGCATCCCGAATTAAAGAGTACAAAATTGCCGACAATCTTTATCTCTCAAAATAACACTCTTAACCAACTTGTTTCAGCCGATGATATAAACACGAAAAAAGATGTTGAGGATTTAAAAGAACTTCTAATAGGTCGAATTAGGAAAAAGATACACGAATCGAAATTATAGAAGTAAAAAGAAATTATTAATTGTCAATTAAAAATAAAAATATGAATTATGATACAAATCATATTAAATCAGGTATTAATGCAGGTCTAATTGCGGGAGTAGTTTTTGGAGCAATGATGGGGATGTTGGGGATGTTGCCAATGGTTGCGAAACTTCTTGGTGGAAGTTCGGCAATTTGGGGGTTTATCGTGCACTTAATATTTAGCGTCATTATCGGAGGTATCTTTGGGTTTGTCTTTGGCCATATGGCCATAAATAAAGGAACTGGGGTTATTCTCGGTTTACTCTATGGAGTTATTTGGTGGGTTTTAGGGCCTCTTGTCATTATGCCGGTATGGCTTGGAATGGGTCTCCAGCTATCTGTCGCCGGGATGACAATGGCGATACCCAGTCTTTGGGGACATTTAGTCTTTGGATTTATCCTCGGGTTAATTTACCCAATGTTTGCTCAAAAGGAAAAAACAAACAGTTAAAAATTATATGAAAAATTTTCTATATCCTACAACACTATCAGAAATAATTGAGCACTCAGTAAAAGAGCCAGTGCTTGTTTTCAAACATTCTCTTACTTGTCTGATAAGTGCAGGCGCATATATTCGAATGAATCATGGTATAGAAAAAAAATTAATTAGATATCCTGTATATATTGTTATTGTTCAAGAAGAACGCCAATTATCAAATGAAATAGAGCAAGTTTTTGGTATTATCCATGAATCACCACAGATTATTTTGATAAAAAATAAACAGGCGATTTATGATGCGAGTCATAGTGATATACAAGTTAATGATATTCCATCAAAATGATTAAAGACAAGATATATGATGTAATTGTAATTGGTGGTGGAGTAAGTGGCACCGCACTTTTTTACGCGTTGAGTAAATATTCAACAGTAAAATTAATTGCAATTATTGAAAAATATGGATCTTTCGGTCAAGTAAATTCTAAGTGGAATAATAATAGCCAAACATTGCACACTGGAGACATTGAAACAAACTATTCACTGGAGAAAGCTTCAATTGTAAAGCCGGCTTCCTTAATGGTTTCAAGATATGCTTCCTCACTTAAAGAAACTAAAGCTAATAAAATAATTTTTCCGGTGTCTAAAATGGTCTTAGCTGTTGGCCAAAGGGAAGTTGAGGTACTTGAAAAACGCTATCTTGAATTCGGAACACTTTATCCTGACTTGAAACGACTGGAATATGATGAGATTGCAAAAATTGAGCCCTCAATAACAAAAGGAAGGAACAGGAGTGAACCAATTTTAGCTCTGTCTACCCAAAATGGTTATGCCGTTGATTATGAAGCCCTTGCTAAATCTTTTGTGAAAGAGGCAACGGTTGATAAATCATTAGCTCGGGATATTGATGTATTTCCCAATACTGAAGTAACTCAAATTAGCAAGAATAAAAATGGATATAGTATCACAACGAAACACCATGTGTTTAAATCTAAAACGGTTGTCGTAAACACTGATGCCTATAGTCTTTATTTTGCCAAGTCGCTTGGTTATGGGAAAGAGTTTTCTCTTATTCCGGTAGCGGGCAATTTCTACTTCAGCAAACAAATGCTTAATGGGAAGGTTTATACTATGCAGGACAAAAAATTACCATTTGCGGCGGTGCATGGCGATCCTGATATTCATGTCCCAAATAAGACGAGGTGGGGGCCAACTGCCAAAATGTCTCCAGTCCTAGAAAGTAGAAATTTTTCTACAATCTTTGACTATTTCAAGTCAGCCTCATTATTTCGTTTTGCGACTATAAAAAGTTTTTTGGTGATTTTGAGCGACATGACTCGTTTTGTCTTTCTTCTCAAAAATACTCTCTATGATATACCGATTTTGGGGAAATATTTCTTTGTAAAAAATGTGCAAAAAATTGTCCCAACTATTCAAGCGATGGATTTGAAAAAGGCAAAAGGGTTTGGTGGAATGAGATTACAACGGGTTGATACTAAAACACATGAGTTGCAACTTGGGGAAGGAAAAATCATAGGTAATAATATCATCTTTAATATGACTCCCTCTCCGGGCGCTAGCGTCTGCCTTTTCAACGGCATGCGTGATGCCGAAAAATTGATGGAGTTTTTCGGGGGAGTGTATCAATTTGACAAATGTAAGATGGAGGATGATTTTGGTGGGGGATGTTTTGATCACGATAAAAAAGTTATTTCAGAAAATGCATATGTGTCTTAAATATTACAAAAGTGGTAAAATTAAGGGGTCGACGAGTTGAATTATTAACTAACTACTCAAAAATATGTTCACACAATTATTACAATACAATGATATCGGGTTGCTTCTACTACGAATAGCGGTTGCAATTATTTTCTTGTATCACTCATTACCAAAACTTTCCAAGTCAAAAGCAATGTCCGTGATGATGGGGATGCCAGCGGGCATGATATTTATGCTCGGCATGATGGAGGCTGTGGCTTCTTTGGGATTGGTGTTTGGAGTATATACGCAGTTATCCGCCTTAATTTTGGTGATAGTAATGGTCGGAGCGATCGGGATGAAGATGATGAAGTGGGGTGTGCCGTTTGCCGCGATGGATAAGACTGGCTGGGAATTTGATTTCATTCTTTTATTTGCCAGTTTAGCTATTCTTTTCAGTGGGGGCGGTTCAATTGGAATCTAAAATTATGAATGATATTAATTACGATATCATAATTATTGGTTCTGGAGCGGCTGGGCTTTCTGCAGCCATTTATGCTGGCAGGTATCGCACGAAGGTTCTTGTCGTCGCCAAAGAATTTGGCGGGGAGACCGCGAGCGCCGGCAGTATTGAGAATTATCCCGGCGTTCCTGCAATAGATGGATACGACCTTATGAATCTGATGAAGAAGCAAATGTCAGCGCTCGGAGTAGAGCTAATAAATGCCGAAGTTTCTGCCATAAAGAGACAGGAGCATTGTTTTGAAGTAGCGACTCCAAATGCTACTTATCAGACACACGGGATTATCTTTGCCACTGGAGCAGAAAGACGGCGTTTGGGATTACCAAACGAAAAAGAATTAACAGGGAAAGGTGTACATTATTGCGTTACTTGCGATGGTCCGGTCTATGGCGGAAAAACAATCGCTATGGTCGGTGGTGGAGACGCTTCAGTCAAAGGGGCAGTGCTCGCCGCCGAATATGTAAATAAATTGTTCTTAATTATTCGGGGCAAAGAAATTACCGCCGAGCCAATCAATCTGGATAAGATGAAAAAGCTAGGGAGTAAAATAGAGTTGATATTGGAAACGGAAGTCAAGGAAATTATCGGTAAAGAAAAATTGGAAAAAGTCCGTTTATCGCGAACGATTAATGGTAGAGATGAACTCATCGTGGACGGATTATTTGTTGAAGTGGGAGCGATACCAAATGTTGCATTGGCAAAATCACTTGGTGTTCTACTCGATGAACATGGTTATATCAAGGTTGATAACATGATGCAGACAAATGTTGACGGTGTTTTTGCGGCTGGAGATGCCGTTAATCACTTCGGTTCATTCAAACAGGACATCACCGCTGCCGCTATGGGTGCGGTGGCCGCGACTTCTGCTTACAACGACAGAAAAATCCATGGGGAACTTTGCCAAATACATTGGCGCCCAGCTTCCGCGATCGATCGGAAGACCTAGATTATTAATTAATAACTAACCAAAAAATATATGCAAAATATGAAATCAATGATGATACCGATGCTTGTTCTTTTGATTCTGATTATTTCTGCCCTCTCATTTGCGTGGCAAGGAGTCAGTCTACAGAATCAAGTGGGAGTAGAAGAGCCGAAATTCCATACGCTCCAGCAAGAGTATTTCACTCTTTCCAAAGTAGAGCGTGAAGCGGCAGTAACCGGTTCTGAACTTAATCAAAAACTTGTTAAAATTCAAAATTATCCATCGGATTTACTGCGATTGAAGTTGGTAGGAATCGGAAAAATTCTTACAGGAATTCTCTTGGCACTCTTGGCAATTGCTTTTCTACTCTTTATGATGCCAATTCGCTTGGAAAAATTAATGAAAGAAAACAAACAGCAGTAGGAATCAAATAACAATTAGAAATTAATATAATTATAAAAATATGAACAAAGAATATAAATGTGCGATGTGTGGTTCTGTATCAAAAGATACCCCGGGTACCTGCTGTGGCGCTGAAAGGAAAGAAGCTACGGCTAACGTATGTGTGGCATGTCAGACAGGTAAAGGAGAGCACGATCACGGTGAGGGACATAAGGACGGAGATGGTCATGATCATGATAAAAAAGATACGAGTGGCGTATGTCTCGCCTGCCAAGGCGGGAATGGGGCACATACTTGCGGTGCGTAATTAAAAATAAGTGTATGAAGACACAATTAAAAGCAATTGGGCTTTTGGGTACACTCAAATCAAAAGACTTGGGGATGCCATCAAACACTGAAGAGCTCCTTAATCAAGTATTCGGTGAGCTTTCCAAGCAAGGTGTTGAGACAAGCACCATTCGGCTCATTGATCATAATATCAAACATGGTCTACAGACAGACATGAAGGATGATTGGACAGATATTCTCAATAAAATTATTGAGGCCGATATTGTAGTCTTTGCAACACCAATTTGGTGGGGACAACCATCATCGCTTATTCAAAAAGTGATTGAGCGTATGGATCAGGTTGATAATGAATATATGATGTCTGGTGTGTCGCCTCTTACTCATAAAGTTGCAGGTATTGTTGTGACTGGTCATGAAGATGGCATTCAACATGTTGTCGGTACCCTCGCCAATACTCTTACATGGTTTGGGTTCGCTCTTCCACCAGAAATGGCAGCGTATTGGGTTGGCGAAGCAGGGCCTCCTATGGATCAAGATGCTGAAAAACGCAGGAAGAATATGACAACCAATATGATGGTCATGACTATGTCTCAAAATCTCTACCGCTATGCAAAAATAATTAAAGAAAACAAAGCAATGTTGTCAGAGAAAATGTTATAAAACAGCGTTTATATGGTAACAATATTAATTATAGGAATTACTCTTGATGTCATTGGAACTATTCTAATTGCCTATACGGTGCTTCGGGTGCATAATCGCGCGCGTGAAGAACGAGCGATTGATTCCCGTGTCATAAATGAGATGAAAAAGGAGAGGACTACGAGTATTGTTGGTATTGTGTTTATTATTATTGGGTATATTTTTCAGATGTTTGGGTTGCTTGCGTAACGATTATACGAAGAAAATGAATAATGAAAACATAAAAATGTCAATGTACAAAATAATAAAAGAAACGGCTAAACAGTTTTCTTTTGAGCCAAAAATAGAAAATAAGGGAAATTTCCACCCTGCCTTAGCCTATGTTTTAGTGGGAATGGGCGGATCTCATTTGGCGGCTGGACTTTTAAAGATATTAAAGCCAGAGTTAGATATTATTATCCATCATGGTTATGGCCTGCCCGATATCTCCGTGGCGGACCTAAAAAAACGGCTAGTAATTTTAAGTTCTTATTCCGGCAATACTGAAGAAGTTTTGGACGCTTACGAAAAAGCCGGAGAACTTGGTTTAAGTAGAGTCATCGTTTCTATTGGTGGCAAGCTCTTAGAGCAGGCTAAAAAAGATAAAGTTGCTTACATTCAAATGCCGGATTTTAGCATTCAGCCACGTTCGGCGTTGCCTTTAAACTTAAAAGGACTCCTTAAGCTTACCGGAGAAGATACCTTGCTGAGGGAAGCAGGCAAACTTCAAAATACATTCCACTCTGAAAAATTTGAAGCGGATGGCAAGGTATTGGCTGATAAACTTTACGGTCATATCCCGATCATTTATGCTTCGGAGAAAAATCACGCGCTTGCCTATAATTGGAAAATAAAATTCAACGAAACAGGCAAGATTCCCGCTTTTTATAATGTCCTTTCCGAGCTTAATCATAATGAAATGACGGGTTTTGATGTGAAGGACTCCACACGTGGACTTTCAGATAAATTTTATTTTCTCTTTCTCTCAGATTCGATGGATCATCCTAAAATTCAAAAAAGAATGCAGATAACGGCCAAATTATATCAAGACCGCGGACTGCCGACTGTTAATATCAAACTTTCTGGCGACAATATTTTTCATAAAATTTTTAATACTTTGTCTCTCGCAGACTTCGCGGCTTATTTTACCGCCGAAGCGTATGGCTTGGAATCCGAACAGGTGCCGATGGTTGAAGAATTTAAAAAACTTATTAGTCATGATTAAGAAAAAAACAACTAAAATTAAGAAGGTCTCTCTGAAAAAAGCTACTCGCGTTAAAAAACCAATGAAGAAAAAATCAATTTCCGCGCCCGTTTTTACTAAGTCAGAAGAAAATCCCATTATTTCACCAAGGCCGGAAAATAACTGGGAAGCATTGCAAACATTTAATCCGGGAGTTATTTTACTTGACAACAAAGTTCATTTTCTTTATCGGGCGATTGGCGAAGATGGCATCTCTCGACTGGGGTATGCGGTTTCGAGTGATGGCTTTCACATTGACGAACGGTTTCCATCCCCAGCCTATCAGCACGAGACGGGTACAGGGATTTTTAATATTTTTTCGTATCTTTCAGGCGGTAGTTTTGGCGGAGCCGAAGATCCACGCCTCGTTCGCATAGACGATGAAGATGTTTTGTATATGACCTATACTGCTTGTGACAATGGCCTGCATGTTGGTTTAACCTCAATAAAAGTTAGTGATTTTGTAAATAAAAAATGGAGATGGAAGAAACCGGCGTTAATTTCTCCGCCAGGCGAAGTCCACAAAAATTGGTTACTTTTTCCGGAAAAAATACATGGCAAATACGCTATCCTCCACAGTATTAAACCGAATATTCAAATAGAATATGTTGATAGCTTAGAATTTGATAACGCTGAATACATAAATAGCTTTCATGGCGGCGGACCACAAAAAAAGTGTTGGGACAAGTGGTTGCGAGGAGCCGGTGCCTCACCAATCAAAACTTCTACAGGCTGGCTGCTTTTTTATCATGCGATGGATGACGACTGGAGCAAATATAAAGTCGGGGTAATGTTACTTGACCTGAACGATCCCGCGAAAGTGCTTTTTCGAGCCAAGGCGCCGGTTTTGGAACCATCTGAAGAGTACGAAAATAACGGCTATAAAGGAGGTGTGGTATATGTCTCGGGAGCAATTATAAAAGACGAAAACATACTTGTTTATTACGGCGCGGCTGACAGTTACGTCGGCGTCGCATACGCTCCCCTCGATGAATTCTTAAACGCCTTGACACAGGGGAAAAAAGCAAAATTATCAGCAAGACAATTAAAAAATAAGAACT
>Ga0210057_1004301_pt1 | contig 19076 bp, 18 predicted proteins | sample CryGeyCG2114_010_2_FD_183968 | JGI IMG/M metagenome (GOLD analysis project Ga0210057, IMG submission 183968) | Groundwater microbial communities from aquifer - Crystal Geyser CG10_big_fil_rev_8/21/14_0.10 (SPAdes) (version 2) | ecosystem: Environmental > Aquatic > Deep subsurface > Groundwater ...
CAGGACGTGTGCGGTCAAGCTGGAGTCCTTTTAAGGAAGCAGCTTGACCGGAGAAACGAGGCCGGGATGTATCGTGGGCACACAAGGCTTGCGCATCCCTATGGTTCGGTGGCGGAAAGCCCGAGCAACAAGGAAAACCAGACACGGGAAGGGCGGTATGACGATGTGTGAGACGTTAGGAACCGACGGACGCGAGCACCGGAAAGCGCTGGCGTTGTCCCTACTCCGTTCCAGCGGCAACGGACGGGAAACAGATCTCACGGGTGGGTCGGGTGGGTATACCTCTCTGCCCTTGAGCAGCAGAAAAGCCCCGGTTTCCCAGGGCTTTTCGCGCTTTTTTACCACATCGGTCAGTAGCTGGCGATGATGGTCACCGGCTCTCCGGTTTCGGCCTCGATGCGCTCGCAGAGTTCCACGAAGTCTGTGAAGCTCTTGACCGCCGGCTCGTCGTCCGCGATAGGACCCTGCCGACTGTAGACCGTCCGCAGCCGTTCTTTGGCCAGTTGGATGGTTTTGGGCAACCGCTTTCGCAGCACGGAAGCCGGTATTTGAGCCTGGGCGTCGTCGCTGTCGAACGCCTCAGCCACCAGGTAGTGCGTGGCGTAGGGTTCGCCGTGGTAGGATTCCCGCAGATAGCCGACATGGCCGTGCTTGATCGAGCAACCGGTGATTTGAGCCTCCTTCTCCTCCTCGGTTTGTCCTTTCCACTCCACATAGATGTCAATACCCATAGAGTTTGAGATTATGTTTGATCTTCGGTGAGCCGACCTGCTCACCCGGGGTTGGCAAAAGCGGGCGAGGTTTCGCGGGGTCACGGTGGAGCCGACAGGACGACCTTGACCCCGTGGAGTGCCCGCTATAATGAAAAGGGTGAGGAGGAAGGCGCATAAACAGGACACAGACAAAAAACAAAAAGATCCGATTCTTCAGGGGTGGGCGGGAAAGCCGCCCGTGCCGACGAGCAAAGAAAAAGACGGGGGGCGTAACGCCCCTCGTCTTATCGAAGTTCCATTCAAAGAGCAAATGCTTTTGTGTTTTTGCTTTTTTCGTGAGTGGCCGACTCACCTGGGCACCGGAAAGCAGGCGGGACCCGCATTTGTCAAGGTGGAGCCTGAAAGGACAACCTTGACCGTGGAGGGTGCCTGCTAAACTGGGAAAGGTGAGGCGAGCGGCAGAGAAATGTTCACACTCGTCGTCCGGGTGGCTGGGGAAAAAATGGTCCTGCAAAATCAGAATGGAGACCGTTTCCCAGAGAATTCCGGTGGATTTGTCGGGGTTCAGTAATAGGTGATCGTGCGGCTGATGATATCCACCTTAGGGTCCGTCGAGAAATAAGTTTTCGGTTTAAAGTTGATAGACAGCGTGTGGAGATTTATTTTCTTTCTGTGAGTTTACCCATTTCAGAAGGGAGGTCTCCATGCTGGATTGCCCAATCCATCAGTGCGAATGTGATGTATGCCAGAATCAAGAGAGCCATCCCGATCAGGTCGTGCATCACCAGATCAATGTCTTGATGAGTCGTCTGGATGAACAGCAGCGACGATGGTATGCGGCCCTGGAAGCCCATCGGATGGGTCACGGAGGCCTGGTCACTATCTGTCGGATTACGGGTCTTACAGAACCAACCGTTCGCAGAGGAAAAGAGGAACTTGATCAGGATCTTCAAGGTCGCCCTGTCAATCGTATCCGCTTGCCGGGCGCAGGTCGGCAAAAAACAGAAACTACACAGCCGGAGATCGAGCAAGTGCTGAGCAAACTGATTGAAGATGAAGTTGCTGGCGATCCTCAAAGTTCAAAACGCTGGATACGCAAGAGCTTGAGCAAACTGAAAGGCGGATTACTCAAGAAGGGATATCTCTTGGGCCGAGATACGATTCGGCGATTATTGCATCGACAAGATATTCGCCCCAAAGGCAATCACAAACGGCTGGTGGCCAAACCGCATCCAGATCGCGACACCCAGTTCCAGTATATCCAACAAGAGCGGAAAATCTTCCAAAAACTGGGCTTCCCGACCATAAGCGTCGATACAAAAAAGAAAGAACTGATTGGTCTATTCCACAAGTCAGGGCAGGTCTGGTGCGAACAGGCCCAATCGGTGTATATGCACGACTTTCCCAAAGATGCGCAAGGACAAGCCGTGCCCTATGGGATTTATGACCTGCTTGCGAATCGAGGCTATGTCTGTGTCGGCCAATCGGCAGAAACCCCGGAGTTTGCTGTGGATGCCATTGTGCGATGGTGGAAAATAGTCGGATGTAAGCAGTATCCACAAGCCCCCGAACTCCTGATTCTGGCCGATGGCGGAGGGGCCAACGGGTCTCGCCCGAGAAAATGGAAACAACAGCTTCAAACCAAATTGGTTGATGCCTTTGGGCTGACGGTTACTGTCTGTCACTATCCCACCGGCGCATCTAAGTGGAATCCCGTCGAACATCGCCTCTTCAGCGAAATCTCCAAGACGTGGGCCGGTACACCGTTAACCTCCTTTGAGGTTCTCCTCGACGGCATCCGATCTACCACCACAGAGGCTGAACTCCAGGTCCGAGCCGTCCGCATCAAGAAAACCTACGAGAAGGGGCTGAAAGTCTCCGATGAAGAAATGAAGACCTTGCTCATTGAAAAACACGCCACTTGTCCGGATTGGAACTACACGATCAGACCCCGAAAACCGAAAAGTAATTTTTAGACGAACCCTTAGGCTGTCCACCAAAGGGGTCGCGCAAGGTGCTGACGCGTTTGATCCAGTTGCCGATGGAATCGTAATTATAAAACACCGGGATTCTCCCTGATATTTTCCGTCACCACACGTCCGTCAAATAGGTGAATAACGCGGTGGCAGTATCCGGCATCGTGAGCAGAATGCGTCACCATCACAATCGTTGTGCCGCTCTTGTTTAGCTCCGTCAACAGCTCCATCACCTCATTGCCATGCGCCGAGTCCAGGTTTCCGGTCGGCTCGTCGGCCAGGATGAGCTTGGGATTGGCAATCACCGCGCGCGCTACAGCCACGCGCTGCTGTTGCCCGCCTGAAAGCTGCTGCGGAAAATGCTTTTCGCGGTGCTTGATGCCCATGTAATCCAGCGCCTCGTCCACGCGCTTTTTGCGCTCCGAAGGTGAAATGCCCAGATACAAAAGCGGCAGTTCCACATTCTCGGCCACCGTCAGTTCATCGATCAGATTGAAGCTCTGGAACACAAACCCGATGTTCTGCTTGCGCGTGTTCGCCCGCTGGCGCTCCGTGTATTTGGATACCTCCTCACCGTTGATGTAATACACGCCCGCATTCGGGTTATCCAGCAGCCCCAGCACGTTCAGCAATGTGGACTTGCCGCACCCCGACGGTCCCATAATCGCGACGAACTCGCCCTCGTCGATCTCAATACTCACGCTGTTCAGCGCGGTCGTTTCCACTTCTTCAGCGGTGTATATCTTGCTGAGGTTGCTCGTCTTGATCAAGTTTTCTCCTCGCGCAATCGCGCTTATTTTATGCTATTCGTATCGCAGCGCTTCCACGGGATTTGCCAGAGCGGCCTTGACGGATTGAAAGCTAACAGTCAGCAGGGCAATCATAAACGCCAGGACACTGCCCATAAGAAATGGCCATACCTCGATACCCACCCGGTACGCGAAGTTCTGCAGCCACAGGTCCGCCGCCGCATATGCTAAAGGCCAGGCGATGGCATTTGCCACGAGCACCGGTTTTAGGAAATCTTTGGAAAGCAGCAGCGTGATGCCGGGCAGCGAGGCGCCCAGGACCTTTCGGATGCCGATTTCTTTCGTGCGCTGTTCGGCGGCAAAGGAGGCCAGGCCGAAAAGGCCCAGACAGGCGACAAAAACAGCCAGCATCGAAAAGGTTTGAGACATGCGCCACAGCTTCATCTCCGCCTGATACATCCTGGCTAGGTTTTCATCCACAAAGGAGTACATAAACGGACGCGTTGGCATAAACTGCTCCCATGTCTGCTTGAGAAATGCAAGGGTTCCCGGAATATCTTTGGCTTGCACTCTCACTGCAAGGCTCCAGAACTGGTGAAGCCGAAAAACGATAGCCGTCGGGGCAATCTCCTCGCGCAGCGACCGGTCGTGGAAATCTTTGACAACGCCGATCACCGGACCTCTCCGGCCCGCCCATGTCACGATCCTTCCCAGAGGGTTTTGCCAGCCCAGCAACCGGACGGCGGTTTCATTCAAAATAAAGGCTTCGGTCAGATCGCTTTGGATGTCCGACAAAAAGTTCCGCCCCGACACCAGTTCGATCCCATAGGTATCCAGAAAGTCTTCGTCGGCCTCCTGAACGCGCATTTGAACGGCGTCTTCCATGCCCTCGGCCCGGATATCCTGCAACATGCCACCGCCTTCAGGTCCCATATCCCACCGAAAGGCCGTCGCCTTCAGAATGCCGGGATGTTTCAAAAATTCCTGTTTGACCGTGCGGTACCGAAAGGCCAGCAGGTCGTTGAACACCTTCTGTATCTTGCGGTCCATCCCGAAGATAGGCATCGTCACCAGCAACTCGGGGTTGTACCCGAGCCGCTTTTGCCGGATGAAGTTCATTTGTTTGTAGATCACGGCCGTGCCGACGATGAGGAGAATCGCGATGGCAAACTGAAAAACGACCAGCCCTTTTCTCATCCACGCGCCTTTGACCCTGGCCCCGCTTCGCCCTTTTAACACATCAACAGGCCGGGAAGCGGAAAGAAACAATGCCGGATATCCACCGGCCAGCAGACTCACGACAACGGCAAACCCAAAGAGGATCGGCACGCTGCGGACGACCTCTGCGCGAAGGGACAGCGCCTTGCCCAAAAAACCGCTGAGCATCGGCAGGGCAAGGGCCGCCAGGGCAAGCCCCAGCCCCAGCGCAAGGAGCGATAAAAAGCCGGATTCAAACAGAAATTGCCCAACAAGCTGGGCGCGGTGCGCCCCTGCCGCCTGCCGGATACCGATCTCTTTTGCCCGGCTCGCCGACCGGGCCGTGGTGAGGTTCATGTAATTCGTGCACGCAATCAGCAGGATCAGGACAGCGATCGCGCCGAACAGAGACACCCGCTGGATGTCGCCATAGGGCAGCAACCCGAAATCCTGCGTCATCCCATAATCGGCGGTGGAATAAAGATGAATGCGGTGAAGCGGCTGCAAATGGTAGGCGAGTTTGTCTGCGGCATCTTCTCCCAGATACCGCCTGAGGAATGCGGGCAGCTTTTTCTCCAGTTGCATATGGGACTGGCCTTTGGCAAGCAGCACATACGTCTGAATCGGACGCCACGAAGCCGGCCCCTGCCAATTTTCCCACACCCGCTGAAATCCTCTGGAGACTGTGGAGGTGAGCATATCAAACTGCAATGAGGAATTGGACGGGATATCCCGCAGGATGCCCGTCACCACGTAGTCTCCCTCGAAAAAGGTGTCTTCACACGTCAGCGTCTTGCCGAGGGGATCGTCGTTTCCAAAATACCGCCTGGCAGCGGATTCCGTCATCACAACCGTATAAGGATCCGCAAGCGCGGAGCCGGGGTCTCCTCGGAGCATTGGAAAAGAGAAGACCTCCAGAAAGTGGGTATCCACCGTCCTGAATACAAAGTCATAAACCGCGTCCTTATATCGCACCCACACCTTGGCTGTCAACCCCATCATGCGCACGGCCTGTTCCACTTCCGGGAAATCTTTTTGAAGGGCGGGCGCCAGAGGCCCCGAAGTGCGTTCCTCGACGCGCGGGTTGATTTTGCCGCCCACATTCTCGCGTACGACCCGGTAGATGCGGTCGCCGCGGTCGTGAAACCCGTCGTAGCGCCATTCATCTTGTATATAGAGCGCGATGAGCACGCAACAGGCCACGCCGACGGCCAGCCCCAGAATATTGATCGCTGAAAACACCTTATGCCGGAGCAAGTTCCGAACCGCTACCGTAAAATAATTACCAACCATGGCAGAGCTCCAAAAAGATGCAATCCTTGTTTTGTCCCCAAAGATTAGACACAGCCGTTTGGGAAACGGTTTTGCGCTTCCCGAACGGCTGTGAAGAAGCGACAAAAAACAACATCATCACACCTTCCGATTCTCCTGCAGGATGGCCTCTGTATAGATTGTATTTGGTCGTCTTTCATAAAAGAGACACTTCGAACCGGACCGATCAACTGCGCGGTTTCTTTGTCTGTCTTGCTTTTACAGAAAAGCTCCGAGAAAGCCCACGGTTTCAATCGTGGGATGAATCGGATTCCGTAGTCGAAAACGCGCAGCGTTTTTGGCTCGGAACCTTTGTGTTTTGGGGGTTGACAGACCCACAAACCGTGAGTATACCTACCCTGTAGTTCGTTCCTTCAAAACTGAATAGGTTGCTGGTTCCGGCATACAATCCTGTGCCGGGTAAAACCTGTTGGGTGCTGCTTCCACGCCATTGAGCGTGCAAGCTTGTGCTGGATGCGTCCAGCACCACGTATCAGGACTGCGGTCCTGTAGTTGGGGAAATGGCACCCCCCTCCCAAAACATTGGGAGTAGCTCGGAGGGTTGATCTACCTCCGAGAATCCCACGGATTTATCCGTGGGAGTGTCAAATACGCGATATTGACGGAAAGCAGAATGACAAATATGCCGTGGCGCCAGATGGATTTCTCTTGAACCTCAACATGTCTCGCCCGCCTCACAGGACACCCAATTTCTTGGGTATTGTCAGACAAAGAGATGGTTATACAGGACGATTTCTGTCTTCCCCTCGATTTCTTCCTCCCGCGCCCGCTGCCAGACCCCTCGGGTCAAAAAGTGCTCACCGGTCACAATGCCTTCGGGCATCACCTGGTCAAAGGTGGTGAATAAAAACTGGCCGCGGCCTCCGGCATTAAAAGTGGCGGCCAGCAAACGCTGTCTTCGTTTGTCATGCATTTTTCCCGTGCGACTGCGGGTGATGGTCAGCACGCGAAAATCGGCCCCCTTGAACCGAAAATCCTTCGTAAAGCCCTGTTCCGGATACACCAGATAGGCCAGCACTTTATCGCGCCACCGCTTTTTGGCCGATTCCGTGCCCTCATCGATCTCCACAAAGAACAGATCCTGTTTCTCTCCAGACTCATTTTCCAGCACAAAACAGGCATCCGCGCAAAGCGTGAAAGGCCGTTCTCGAGCCCCTTCTCCATAGGGGATTTTCACCTTTGCCTGTAATACCGGCTTCCGGTTGTGTTGATCGTGCTCGTCATACCAGGCCACAAGATGCACGCCCGGTGTTTGCTCAACAGCCTGTTCCAGGCAGGCCCGCACGTCGGAAACATCCAATACATGCCGGAGTCTGTGGGGTTTCCAGTCGGTCAGGTTCTTGATGATCCGCAGCCGCTCTTTCTGGTCTTCCTCAATCGCGTGGCCGTTTAAGACCGCCTCCACCCCAAGCCGTTCAATCCAGTAAGGCGGATCGAAAAGGTCATTGACATCACGGTGAACCACGGTTGGAGGCGGTCGGTTGATATACCCTTCATCGCGCAGTTTCTTAAGCCGTGCCTGCACCTTGCGTCGGTGGATCACCGTCGGGAAACAGAGCGTATGCAGGGTGGATTCCCGCAACACCCGGTAGCGCCAGAGGGTTTTGATGACCTGGACGTCGCGCGATTTGAGATAGAGACCCAGCTTTGGCCGGTTTTTTTTCTTCATAGAGCTATTCGAAGCGGTTCTTCCGGGTAGGCACCTGGATTTGTTTTCCGCCCGATTCGTCGTCTAACACCTCAAAATCAGCGTCAACCGCAGCAAGCCGCCCTGCCGTGTGCGCCGTGATCTGTTTTTGTCGAGCCTGCTGCTCCTCTTCAATCACGGCAACAGGACGGCCCGACTGGTTGACCTCAAACGCGGCGCGTTCGGACCGGCGGATATAGAACCGGTTGGTGTCCGGCATGACGACATCGGCGGTTCTGATCGGAATGGGAATATTGCGGCCGATCTGGATATGGGCTTCTTGCTGAACCTGGGAAACGAGCTTGTTGACCAAAATGGCCTTCTTTTCTTCGGGACTGTAGAACTGCACATTCGTCACCTGTTTGACGATCCGCTGCGGCACAAAGGGCACCGTTGTTTTGCCAATGGCGCTCCCTCTGGTTTTCACAGTGCTGTACGCGCTGCTGCGCTGGTGGGAGCGCATAGAAGAAGATGAGGTTCCCGACGCGTTCAGGTCAAGGATGGTGGTGCTCATCGGGTCTTGAAGAAAGAAATTGCCGTCGCCGCCGTAGGCCACCGACGCCCCTGCGCTGGCCACCTGCGTCCACCCCATGCTTTCGCCCTCGGATTCGCCTTCAGCCTCGGTTGTGCCGTCGGATTCGCTCTCACTGTTCATAATCGAGATGATCTCCCGCGTCTCTTCTTCCCCGGGCAACACCGTCAGCATGGTCTGAACGTGTTTGGTCTGCTTCTGCGCCAGGGCGTGGGTGAACATCTCCTCGACCATGGTTTCCGCGTCCGCAGCCCGCACCGAAAAGACGATGCGCACATTGCAGTTGGTGAGCACCGCATCGCACAGATCGGGCGACTCGCGCATCAACTGGTTGAGGCGCTGATGCGCCAGCACAAAAGAGACCTTGTATTTGCGCATCTCATCCAACCCGTCCGCGATATCCTGCGTGGCGTACCGGGCAAACTCGTCGATGTAGCACCGAAACGGGATGCGCTTCTCAAAGGGCAGCGCCCCCCGGCTGAAGCCCGCCTGCACGATTTTGTCCAGGAGGATAATGCCCATGAGATCCAGCTCTTCTTTGGTATATCCCTGGGCTTTGGGCAGTTTGCACAGGACAATCTCTCGATTGTCCATGGCCTGCCTGAAATCGATGGTGGATTCCTGCTGGCAGAAGATGTAGCGGGATTCTTTGGCCGTGGTGAACTTGCTGACCCGGTTCAACACGCTCTCGACCTGGTTGAACTGCTCGGTGGGTTTCAACACGTTGAACTGACGCCAGGAATCCAGGAGATTGCCCCCGATGTGCCCCCCTTGCTGCAACTTTTTCAACACCGCCATCCGGAACGCCGGATCGGGGCTGACGAATTTTTCGACTTCTTCAAAGGTCATCCGTTCCAGAATAAGGGGAATCAACACGAGCCGGAACCACCGCTCCATCCGGGGTTTGGCCCCTTCATCTTCCTGTCCGAACGCCTTGTTGATACCCGCAATAACCGTCTCCGCGTGGCTGGCCTCGCTCATCACCTCGGGATCGTATTCCAGATAGTTGAGTCCGACAAAATAGTCTTTCCGGCTGGCGTCGATAATGTGCAGCCGCCTTCGCACCTCCGGGTATTCAGACGCGCACGCAAGCGCGAAATCGAACACATCCCCATCCGGATCGATGAGGCACAGCCCCCCGCCGTCTCCTTCGGCGTTGTTGCGGATATCCGTCTGGAGCATGTGTTTTAACAGCCAGGATTTGCCCATCCCGGACCGGCCCAGGATGTGCACATGAGTACTCAGAGCTTCTTCAGGAACATACTCTTCCCGGGTCCGCCACTTCTTATTCAATCGGTCCTTGCGCTTCGCCTGCCGTTCGCTCCTGCTTTCGCCGATGACCATGCCGCCTGCCGCCATGATTTGACGTCCCCGGTTTGAGTACGGTACACTGCCTGAAAATAGGGTGATTTGACAAAAATCAACCGATATGATATAATAAATTCAATAGAAACAGTGTATTGTACAACATTCTCCGTTTGGTGTGTGGAAAGCTGCTAAAAGGGGCGGAAAACGCTCATTCCCGTGCCCAAGAAGGGCAATTTTCACCACACCGAAAGGAGATACCCATGTTCTTTCAATTCTTGTTCTTGTGGCTTGTGGGCGGCAAAAAGGTCCGCCAGGACCTGAACCAAACGCTTGTCTGGCAGAATGAGATGTATCGTCGGCAGAGTCAGTCCAACCGGGATTTCATCGATGCCATGGATGAGATCATGAACGACAGCACGACCGATCTGCTGTCCCACCACCGCGCACACAGAAAGGCGCGCACCCTTCAAACAACAGGGTAAAGTCAATATCGGGAGACGTGTCTTACGTCTCCCTTTTTATTTTACCCCAATTCTGCAAGCGCGTCGTTGAGCATGTTTCTATACCGCTTTTTGATATTTTCATATTCGCCCAGCACAAAATCCTCGTGGTCGCCGCCCACTTCCCGCCAGTCCGCAAGCCAGACGGCCGCATCCTCGTAGACCTGCTTGTCTTTTGTTATGTCCGGTCGTTTTTCCAGCCGGAATCTGAGCAGCTCCTCCTGTTCTTCAGCCTGAATCTGTTCCCGGATCTTTTTTTGCGCCGCCAAACGGGCGGCCAACTGCGCCTCGCGCGAGGGCTTGGGTTTGGGCTCCGCAGGTTTCTGATAGAGGTCTTCGGTTTTCTTTTTGATCTCTTGTATTTTATACTGGTGCTCATGCTCCCGGAACTCGTCGCCGTGTTTAAGCCGCCACTCGACATCCTGCTGCTTTGCCCGTTCTTCCAAAAGCTGGGTCTCAATCTGCGCATCCTTGAGTTCTTCTTCATCCGGCAGCCGGTTGAGCTCGCGCTCGGACCGCAGCATGGCGATCACCGCATCGGCCAGGTCTTTTCTGACATTTGCTTTCCGGACCTGTTGCTCGATCACCTTGATCTCAACATATCCGTCAAACCGGGCACGCAGGCCGTTCACGTAGTTTTGCAGGGCAGACTGGTCACCTGCGTAACGGGTCAGGTTCTGGTAGAGGTTTTTGGGGTCCAGTTCAGAAGACGCTTTTATCATACGCATGACCTCCATGCCTTCAGATGAAAAGGCAGGTCTGGATTTCTGGAAGAGCATAACAAGCCAAATACCCAGACAGACAATACCCAAAAAAATCAGGAGTTCAAACATAATCCCTCACCGGATTTTTACCTGTTTTGCCAGCCAGAACGCGCCTGTTTCCAGGCTGTGGAAATGCAGATCCACATATCTGGCGTCTTCTTTCAACGGCTCGAAAATCAGCATTCCGGAGCGATCCTTGAAGGTCTCCAGGAAATACGTTCTACCAAGTTCCATCTCTTCGCTGCCGATAGCGGCGTACCGATTGCCTTGATTATCGACCAGATAGCTTTCCTTACTCATAACAGCCCTATTGCTCAGTTTCAGGCCAGGCGTATACGGTGGGCCAGTTGTCCAGAAGCGAAAAACGAGCCGGGTATCCCGGCTGCCGATCATCACTTTCTGGATTTTGATGCCCGCCTTCATGTTCGTATCCACCGCCTGATCCACGAACAGGATACGCGTTCGGGGCGTTATGGAAGGAATGCCATCAAAGAAAGGATAGCTCCAGCGGAATTCATGTGGTGATTGCATCACCATGCCCGCCACGCCCGCGGCGACGGCGATCAGCCCCACCGCCGGCAAGATGATGAAAACGATGCTTTTCCCCCTGCCTCGACGCACGTATTCCCCATAGGTCGAGAGAATGAGCATGTGCCATGTCCACTCACACCCCCTGATGATGTAGGGCTTGGGATTCAAGAAGCCCAATCTGAAAGGCCACGGCGTGGCGTACGCGATCAGCATGGCAAGCACGGGCAGCACATAAATCTGGTTCAACGCGCTGATGATCCACAGAATGCCCAGACAAATAAACCCGACAAGTCCCAGGACAAGGAGAATGACCAACTTGAGGAGTAATTCCAGGACACCTGCTCCCGGCTGGTGTCGCCCCTTGACCCAACTGCCGATCCAGACGTCCAGGGATTCGATCAACAGGTCCACATACTCTCTGAACAGCAGAAAAACCAGACCAACCGCCACCGCCATGATCGCGTTGGTGAGCTTGTCTTTTTCCGTTGCCATGTCCGTCTCACCTGATCTCTGAGACGTGCCACACGCCGCTTATGACCTGGATATGGTCAATCTCCAAACGCTCTTCAGCCAAACCGTTGATTTTGATGACGAGATAGCTGTCGTTGTACTGAATATACTTGGGGGAAATCTGCCTGGCGCGGCCTGGGGTAAATCCTACGTATTCCACCGTGCGAATGGGTTCGCCATATACGCCTGGTGTGCCAATCTTGAAATAGCTTTCATGGTAGTGCGTGATGCCTGCGTGCAGCTTTTTCTTAATTCGATCCACCAACTCTTGCTGTTTCTCTTCGGGCACAGCCTCGCCCAGTTCTGCCAAATGCGCCCAGTCTTCCTTGTGCCACAGCCACCTGTCTATGCTGTCATAATCTTTGTTTTGCAAAACCGTAAACAGTTGTCTGCCAAATTCGTCAGGCGCAAGGGTTGCCTTGCTGTGTGCCCCACCATCCGTAGAGGGATCGTCCTGTACCGCCTTTTCCTGGGCCATACCGCGCGCTTCAGCGCCGCTACCTTTTGGGTTGTTGACTGCTTTTGCCGCACCCGAACTCCTGCCCTGTGCTTCCTGGAGTAGCTCCGCCATTTTGGTATGGCCTTGCCGCCTTGCTACCCACAGGGCAGTTCGGCCCTCCACTCCTTTGTTCACATCTGCCCCGTTTTCGATCAGGAGTCTTGCAAGCGAGAGATTACCCAAAGCTGCAACACACATTAACACCGTCACGCCGGAGTTATACGCCGCATTTACATCGGCACCCCTGGCGATGAGGGCGTTGATTATATTCATGTTGCTCGCCCCGCAACAGGCCGCTTTTAACAGAGCCGTCGTTCCATCGCTTGCTTTCGCATCTATATCGGCCTCCGCATTGAGCAAGAGATCCACAATACCGAACTGGTTGAAGGCGCAATTTCCCGCTGCTTTCATCAAGGCTGTTACGCCCTGATCGTTTTTTGCGTTTACATCAACCCCTTTGGCCAGCAAGTCCTTGACGATGTCGCCATGACCAAATGTTGCCGCTACAATCAAAGCCGTCCTACCATCGCCTGCTTTCGCATTCACATCGGCACCCGCATTCAGCAAAAGCCCGACAATACTTTTTTCAATTCTAAGCCCCGAAACGGCGTTTATCAAAGCCGTATTTCCGTGGCTGTCTCTCGCATTGACGTCTGCCCCCCGTTCCAATAGCGCTTTAACCTTTTCAGTGTCACCATCGTTAATCGCCGCGAAGAATTCCTCCGGAGTCACTTTTGGACCGCATTCTGTCAGTCCGATCAATAAAACGAAACTGGTGAGGATTGCTACGTATCGATTCACGGTGTCCTCCCTTTTGTTTTGTTGCGCGCACGTCGAAAGCCCGAACTGTCCCGCGAAGGCAAGCGCCAAAGCGCGCAGCCTGAGGCGGCTGACAGTTCGAGGCGCCCGACCCCCCGGGTTTTGTTGCAGGCCGTTGCCCTCAAGGCACGGCCAAAACCCAGCCTTGCCCATGTGACGCGAGCCTAAACGAGCAAAACCAGGCAAGGCGCAGTCACCCCGTCACCCCACAATCCCACTTCCCAACCACCGCCCCAAGGCGAAAATGGAAGTGGGCACATAGACGGGGTGAAAAACCTGGGGGGTCGGGCGCAAGCCGACGACCGCACGCCACCGGCGAAGGAAGAAGACGCAGCGACCGACGTGCGCGCAAAAACATTTATATAATTTATATTTAAGAGAATTCAGGCAATCTTCCTGCTTTGAATTCCCGCAATAGTTTTGCCTGTTAAATATGGTGATGGCAAACCACCATACAGATCACCATATTTATTTTGTAGAAACGCCGTGCATCCTCCCCAAAGAACCTGCCACAAAAGCTATTCGTTACCCGACTCAGGCTTCACCTGCACGGGTAGTAGCCCCTGGTCAAGCAGAATTTCTCGCCATAGATTGAAGCACTGCTCTACCAGGTCGAATGCATCGAATTTCCGGATACCCTCTCCCTCGGCAAACGCGAAATTGTAACGAATCGGGCTTTCACCAGTGCCGGATTCCTCTACCCCATAGTCATATTCTTGGTAGAAATTGAAATCCGGATCATGTGATGGCCACTTGATGACCTTGTGTTTATAGCCATTACAGATATCGCGACAAGCCCCCATTTCAAAGTTTTCCCGCGAGAACTGTTGAAGCACTTTTTTAATTTCAGGATGAGATCCCACTACCCATTCCCTCAGGTGAAAGCAATTTTGGAAGAAGGCGATGACTTCGTCCAAATCCTCCTCTGTCAACGCCTCCACAACACGTTTATTGCACAGCTTTTTACATCTCTCGTACCAACGGCAAACCCGCGCCCATTGGAGCGCCCACTGATTTTCTGGAGGAATGAGTATGTCGGGATTCAGAGCACTGCCCCCGTACCATTTTGGCATGTCACTCTTCCTCTGTTTCGGTCTTCTCGTTTGCCGGCATAATTGAGGCGAGATCATCCTCAACGTCGAGACCATACTCCGCAGCTATTTGGGCGACGTGGATACCGAAGACACCCCGGATTTCTCCCAATGCGCTCATAAGCATCCATTCTCCCCGCATACCGTTCATATGGAAATATCTGGCAGGACGATTCCCGCCCGGCGCAACCACAGAATCCATGAACTTTCGGCAGGCAAGCCGCATCGCCCGGAGGCTTTTGGCCAGATGATTGTCTTGATCCATCTGGGCGATTTCCTGGGTGAGAAAGTGCCGGATTTCCTCCACTGATCGCACACAGAATTCAGGAACTTCCATCTCCCACGGGGCAAACAGCACGCGTCTGTCTTCCAGATAGGCAATGCTACGGTGGGCGATGGACCGCTCCGCTTCTGGAGGATTCCAGGAAATCCCGAAGATGGGACACGAAACACCCGTGAGTCGTGTAAGGATTTCAGCATGTTTCATTGGCCACCAAGTCTCTCGGCGTTGAGTGGCAGAGAACTCAAAAATAAAAAGCCGCACACCGAAACCTCGATCGTGCGGCTTTCTCTATATTGTGCAGGCCGGCCTCTGTCACCGACTTCCCTCCCTATCCCCCGACGGTCGGTCAGACGAGAACCCGCATTTTTGTGTTCCGGCTAAGCAATTAGCAGTTAACAATAATTTGAAAATGGCTCCATAGTCCCTGCAAGTCAAGCACAAAATCTTCAATGCCTGCTGGCAGATGGTTGATCTACTTGATTTTCGATCTGTATTATATAGTCGATATATAATTACTATATAATAACTCAATTTTGTGCTCTTCTTTTTTATTTTTATCTTCATTTTTGCCTTGCCTTTTTTTATAGCAGTTCCTATAGTACACAAAACCGCGATCCTGAACCATAAAAAAGAGGTGACGGCGTGACTCCAGCAGATATCAAAAAGCTCAGAGAAGACATGGGACTGACGCAGGAGCGCCTTGCGCGCGAACTCGACATTTCCTTTTCAACCGTGAACCGGTGGGAGAATGGAAAAAGCCGTCCCAAGGGCGTTTTTCTCAGAGCACTTGAACAGTTTCGAGCACAGGCTTACCGCAAAGAGCCCGCTTAAGCTTCCCCCTGTCCCAACGGACGCCGTCGTCGATCAATCAACTGAAGAATTCTGCCGGTTTCCCCACCGGTCAGCCTCTCCGGTTGCTCCCCACCGCAATCTTCCCTTGTTTCGTTGCATTCACTATCAAAGCACCTATAACGTATAGTCATAATATATTTAATATATATCAACTATATAGCCGCGGATAGAATAAGTGATCATCGGCATTGCGACACACAAAGGCGGTAGCGGTAAAACAGTCACCGCCATAAATTTGGCGGCCGGACTCGCCCGCGCAGGCGACAAGGTCCTGCTGGTGGATCTGGACCCTCAGGGTCACGCCGGCCTGGGCCTCGGAATTGAGCTCGGCTATGATGACAAGAATGTGGCCGATGCCTTGCTTCCGGGAGGCAAAGACCTGGAGGAAGTGATTGTAGCGTCCTCCGTTCCGAACCTCGACGTGGCGCCCTCTAATATCCGGCTGGCAACGGTGGCAGAGTCCCTATACTCCCGACCAAGACGAGAGGAACGCCTACTGAATGCGCTACAGCCGGTTCAGGAGGCGTATCGATGGGTCATCGTAGACTCGCCACCGAATCTCGGGTCCCTGATGTGGAATATCATCTACGCCTCAAACCTGGTACTGATCCCCTGTGTGATGGGTGCCCGGTCCGCAGATGGACTCGTGGACCTCCTCGGCCTTGTTCGAGAGGTGAAGAGCCGCGACCCCTATGACTACCGCATCCTCTACACGATCGTGGACGTGCGTAACAAGGCCACGAACGCGGCTATCCAGATTCAGATGGAGTCCTATCGGGACAAGACTTACCGCGCTATTATTCCTCGTGCGGAGGTTCTCAACCAGGCGCAGATCATCGGGCAAGACATTTTTGAGTTCTCCCCAAAGAGTAAGGGAGCCGAGGCCTACGGACAGCTTGCGGAGGAAGTGAGGGCGCATGGCAAAGCAGAACCTCGCTGAGGCAGCCCGCAGGCAGGCCGAACGTCTTGAAGGGAAACGCGCCGACATACCGGCAGCCCCCCGGAAGGCATTACGCTTCAAAAACAGCCTCTACTCCATGACTGAGGAAGACCTGGTGTGGCTAACCGAGATATCGGAAGCGCTGACCAGGGCCACAGGGCGCGTAGTTAGTAAAAGCGAAGTAGTGCGTCTTGGACTGCGAGTTCTTCGAGGTATGAACGAGGATGAGGTGATCCAGCTCCTGAATACGCCCATAGAATAACTCCATTTACAATATAGTGACTATATAATTCATATATAATCACACGTTCCCGACTTATACTTGAATGAATGAAGCCCGAAATCATCATTACCTTCCCCAATGCTACCTGCGCGGTTTTCGTCCCGGCGGACGAAAACCCAAGCTGACCGTTCTGGATTTGAATAAAGGTCGGCATTTCAGAACAAGCCCAAGAAATGTGGGAGGAATACGCGACTTCAATAGAATCGAGGTCGATGGGCTGCCTCCGGATGCTTTGGAGAAGAATCTGTCCGGCTTCGAAGGCCAGGTCGCCAAGGCGCTCAACGATTTGCAGACCACTCGTAGCCTCGATGACAAGATAACGTTCGCGGTAATCATGAACCTCATAGCCTTGGTTGCAGTTAGAAATCCCCAGACGCGGCACCAATGGTCAGACTTCCAATCTGAGGTTCACAAAAAGATGCTTGGATTGACCCTGGCGACAGAGGAGCGGTGGAAGTCTACGGCGCGCCGGATGAAAGAGGATGGGATAGATATTGATGAAAATGTAACATTTGCGCAGATGAGAGAATTCTACGAGCGGGACGAATACAATATCGTCACGAACCGAGAGCATCATATTACCATCGAGCTTGAAGGCATAAATACGGTGCTACCCTTTCTTTTTAACAGAAACTGGACTCTTTTAATAGCGTCGGATGATGCAGGGCCATTTGTCACAAGCGACAGGCCGGTGGCATTAACCTGGAAGCACCCCGAGAATGTCCCGCCCATATTCAGAGAAAGTCCGGGGTTCGGGATGCAGGATACAAGGATCGTTTTTCCGGTCGGCCAGGATATGACCCTCATCGGCGAGTTCAACAATTACGACAATTGCACGGCCTTTGTGGAGAGAAAGACTGTGGCGGTAGTGAACAGCCAGATCATCCTTTTTGCAATCTCTCAGGTTTATGCGCCCCATTTGAATTTCAATTGGCTGGATTCTCAAGGTGAATTAAAAGACGGTCGCGCACTCTTGTCGTATGTGAGAAGTATGCGGGAGAAGGCGGCGCAATCGGAAGCGCAATATGAGAAAGCATAAACCGAGAGCATTATCGCCACCCGAAGAACCTACTCAAGTCGCCCCTAAAATACGAGGCATATATGTAATGTATAGCAAGAATATACCGGATATATTGTGACTATATAGTCAATAAATAGTGATGGACAGACAAAAAAAGACCCCTGAAGCCGTTAACTCCAGAGGTCTGATCTCGCCCATGCAGGACAAGAAAACAACACATGTTTCTTAAAAAATAAGGAATTGTCCTGCATGGGTCAAGGGAAAAGGGAGGGATGTATCCATGCTTCGCGGCAGTTTATTCGTCCAATTACCGCTCGAAGTCCTGATCGATGACCGGTTATCCACCGGCGCCAAGCTGTTCCTGGCCCACATCCTGCGATGGGATTGGGGCAACGGTTGCTGGCTCACCGACAAGCAGCTTGCGCGCGAACTCGACATGTCCGTGCGCTCCGTGCGCAACCATACAAAGGCTCTGGAAGAAGCCGGGCACCTGTGGTTGTTCGAGGACAGGGAAGGCATGACTGTCCGTCTGGTGGTGCGCGCCGGCCGCGCATATCCAAAACCCAGGGGCCTCGGAGCGCCGCCAGCGCGGAAAAAATCTTCCACGTCCTCATGCGCGCGTCATGGGTTTATTCATGAAGCAAACCTTGAAGTACATGAAACAACAACAGACTACCAGCTAAATCCGGTACTGAAGGAGCGTTCAAACAGGGACGAAATCAGTGATGTTGTTACCAAAAAACCCGAAGAACTGGACGAAGAAACCATTGGCGACTGTCTGGAGATAAACCCGGAGATAGTGGAAGAGATTTCGGTTCCAAACCTCTTGAACCCCGCGATTGAAACGCTCCAGGACATCGGCATCGTTGCTCCTGTAGCCCAGGTTCTGGCCCGTCGGCACTCCACAGGGAGGATTCAGGCGGCTGTGACCTATGCGACAGGGTATCGCGGGGATCTCCTCAACAAGCCCGGATACGTGGTTTCTGCGCTTCAAGGCGGTTGGAAGCTGCCCGGATGGTGCTTTAAGCACGAAACGCGCTTAGAAGCCCCAAAACAGCCCGTTGAGAGCTATTCTGCACCGGATATGTCTATCCCTCCGGATTGGGAAGATCGACGCAGAGAAAGTCCCTATGAAGACTTGTGGAATCAGGTGTGTGACATCATCAAAGCCAAGATTCAGCCGCAGTCGTTTGCGATGTGGATCCAGCCGTGTTATATATCCGTGGTTTCTGAGGGTGTTATAACACTGGCCGCGCCCAACGGATATATTGCGGATTGGGTGGAGGAACATTACCTCTGGTTGATCCAGCGGGAATTTCGAGAAGTGGTCGAGAGTAATCAGAAGATAAGAATTACAGAACCGGCTTCGGATTTACTTTCGATTTGAGTAGCATCTATTTGGGCAATGGCCTATTTTGCCGAAGTTTAATTTTCACACCCAAACATCCCAGCGAAAAGAGATATGCCGATGTGGTTTTTCACCCCGAAT
>Ga0210057_1004303_pt1 | contig 19071 bp, 24 predicted proteins | sample CryGeyCG2114_010_2_FD_183968 | JGI IMG/M metagenome (GOLD analysis project Ga0210057, IMG submission 183968) | Groundwater microbial communities from aquifer - Crystal Geyser CG10_big_fil_rev_8/21/14_0.10 (SPAdes) (version 2) | ecosystem: Environmental > Aquatic > Deep subsurface > Groundwater ...
CCTGTTAAACTTGCGGAAGCAATAGCAAATAAAATAATTGAAGACATAGCACCAAAGAAAAGTAATCTTGTATTTGTGAAATCTTCTTTTTCAGAAAAAGAAGCAAAAATGCCCCTGCCTGTCCGTTTGGACATTTTGTCTGCTTCGCAGTAATTTATTTAGCGACAATCTGAAATTATTTTTGACAGCGTCCCGCCGTCCTGAAGTGCCATCTTTAAAATTAATAAAAGTGCCTTCTCACAACTCTGCGGTTTGCTTCGCAAATCCTCGGGGACGGGTTGCACCCTTTCGCTTCGCTCACCCAGACATAACAGCGATTATGTGCAATCCGCCTCCGCCCGCCTTTACAAAAATTTATAAATTCCTCCGATATAATATGTTTATGAAGAAAATTTTGTCGAAAATAAAATATCCTAAATTATTATTCTTAATATTCACCTTTGTCATTGCGTATTTAATGTTTACAGGACAAGAATTCTCGCCATTCCACAATTTTTTGTTTAATTTAGGATATTTTGGCACATTCTTAGCTGGTATATTCTTTACATATGGTTTTACAGCAGCGCCAGCAACAGCTATATTGTTGATATTAGCTGGGGAACAAAATATTTTATTTGCAGGATTTATCGCAGGTTTCGGAGCATTGATTGGTGATTTGATAATATTCAAATTTATCAGATATTCTTTTGCGGATGAAATTGAAAAAATATCTCAAGAAAAAGCAATAAATCACCTTAATAACAAAATCCCAACTTTATTAAAAAAATATTTTGTTCCTATTTTAGCTGGTTTTATAATTGCTTCCCCATTGCCTGATGAAATTGGAGTTTCTTTACTGGCTGCTTCTCGATCAATTTCGACAAAACTTTTCTCTGCACTATCTTATATTTTAAATACAGCAGGAATTTTTGTAATTTTACTAATTGGTAGTACTATTTAATTCGACGGGCTACGGCGGACTTTCTCGCTATCGCTCGAACCACGCTGTGCTCTCATTCCACTACGCTCCACTCGGGGCACATAACACTGATTAGTTGCAATTGAGTTCTCGCTAAAAACGGGAAGGGGGCTTAGTGCTTCGCACATATTAATCAAACTATAATATAATTCTTGTAAAATGATTAATATATTTTTTACCTATTTCTTCAGAAAACTTGTTTTCTTATATCCTATTCACCAATTCAACCATAATTAAAAACATTTAAATACAAAAATATTTTTTAAATTATATGAATAATAAACATCCAGTTTTAAGAAGAGGTCAATTGACTTTTGGACAAAAAGCAGCAGATACCTTAACAAAATTTGCAGGTAGCTGGACATTTATTCTTATTTTTCTGGCTTTCTTAACTGTATGGATTGCTTTTAACGTTTTAGCGTGGATAAATCATTGGGACCCTTACCCTTTTATTTTGCTGAATCTGGTCTTATCTTGTCTGGCAGCAATACAGGCTCCTGTAATCTTGATGAGTCAGAATAGAATAACAGAAAGAGATAGGATAATATCGGAGTATGATTATCAAGTTAATAGAAGGGCGGAGAGGGGAATAGAAAAAATAATAAAAGAGATAAAATTAATAAAAAGGAAGATGAAATAAATTTATTCTTCTTCCATTAATTTTTTCTTGATAGAATCTTTTAATTTTAATTTCCTTAATAATTCCTTGTATCGATTCCTAATAGTAACTTCTGTAACCCCTGCTACGTCTGCAACTTCTCTTTGGGTTCTTTTCTCTCCATTGATTAAAGTAGCCACATACAAACTAGCAGCTGCAATTCCAGTTGGACCTCTCCCAGAAGTTAATTCAGCTTTTTGGGCTTTTTCCAGAATCTCGACAGCTTTGGTTTGAGTTTCAGGGCTTAATTTCAAAGATGTAGCAAATCTTGGGATGTAATCCACAGGGTTGCTTGGCAATATCCTTATTCCAAGTTCTCTTGTAACAAATCTATATGTTCTGCCTATTTCTTTTTTCTCTATGCCAGAAGCCTCGCTTAATTCATCTAATGTCCTTGGAACCTCATGTCTTCTGCAAGCAGCATATAATGCACCCGCAACTACGCTTTCCATGCTTCTTCCTCTGACTAGTCCTCTTTGAACAGCCATTGTATATATTCTGGCAGCTTCTTCTTCGACAGCTGGTGGCAATTTCAAATAGCTAGAAACTCTTTTTAATTCAGCTAATGCAAGTTTTAAATTTCTTTCTATGGCAGTGGAGACTCTGTGTTGCCATTTCCTCAATCTTAAATATTTATTTCTTTCTTTAGCTTGTAATTGATAAACATCTTCATTTTTTCCAACATCTGTACCAAGGCCTTTGTCAAACTTTGTCCATGTCATAGGGCTTCCAGTTCGTCTTCGTTTATCAGCTTGATCCTGATCAAATTCACGCCATTCCTGGCCAAAATCAATCATTTTCTCTTCAATCACGAGTCCACAGTCTTTACATATAATTTCACCCCTGTCTTTATGAAGAATTAAATTAATGCTCCCACATTCAGGGCATTTCTTAATGTATGGCATTTTTTTTACCCCCCAACAATACTAATGATAAGTTTTAAAAGATTATACTATGTGGAGTATATAAATGTTTTGTTTTTTCAGGCTATGACCAAAAAAGTTTATAAAAGGTAAATTAACCTTAATTTCCGATGGAAAAAGCTTAACACTCATTAACAAATTTTAAAATCTTTCTAAAATTCTTTTCACTTTCATCTTTTTTATATTCTTTAAGAGTTTTAATCATAATTTTCCTATCTAATTTTAACAAATTCTTGAAATAATTAGAGGTTAAAAAATGGCAGAATTGTGTGACATTCTTTGGGAACAAACTTTCCCTGCATCTTTCAAAATCAATCATTATGGGCATGTCGTTTTTTATAATAATATGCTTTAGAGGCTTATGCATTTCAAATTTATTTACTTTTAATCTATCCATCTTCCTGCACTGGTTTAATATCTTCTTAACAATCTTTTTAATCACATCCTTGCTTTTTCCTTCTAAATAATTTAAAATAAAATTTCCATCAATGAATTCATAACAAAATGAATTTTCATCATATTTTAAAAGTTTAGGGCCTACTCCTTCTTCATTTAGGATTTTCAACCAATAAACTTCATTACTAATTCTCTCTTCTTCAGATTTTTTTATACAAATAAATTTTCCATCTTTTTTTTCTAAATAAACATGCCCTCTTTTACCTTTTGCTAAAAATTTCATGTTTTTATACTATAGAAATGTTTTTAAATAATTTGTCCTTATTTTATTCCAATGAAAAGAGCGATAATACTAATGTTAATGTTTTTAATTTCTTTAAGTCTTGTTAGTGCAAATAATTATAGTAAATCAGACGGGTTAAACTGGTTAAGCACAAGTATACCTTGGGGCACTGCACCAATAGAGGAAGTTTCGTTTGCGTTATTGGCATTGGATTCCAGCGGATATAGTACTGGAACAGGATTGAATTTTTTACAAAGCAGGGCAGATGCTTCTGGGTGTTATGCATCAACAGCAACAGGTTCCTGTACAAGCAAAGATACGGCCCTAGCAGCGCTGACATTATCAGAACTTGGAGTAAGCATAACCAGTCAATTAGTATGGATAAATCAAACTTTAAAACAGGCAAATATAGAAGGGGATTGGATGATTCAGATAATCCCTGGAAGCGGAGAAGGGGGGTGTAATTTTACCCACGAAGGTTCATCCACAACTATTGAGATAGAAGGAGCATCAGAATGGGTTTCAGTAGAGAACGATTTGAGTATAACAATTAATGAGCCTTTAGAATTAATAAATGTAGATTGTGATTTGCCATCGAATACAAAAATTTCATTGTTAAGGCAGGGTACTGGTTCTGAATTTTATATTATAGATGAAAACACAGGGAATAATGTTGATATTATTGTGAATAGTGCATGTTATTCTTCAACAACAACAGGAATATGCGATGAAGAATCAACATTTTATGTTTCTTGGGTGTTAAATGAATTAAACCAGGAAGTTGATACGATGCCTTATTTGCAGGATATAGTATCTTCAGGCACAAATAATGTTTATTATGCGATGATGCAATCAATATCCCCAAGCCAGGAGTATGTTAGTAATTTAATAAATAATCAGAACACAGCAGGATATTGGCCTTATACAGCATCTAATATCTACGCAACATCTTTTGTTATTGATGCATTATACTCTTCTTCAGTGCAAACAGAAGTGGATAATGCAGTTGAATGGTTGGAGAATCAACAAATAAATTCAGGCATCAATAAGGGTTCTTGGAATAATGGAAATGTTTTGGACACAGCAGTTGCGCTTTATTTGGGTTTGACCCAGGCATATGGCGGAGGAGGAGGAGGCGATAGTGGAGTTGGTTTCTGTAGTGATGGAACAATACAATCTCCAAATTATAATTATGAATTTGAAGAATGTGATGATGGAAATCTTATCAGCGGTGATGGATGTAATAGTTTCTGTGAAACAGAAGGGGATGTGGAATGTACAACAGATGCAGAATGTACAAATATAGGGGAGATATGCAATTTGCAGACAAACACATGTGGATTAAGGCCTGATTGGTGTTTAACTAATGCAAACTGCAACCCAAATGAAATTTGTGATACAACCGCAAACACCTGCATATTGCCTTTGGTCTATTGCGAGACTAATACAGACTGCGAATATTATGAATACTGCGATACAACCACAAACCTTTGTGAAACCTCTCAAGGTTATTGCGCTACAAGTTTAGAGTGTTTTGGTTCTAACACCTGCGACCCTATAACTCACACTTGTGTGCCAATGTCTTCCGGAGAGGGGGATGGATATCCAGATGGATATTCAGAATATGGAGAAAAACCATCAGGAGCATGGTGGATTTGGTTGATAATTATAATTGTTATTTTAATTGGAGGAATTTTTGCTTACATGAAACTAAGTAAGCCCAAAAAACCTAAATCACCTTCCTTTTTAGAGTCTCAAAGGCCAGAAAGACCAAGCCAATTCCCAAGCCAGTCACAGTACCAATCTCCAAGAGTTTCCAAATCACCAAGGGATAATCAATTGGAGATGGAGTTGGATAAATCCATAAAAGAAGCTCAGAATTTGTTAAAGAAAAAATAAAAAATTTAATAAACAATCTCTCTTTCTTATTTATATGAAAAAAGTAGTGATATTGCTATTTGCATTAATTATTCTTGCAACAGCTGTAAATGCCTTAGACATAATCATTTCTATACCAAGGACGGATTATCAGGCTGGGGAGACAATACAGGCAGAAGTTTTTCTTAGTGATATTTCAACCCAGGATTTAACACTGTCTAATTTTGAATTTTTGAATGAAAACAATGAAAAGATACAAGTAGCATTGTTTCTGGAAAAATTATCAAATACGCATTATTTTGTTTATTTTAACACACCGACAAATATCCAAAAAGGAAATTACAAATTTAAAGTTAAAAATGTGAACTATATCTCTGAAAATATCCTTAAGCAAACTTCAGCAGAAGAGCCTTTCTATATTGATTCAGTAAATCCAGGATTTTCTTACTTGTCCCAACAACAAAATCCAGATGGGGGTTTTCAGGATACCCAAACTACTGCATTAGCGTCATTAGCATTAAAAAATATTTATCCAGATAAATCGCAACAAGCAATAAATTATTTGGTTCAGAATCAGGATCCTACCGGCTGTTATCCAGAAGGTAATTGTAATGTAAAAGATACAGCATTTGCATTGCTTGCATTAGACGAGTTTAATCAAAATATAATAAAAACAAAAAACTGGTTAAAAGACGCCTCTAATAATTTTGGGTTGGGGACGTGGTCTTTAATTATTTCTTCCACAAATGCAGTTTGCGTTTTAAATAACCAGAATATTACAATAACACAGCAACAATCTTATATTATTCTTTCAGAAAGCATTTCATTGGAATGTAATCAGAATGTTACTTTGACCTTGAATCATTCTTATTTGGGGAATACTTACCAAATTTTCACTGAAACAACATCAAGCAAGCAATATACAATAGATAACTCGGGGTGTTATGGGTCAACCTATAAATCCAATTGTGATTATGAAATTACAGGATACGCTGTTTGGGTTTTAAGCCAATTAAATGAAAATCCCTCTACAGAATATTTGGAAAATAATCATTCAGATACCCAGACTTTAGATCATGCATTGCTTTATCTAATAATTAATAACCAATATTCTTTTGATTGGCTGCTAAATAACCTCCAAAACAATTATTGGTCCTCACAATCAGCGTCATTAAATCAAAATCCAGATAATTATATATCGGCATTTGCCGCATATGCTATAAGAGAAGACGTAAATTATGAAGGCATAAAATCTTATTTATATGATAAAACAACAACCAATCCTTTGACGTCTGCTTTAATTTTATACCTGCATTTTAATGATGAGCTACTACAGCCTTCTTTATCAATAACTCCTGGTATCATTAATCAGCAGGATCCCTTTATTTTAACTTTAACGAATAATAAGGACCCCATTACAGTTGAGATAATAGCGCCTAATTTTACCTCACTGCCAACTTCTTTGTTGCTGATAAACACACAAACATTTGTAGTAAATCCCCCTGAGAATACGCAATCTTTTAATATAGAAATAAAGTATTCTAATCTCTCTTATTTAATTCCAGTGTTGACTTCTTATGAGAATGGAACCTCAAATTTACTGCCCCCCCCAATAAATGCAATTTCAATTCTGAATTTTCCTGTATTAATAAATCAAACTCTAAATCCCGACGATAAAACAGAGGACATCATAGAGTTTTATAATTCATGGGGTTTTCCTTTATATAACATCTCTTTTGTGTTAACAGGGACATTAGGAGGGATTATTACCTTGGAGCAGACTAATTTTGATGTTATCCAAGCAAAGGAAACATTAACCCAAAAGGTAATTACAAATAAGAACAGAAATCCGGAATTGGAGGATTATTCAGGTTATCTGATTATTACCTCGCAGCAGGGAACAATATCCTCAGTGGGATTTAATCTGCATTTCACAGTGGATCAACCGCCATTGCCAGAACAAGAAGAAGATTTAAATGAAACACTGGAAGAAGAACCAGATAATAATGAAGAACCTAATGATGAAGAGGAAGAAGAAAAAAGTTCTCCTTGGTTGTGGTTAATTCCATTTTTCATAATACTTATTATAGGGATTCTAATCTTCTTCCTGAAAGGAAAAAAGATAAAAACTCAGACCTTTGATCAGTATCTGCAAAATATTAAAAAATGATAAAGAAAATACTTGGAATTTTGTTATTGTGCTCCTTTCTAGTTTTTGGGTTGGCATTATATATTGATAAAACAAATAGCCCTTATTTAGATGAGCCGATTAATGGCATATTGGATGGTGTTCTGACAGGGGAAAAGTCAAGTCCAGCAGACAGGATAAAGGAAGACCAGATAAAAGTTTACGAGGATAGGGTGGTTATCCAAATAAGCAATGCTAAATGGGCTGGGTTTACAGATACCAATTCAATGGACCCTTTTATAGACGAGGAATCCAATGCAATTCAAATAGTCCCTGAATCAGAGGAGGAGATTCAGGTGGGGGACATAATTTCTTATGAATCAGAGCTTCTTGATGGAATGATTATTCACAGGGTTGTTTTAATCGGGGAAGATGAAAATGGAAAATATTTTATAGCAAAAGGGGATAATAATCCAGAGCCAGATCCGGAAAAAATAAGGTTCAACCAGATAAGAAGAATATTGGTGGGGGTATTATATTAAAATGAAAATAAGAACATACATCCTTTTAATTATAATCTTAATAATCATTTCTTTGTTAATCTTGGTTAAAAATTATAATGAAAATATTGTAGGAGATGATACAACAGATAGTTTTACTTTGGAAAAAGAAGATCTAAAATTTTGTTGTGAATATATAAATGATGATGGAGGAAAAAAGACATGTTCTGTCTTAAAAAAATATTCTTGTGATTTATGCACCACTAGATGCACCTAATTTTTTGTTTAATAACATATTTTGAGCCTTTAAATTCTTGACAACCATATCGTATTGATGTAGCTTGCCTAATAAATCATTGATAAAATTTTCAAAATCTTTGCTTTCTAGATTGAATTTGTCAGGTTTTAGGATTTCAACAGAGCTCGGCAGGTAATCAAGACAAATCCCCACTAATTCATCAAACTCTTTAATTTCAACTTCAACCTCAGCAAAAGTAGAAAATAATTTTTCTTTCTGTTCAGCTTCAAATATTTTGTAATTTAATACTTTTTTTTCATTCCTTAATTTCTTAACAACTCCCCTCATAGTATTTTCTATATGCTCTTTAGGGAATCCTGCAATTTCTATTATAAATCTCGCCTTCAGCATAAATCTAAAAAATACTAAAACTTTATAAAACTATTTTTATTAAAAGTTATTATGGCAGAGCAACCTCAAGAAGAAATTATTAGGGTAAAAACTCCAAGGGGAAAACAATCGTTGGGGATAGTTGACCAGAGATTAGGTGGGAGCAGGATGAAAATCAGGTGTTTTGACGGAAAGAGCAGAGTTTGCAGGATTCCAGGCAGATTAAAAAGAAAATTATGGATAAGGGAAAATGATATTGTTTTAGTAGAGCCTTGGGAATTGGACGATATAAAAGGAGATGTTATATTTAAATATAAACAAAATCAAATTGATTGGTTAAAAAGAAAAGGATTTATGAAGGAATTAGATTCAGCTAATGAATTCTAAGATGGAACAGTTAAAGATTCCAAAAGAGAGAATAGCTTGTTTGATAGGCAAAAATGGTTTTGAAAAAAGGGATATAGAAGAAAAAACAAAAACGAAATTAATCATTAATTCTGAAGAGGGGGATGTGATTATTGAAGGAGAAAGTTTTAATTGTTATAATTGTAAAAGGATAATAAAAGCAATAGGAAGGGGATTTAATCCAAAAATTGCTTTAATGTTGTTAGAAGAAAATTGTTATTTTGAACTGATTAATCTTGAGGATTATTGTAGAAATTCCAAAAATGATTTGAGAAGGATAAAAGCGAGATTAATAGGTGCACAGGGAAAAGCATGGAAAACCATAGAGAAATTGACTAATACTGAGATTAGTGTTTATGGAAAAACAGTTGGAATTATTGGTCTGCAGGAAGAGGTTATGCTTGCGAAAAAAGCAATAAAAAATCTTTTGCAGGGAAGTAAACACGGAAATGTTTATGCTTTTATAGAAAAACACAAATCTTTATAAATCTTATAAAATAAATCTTAAAATATGAAAGAAGAGGTGCCTATCGCAGAAAAACTTGCCAAAGACCAACGAGCAATTTCAATTTCAGAATTCTTTTTGAAAAATAAACACTTGTTGGGTTTTGATAATACAAGAAAAGCATTATTAACCACAATTAAAGAGGCTATTGATAATTCTTTGGATGCATGCGAAGAAGCAAGAATATTGCCCGAGATTATAGTTAAGGTTAAAGATTTGGGCATAGACAGGTTTGAAGTTATAGTCGAGGATAATGGTCCAGGGATTATAAAACAACAAATACCAAATATATTTGGTAAATTATTATATGGCTCTAAATTTCATAGGTTAAGATGTTCAAGAGGGCAGCAGGGAATAGGAATTAGTGCAGCAGCGATGTATGGTCAATTAACAACAGGAAAACCAATATTAATTACGTCTAAAATTTCAAAAAACAAACCATCGTATTATTATGAACTGCATATTGATACGAAAAGGAATGAACCCCAGATAATAAATGAACAGGTGGTTGATTGGGAAAAAGAGCACGGCACTAAAATAAAGATCACATTGGAGGCGAAATACCAGAAAGGAAAACAAGGTATTGATGAGTATCTAAAGCAAACTGCAATAGTGAACCCTCATTTAAATTTAATTTATATGAATCCAGAAAAACAAAAATTAGAATTTCCGAGGGCAACAAAAGAATTGCCAAAAGAACCCAAGGAGATTAAGCCACACCCTTATGGTATTGAATTGGGAATTCTGATTAAAATGTTGCAAGACACAAAGGCATCTACTTTACAGTCTTTCTTGCAGAATGATTTCTGCAGGGTTTCAGCAAAGGTTGCAAAAGAAATTTGTGAAAAGGCGGGTTTGTATGAAAAATCCAGGCCTTCACGAATAGCAAAGCAGGAAGCGGAAAACTTGTTTAAGGCAATAAAAGAAGTTAAGATTATAGCCCCTCCGACAGACTGCGTTACTCCAATAGAGGAGGAATTAATCCTTAAAGGATTAAAAAAAGAAATTGAAGCTGAGTTCTATGCAGCAACTACAAGACCCCCCTCCGTTTATAGGGGATATCCCTTTATTATCGAGGCAGGTTTAGCGTATGGGGGTAGTATAAACAAAGAAGACTTAATTAAAGTTCTGAGATTTGCAAATAGGGTTCCATTGCAATACCAGCAATCAGCATGCGCAATTACAAAATCTATTCTCTCAACAGCATGGAGGAATTATGGATTGTCACAAAGCAAAGGGGCATTGCCTGTAGGGCCTATTGTTTTAATAGTTCATATGGCATCTGTTTGGGTTCCATTTACATCAGAGTCAAAAGAGGCAATAGCACATTATCCGGAGGTTGTTAAAGAAATAAAATTGGCATTGCAGGAAGTAGGAAGAAAATTAGGGATTTATATTAGGAAACACATAAGAGCAAATGAACAAAGGGAAAAAGCAAGTTTATTTGAAAATTATATCCCTGAATTAGCATATTCATTGTCAAACTTAACTGGAGAAAAAAAAGAAAAAATAGAACAGGATTTAATAATAATTTTAAAGAAAGGAATCCCTGAATTAGAAGAAAATGGCAAAGCAGAAGAATAAACCACAGGAAGAGCTAAATTTTTTAGGTAAGAAAATAATTAGTAAAATTGAAAAGAAAGAGAATCCCTATCTAGAAATCCCTATAAGAAGTTTATCTAATATTTCTTATGATAAAAAAAGCAAAACACTGAAATTAGGGGGAAACATCTCAAAAAGGTTCTTTTTCAATGTGGCCCATTCAAAAAAATTTTTGCAGACTATAGAAGTTGCTTCAATATGTAAAAATTTGTTGGAAGAAGGAAAGCATGCAAGTTTGAGGGATGTTTTTTATATGGCTAAAAGAACAATCCCAAATACAAAAATAAATCTGGTGGATGATCAAACAGAAACAGACAAGTCACTGGAGGATTTAGAGCTGGTAACAGAATTCTCAAGGGAGCAATTGCATGTTAATGCAAACAAGATGGGTTCTGTTGTGGGGAAAGTTAAAGTTATTGATAAAGGGGATAAAATTAATTGGGCTAAATTAGGCTCTGGCGGGTGGTCTATTCCTTCTAACGTGGAAGAAATAAAATTTGAGGAAGTAAAAGCAAATTTTGTTATATATATGGAGAAGCAAGCTATTTGGGAAAGATTGCATGAAGATAAGGTTTGGGAAAAATTGAATTGCATATTAGTAACATCTCAAGGCCAGACTACAAGGGGGATAAGAAGGTTATTGCAAAGATTATATGAAGAATATAAGCTCCCAATTTATGTATTGACTGATTTTGACAGTTGGGGTCACTATATTTATTCTGTAATCAAATATGGATCAATCTCACTAGCTCACATGTCAGAGAAGATGGCTATTCCCGGGGTAAAATATTTGGGAATAACTTCAAAAGATATAGAAAAATATGGATTAAACAAACATTTAATCAAACTAAATGACAAAGACAAAGCAAGGTTAAAACAGATAGCAAATTACGAATGGTTTAAGGATAATAAAGCATGGCAAAAGGAATTCACAGCCATGAAACAATTAGGGGCTAAGGCTGAAATTCAGGCATTAAGCGCAAGAGGAATATCCTTTATATCCCAAAAATATCTGCCAGAAAAAATAAAGAATAAGGAGTTTCTAGATTAAACAGAAATCTTTATATATCTAAAAAGGTATAATATTATACCCAAATAGGTATAATATGTTAAAAAACCAAATTGAAGTACTTATGCTTTACAGGAAAAATATTTTCTTAAGCAAGACAATAAGGGAAATTTCTATTCTGCTTAATAAAAGCTATCCTAAAATTTTTGAGGCAGTAAAATTCCTTGAAAAAGAAAACATACTCCAAATTAGAAAAGCTGGGAAATCAAACATTTGTGAGATTAAACCAAATACAAAAACAACATCTTTTTTATCAATAATAGAAAATTATACTTTTTATAAGAGAAAAGACATACCATTAAAGAACATTTCTAAAATAGAAGAAAAAATAAAGAATCCATTTCATTGTTTTCTTATTGGCGGGAGCTATGCAGAAGCAAAGCAAAAACCAACTTCAGATTTGGATATTGCTATAATCATTCCAGATTCAGAAAACAAAAAACCATACCAAATAGCATTAAAAGAAGGGGAGTTAATGGTGCCTGAAATTCATGGATATGTTTTCACAAGAGAAGAATTTCACCAAATGCTTATAAACGAGGAGTTTAATTTAGGAAAAGAGTTAGCAAGAAAGCGTATAATTTATTATGGTGCAGAGCAGTATTACAAAATTTTGTTTGAGGCAATGAAAAATGGATTCAAAAGTTGATATATATCTAAAAAGGGCAAAAACAGAGATTGAAACTGCTGAAATCCTTGAAAAAGTATCTCAAAATAAAGATACAAAACAGGAGTTTAATATCCCTCCAGATTCAACTTATTATAGTGGTGTTATCTCACATGCTTATTATGCAATATTTTATTCAGCGAAAGCCATGTTGCTCGCAAAAAATATAGAAACTGAATCTCCTGAGATTCATGTAAAAACATTTAATGCATTCAAATATGAATTTATTGATTCAGGTCTTCTTGATGCCAAACTTTTAATAATTTACAAGCAAATGATCATAAGAGCAGAAACACTTCTTGAAATATTTAAAACAGAAAAGAGAAAGAGGGGAGATTTTACATACAATACGATTGCACAAGCAAATATAGAACCTGCGGAAGAATCAATAAGGAATACAAAAACCTTTTTAAACATTGTAATGCTTATTTAACAGAAGAAAACTATTAAAATAAATTTATCTTAAATAATTAAATGAAAACGATTTTAATCATATTACTTTTATTCTTCATAACAGCATGTACAACCGGCCATGTCACCAGGGAAGTCTCAGAGGATATTAATATTTCAGTTTATTTCTGCCCGAGAGACAATTGCAGCGAAGTATTATTTAATTTATTCAACGGAGCTGAAAAAGTTAATTGTGCGTTCTTTGAATTGAATTTGGATAACTTAATTGATTTATTAAACCAATCAAGCAAAACATCTGATATAAAAATAATAGTGGATAATAATCATTATGGGGCTCTAAGTAATTTTAGTTTTGTTAAAGCAGATAATAGAAAAGCACTAATGCATAACAAATTTTGTGTTATAGAAAAGCAAGGCAGGAAATTTATCACAACAGGAAGCCAAAACCCGACTTCAAGGTGCACTTTTGAAAATAACAATAATTTGCTGATTATAAGCTCAAATAAATTATACCAAAACTACCAAAGTGAATTTGATGAATTATGGAGTAATATCTTTGGAAAAGGGGAGCAGGTAAGATATAACTACATAAGATACGGAAATAATTCAATAGAAAACCTCTTCTGCCCAGAGGATGGATGTGAAGAGAGGGTCTCTTTTTATTTGGAAAGAGCTGAAAACAATATCAAATTTATGACTTTTTCATTTACTTCCAATAAATTAGGAGATTTGATTCTAAACAAGTCAAAAGATGTAGAAATTACGGGGGTATTTGAAAAGTTTCAATCAGGCTCCCAGTATTCTCAGTACCAAAAAATGAAGGATATTTTAAATGTAAGATTAGATAATAATTCTGCTTTCTTGCATCATAAGGTATTCATAATAGACGATTCAGTTGTAATCACCGGAAGCTATAATCCTACAGGTTCAGGTGACAGGACTAATGATGAGAATTTAGTGATAATTTATGATAAAGAGGTTGCAAATAGATTTTTAGAGGAATTTGAATATGTTTGGGATTATAATAAACCATTATAGGATAGTAACATTTATAAATAAGGCGATATTCTCATTCTTGAGCAAAAATGAAAAATATTGAAGTAATTTTAATACCAGAAAAAATAGATTATCCAGAATTTTGGATGTCTTATCATAAATTAATCAACCAACTTAGTACAGCCAAAGAAATAAATGGCACTCCATACACAGGTAATATAACTTGGGAACAAGCATTAAGACTAAATCTTAATAATGGTAAATTTTTTGGATTCAAGCAGTGCACTCCTTCATGTGCAGATATGCGTTATGCATTATTCTGCTTGTATGAAAAGCATGTTTATGATATAGATGGAAATAAATTAAATTCAGTGTTGCAAAAAAGACTTTTTGATGAAATCACTAAACAAAGAAATCCTTTCGGGGGAGAGTGGTTAGGAGACAAATTTATAAAAAAAGAAGATGGATTTTACTTATTATCACACTATGAACTTGATTCAGAAGGAAACTTGATCCCAAAAATCACAGAAAAAATACATCCAAACACTTTAATGGAAGATGGTAATATCAATCTAATAGATTGGTTGAAATTTAATTATACACCTCAAGGACTGCCAACAAAAAAGGTAGAAAGAGGAAATACGGATTACGGGTCTCCAATCAGTGGTTCTGTCGCGGGGTTCTATGCGTACTCGTTTGGGGCTGGTTTGGGTTGCGACAGGAGTGCTGGCGACTCGGATTCCAGTCTCGGGGTGCGTACAAAATTTTTGGAAAAACCTTCATTTTAAAAGACTAAAAATATATTAGTAACCTTTTTATTTACTAACTTTTAATAGAATTTATGGTAAAGTTTTCACAAATTGCAATACCTTTATTTATAATCTCAATTATGGTATTCAGTGTAATTGGATTTATGTGGGGTGGAAGTCTTGAAGAAGATAACACAAACCAGAAGGATGAATATGGATTGACAAAAATAAATGACAAATGGATTTTAGAAAAAGAAGGAACCCAGTATGTTTTTGATTATCATCCTTCAGAATTAACAGAAATTCCAGTTGAGCCATTCACAATTGACAGCCCGAAATATTATTTAATTTTTGATCCGGAAGACAAGGATAATAATATGGATTACAGTTTAGGCAAATTATACTACACCTTAAACCAATTCAATTTGCAGGTTTTCTTGGCATGTTCAAAGGAGGAAGGTTGCGAATTGGATATCCCAATAAAAGATTGCTCTGAAAAATCTTTTTATTTTAAAAAGGCAGAAAAAATAAATGTTTATTTAGGGGATAATTGTATTGTTATAGAAGGGGATAATCAAGGATTAAGCAAAACAGTTGATAAGTTGGGGTATTTGTTTTTAGGAGTCATAAATGGATGAACTTATTTTTAAGATAAGAAAAGAGCTGAATAAAAACATTGATGGAAAATACAAAAAAGGAGCTTACAGGTTTTTCAAGGAACAAATAAAACTCTATGGTGTTAGGACCCCGATAGCCAGAAAAATAGCAAGGGAAAACAGAATTAAGGATTTTAAGAAAATAATCCAAATTTCCGAAATTTTTTTGAATTCTGGTTATTTTGAAGAGGGAATAATTGCGTTTACAATGATGGGGTATTTTAAGGGGGATTTTGATAAAAGCACATTTGATTTATTTGAAAATTGGATGGATAAGTATGTTCATAACTGGGCATGGTGCGATTTTTTATCCACAGATTTGATAGCAGCTTGTATTGAAAATAACCCAGAATTGGTTAAAGACCTGTTTAATTGGACAGATTCCAAGAACAGATGGAAAAAAAGAAGTGCAGCTGTTTCTTTAATCCCTCATGGAAAAAAAGGCAGATTCTTATCTGAAATATTCAGGACTTCTGTGAAACTTATTCCAGTAAGGGATGATATGGTTGAAAAAGGAGTTGGATGGCTGTTGAAAGAAGCAAGCAAAGCTAAGCAGAAAGAAATAATTGAATTTGTTCAAAAACATGAAAACGAAATGACGAGAATCACATTCAGGTATGCTATAGAAAAAATGCCTAAAAATATTAGGATAAGATTAATGAAAAAACAGGTTTAGAAACCTTTTTAAATTTCTTTGAAGGATGTCTTATTATGTCTCGGTAGCTCAGCGGTTAGAGCACCCGTTTTTGTTAGGTTTTAACAAAAGGTGTAACTGTTAATCGGGCGGTCGCAGGTCCAAATCCTGCCCGAGACGGTTTTTTTCTGCTTTGTAGAAAGTTAAGCGAAATAGGCCAGAAATCAAGTTGCGGGTTATTAAGTCACGACGAGATGAATTAGAAATTAAATCTATTTTAAAACTAAAATTAGGAAATTTCTACAGAGCCGTTTTTTTCGAAAACTTTAAATATATTTAATTTAATCAAATTTTATGGGTGGGTCTTCAGGAGCTTAATCTTATTTAGATTATATAATTAATATTCTTTAATCTAATCTAAACTTTTAAACCAATGTATGATTTTAACTCATTATATAAAGCATAAGCTTCATCTGTTAGCTCTTTAGAGTACCTATCAAATTTAGAGCCAAGGACAAATTTATCAAAAATCTCCCTCATGAACTTTTGGAATGGTCTTTTATCCCAGGTATCTTCATAGTCTTTTTTTAATTTAGCCTCGATTTTGATACTAAATTTCCCAGAAGATGCTTTTTTATTTTTTAACTCTACTTCTTTTGTTCCAGCACCTGTAATAGTGATTTCTATTATAAATTTTGTATAATCATCAGCTTTTTTGTCCGCTTCGTATTTTATCTTTAATTTACCCTCTTCATTATACATCTGTTCCTTTTCTGTTAAATCATACCCTCTTTGACATAGAAATTCATTTATTAAATTATATACCTCCTTTAAATTAAAAACTCCTTCCTTAATAATCTTCAACCCAGGTATTACAATGTCAATTTCAGCCATATTATAAAGAACGTTCTGATTTATTAATAAATCTTTTGTTAATCCCTCATCCCCATGAATTCCTTCATGAAAGTGTGGAGCTTGTATGCTTTATCATACAAGTCAGCTTTGTATCCCTCTATCCTTTTTGGGATTACAAAATTTAAATATATCCTTTTCAATCCCCCTATATTCTCTAAATCTCCTGTGGTTTCAATATAGGCGTCCATCCTTATTTCAAAACTGGCTTTTTGCAGTTTCCTCTTGATATCCCTTTGCTGCACTTCTACATCAGTCATTCCTATGATTAAAAACCAGATTTTTATTACATAAACAAAGAAACTGCTTATCTTTTTTCTGGCTTCCCATGCTATTTCTAATTGCTTAACTCCTCCTGGCTTTGTTCTGTCTATGAATTTTTTTTCAAGTTCTTCTTCATCTTTGAGCAAACCATAGTCCTCTAAATACTTTTTAGTTGACCTGTATAACTCATTGAAGTCTACAATTCCATCTTTCTTGATTTTTACAAAGGGCACTAGCATATATTTCTCTACCATCTTATTGCAAACCCAAAACCCCTTTTATCATACCCGTATACTCCATTAGCTCGTTAAATAATTTATCCTCATAAACCTTCTCTATTTTATTTTTGATTATATAATTATTATAAACAAAAAATAAGAATTTGTTAAAAGCATTTCCCTGCCATTTATCCTTATAATCTAAAATTCTTTTGGCTTCTACATTTATTTTAACCTTTGCAGTTTCCCTCTTTCCCTTCTTTTTTATCTCTAAAATAAAGAAGAAAGTCTCAATTTCAAACTTGACATAATCGTCAACTTCTCTTTCACCGATAAACTTGATTAGAAGCTCATTGCCGTAATTTTTTTCTTTTTCAGTGTGTTCTTTTTCAGTGAAATCATACTCCTTTGAATTAAACCAGTCCTTGCAGGATTTATACAATTTCTCTAAATCAAATTCTCCTTGGTATTTTATAAGAAGTCCTTTTGCAGGGGTTATTTTCTCTTTTTTATTTATCATTAATATCTAATCATTTTAGGAATTTAATAAACTTTTTGTTTAGTAAGAACAAGCCCTGCAGAGCAGTTTTCCTTCATTTTCATATAAAATTCCTTCAGAACCGCAGTTCTCACATGTTCCTTCCTTGATTTTATCTGTCCTTTCTCTTATATCAAACCCGTTTAATCTTAAATCAAATAAAGTTGGTTGCATTATTAAAATATCCTTGACAGTTAATAAACCTATAAAGATTCCCTTGTCATTTATAACAGGAAGTCTTCTCACATTTTCTTTATTCATTTTTAACATAGCATCATAAATGTCCTCATTCGGGTCAATTTTTATTAATTTAGTGCTCATTACCTCTTTTAGCATGGTTCTTCCAGTATCCATCCCATATGCAATTACTTTGACTAGATCCTGTTCTGTTAGAATGCCTACTGCTTTCCCGCTTTCTTTTACTATAACTCCACCTACATCTTCTTTTAACATCAATTTTGCAGTGTCTCTTAAGGAGCTATTGGGGTTAACAACTAAAGGTTTCTTGGTCATAGCTTCTATTACCCTTATTCCTGTTTTTCCAATACCCATAATACTAAAAGGGCTAATTCATTAATAAATACTTTTGTATATTAAAATATATTACAAAATGCAAAAATATTTAAAAACAAAACCATTAAGAAGTAAAATGGCAAAAGATTGCATTTTCTGTAAGATTGTTAAAGGAGAGATACCCTGTAATCAAATTTATCAGGATAAGGATACCATAGCTTTTCTCGATATATCCCCTGCGACTCCGAGAGGTGGGCACACTTTGGTTATTTCAAAAAAGCACTATGAGACCCTCATTGATGTCCCGGATAAAGAACTGGAAGCAATGACAAGAACAGTAAAGAAGATTTCTAAGGCTTTACTAAATCTTTATCCAGGATTGAACTTGGTGCAAAATAATAAAAAAGTAGCAGGGCAGATAGTGCCCCATATTCACTTTCATTTAATTCCAAGATATGAAGGGGACAATCTGAAAATAGGTTATTGGTCAACCTATAAATATAAAGAAAGGGAAGAACTAGAGATAGCAGAGAGAATCAAAACCCTTTTAAAATAATTTCTTTTGTTTAATTCTAAGGCG
>Ga0210057_1004304_pt1 | contig 19071 bp, 13 predicted proteins | sample CryGeyCG2114_010_2_FD_183968 | JGI IMG/M metagenome (GOLD analysis project Ga0210057, IMG submission 183968) | Groundwater microbial communities from aquifer - Crystal Geyser CG10_big_fil_rev_8/21/14_0.10 (SPAdes) (version 2) | ecosystem: Environmental > Aquatic > Deep subsurface > Groundwater ...
CTCTGTTTGTGCTGACCCAGCTAAGGCCAATATGGATGATATTTGGTTTCCTGGAATCACGGCTTTTTCAGGGATTGAAGATTGTACTCAAACTAATAATTTGTTGGCAAATTATCTTAATCCTTACGATACATCAGGTTATATCACCCAAGTCGCTCAGTCTGAAAATCTCGCTGTTTTCTATCATCAAAATCCTCCCCAAGGGGACTCAAATCGTTTTGATATTGCGAGCAGAATGAGAGGAGCAGGCGGTGATGGAGTTGATGGTACTAAGGATCTTAAGTTTCAATTAAGCAACGGCAGACGAGCTTCTCGCTGTATGATTAATATTCCAGTCATGGATCAAACTGATAGCAATAAATTAAAGCCGAGATGGATTCCTGTTAACCACTTAGATGCGTTAACACATAATTCGACTTCAGTTGATTTGCTAACAAAAACTGTTTCGGAAATTGAAGCTGATACGCATATGTTTGATTCAAATAGGAACTCTTTGCCCTCTGCGAGTTATCGTTATCAGTTCAATGATGGAACTCATGATTATTCGTACAATCTTCGTTATTCAGATGATTCAAAAATGGCGAGGATCTTTTCATCTAATAGTTCTAAATTGCCTCCACTAACAGGACTTTCCCAAAAACAAGCGCAAACGGTCTGTAATGCTTATGTCGTTCAAGTTGGCACATTTAACGATACTTCTTCAACTTTTACTAAGATTGGCAACGACCATCAAAAACGTTTGATGAGACGAACTGAAGGCATTGTAGCCGGAGCATTTCCCCAGAGTTTTGCGACAGAACAAAAAGTTATTGATGTCGAAAATGGAGTTTCAACAGAAACCCCTGTCACGAGCGGTACTAGTTATAATGGAAGTTGTAATAGCTATGCTCGGAATGTTGAGGATGGTCAGTTTGCAAATTTAAAAGCTGGAGACTTTATGACGACCAAAATAACAAATGTTATCAATGGTTCCTCTCCTTCAGCTTTGCAAAGACCAGAATTCATAACAGGTTCTTCATTTATCGATCCGAGTGGAACGAACTTCAATACTGAGGTTTGTACTTCAAAGTTTGGAATCCAAGATTTGATTGGTAATACTTCAGAATATTCTAGTGAAAGAGTTTTTTGTGATTTTTCTGGTGAGACCCTCTATTTTGGTCAGGACAATTCTGCTGCCAATTCAATCGATGAAACGAAGATGCAAACAAGAAGATATAATCCCAACAACGTGACAGCTTGGGTCGAAAGTTCTCCTGATACAGGGCGATGCTCTACTATTGAAGATGGATCCCCTCGAGCTTCAATTACTTCTCTTGGTGGTATCATGATTCCTATTTATGATTTTCTGGGAACTTTTAATACCTCGATGATTACAGCGGGAGGTGGCTATCAAGATCAAAAATTCTTGGGTGATTACCGAAATGGCGATGGTTTTTTTAGTGACTTTGGTCAAGAGCGCTTACTTCCTCCTCTCTCGTTAAATGATACGCTTGCGATTAATAATACAGCTATTATAACGAATCGAAGCAAGAGCGGAGGTGACCCTAGATATGGAAAGTTCTTTAGTCCAATTTTGGGAATGCCCCTTACTTGTGATAACTCTTGTGACCAATCTGTTGATAATAAATCTATTTCGACTACGGACTTCGTGACATTACGAAGTTTAGTCCCTGCCGATTTGACAGTGAGTAATTTTCCAACAACGAATTCAAATATTTTCTCCGACGGTATGTCTGAAAAAATTGATTATGGAGACGTAACCCTTCCTTCTCCAACTGGCGAAGGCGTCGTTAATTTTATTGATCTTGTTCATCCTGCGAATGATGGACCAGATGGATATACAACTCATATCCAAAATTATGATGTGACTGGTGGTACGTATACAACCACATTGAAGTATACTTACTGGAGAGCTTCTCGCGATCCAAGTGGATATCATATGCGAAATTTTGGTGCTTCTCGTTCTAGTTTACCGAGTGGACGTTATACTCTTTTTATTCGATCTCTATCTGATAGTAAACAAAAAGATCCAAACTCTGAAGCCGGTTTTAGATGTGTCGTTAAATTGAACGAGGGAACTTACTAATGAGAAGACTTTTAGTCTTTACTTTATTGATGACCTTTGTCTTATTGAGCAGCTGTAAACAAGCTGGTGGCGATTCTAATGCTGTCAAAGTGAGAAACTTTGGCGTATTTAATCCGGTTGATCTCATCCTAGAGGGAGGAACAGATAAAGGTGAATTTTTAATTGGTTCTGATCCAGTCGTTTTTACCGTTACAGTGATTAATACGAGTACTTATGATCTTACTGATGTCCAATTAATTCTGGATGAAAATAGCACAGCATCGATGAAATTCACGCCTAATCTAGAAAATAAGTCACTTGCTCCTGGTTTTGGAGGAAATTGTTCAAGCGTTGTTCCAAAAAATACAGAGTGCGAGTTCAAGTTAACGTACACCCCTACCTTTCCTGGAAATCTTTCTCAAAAAGTATCACTCCATTATAAAAATCTAGTAAATGCAGAGGTTATTGAAAAGGAGATGAAGCTATTGGCCGGTGAAGCGGCTTCGCTTATCTTTAAATCGGAAAAAACAAGTTATGACTTTGGAGTTTTAGAGAGAACTGAAACTAAAAAAATCGTTGAGATCATGGATGTCAAAAATACGGGAGGATTAACCGCTCGTAATATTATTTTTGGCAAGTTTGATGTTCCAGACTCTGGTGCTTATGTCGTTACTTCAAATAATTGTCCAAATAGTATTAGTCCAGGACAAGAATGCCGTTTGATCATTGAATTTTCTCCAATGAACTATGATGCTGGAGCTCCTGATGGAGACGGCGAAGTTATTTATACCAGTAATGTAAAATTTGAATATGAACGTGATCCCTCAGGGGGAAAAAGTGCTTTAAATGCCTACTTTAATGCGCTCTCAACCACAATTGAAGGAAAGTTTTTGGCAGGCGGTCTTGAAGCAATTGATTTTGATGATCTCACTGTAGGAAATTTTCAAACAAAGACATTCAAAATTCAAAACCAAGGTTATAAGGAAGCCATCATTCATCGATTGGATATATTGAATGCTTCAGGAGTGGTTGTTGGTTCTTGCGTGAGAGAAACAACCGGCTCCAATCAACTTGCTTGTCGTGATCCTGGAGATCATTTAAACCCAAGTGCATTGCTTACTTTGGAGCAGTTACCTTTGAAGTTGACAGACAATACTCAATGTATGAGCCCTGTTGATCAGATGGATTACACCAGAGATGCAACAACTGGCGAGATCTCTGATCTGACAATAAAGCAAGTTGTAGGAAAAAAAGATGGAATTCCTGGTGATAGCTGTTTTTTCAATTTGACTTTTCATCCTTCTGTTAATTTTACGACTAATGGAAATATTGCGAACTTTAAAATCAGAGTCGTTTACGATAGCACCTGGAAAAATCAAATAGTAATGAAGGGGGATCAAGCAGGTGATGACCATCAGTTTTTGTTGCAAACGGCGAATTATTTTTCAGCAGCAAAACTTGATGTAAATACTTTTCTTTATGGTGCTGATACGTTTACTAATTTTGATTTAGCAGACAACGGTCTTTTCAAGTATGATTTAGGTCGAGTAGCTCTTATCTCAAATGCAGCTTATAAAAAGCCACTTAAGACAACTTTAAAAAATATCGGTGGAAGTTATGCTGAAATCGTTTCCATAAAAGATGCAGCGACCGTTCCTTTTCAATTTTCAGATACCGCGGTAAATATTAACAATTATTATCGCTCAGCTACCCATGTCAGTTGTTCTTTTCTTGCTCCAACGGCCGGTCAATGTGATCTAAAAATGGACCTCACGCCGCTCGCTTCAACTTTATCAGATGGGACACTCGCTCAAAATGAAGAAAATGGTTACATGTATGATGTGAATGGAGTCTATCCAGACAAGTATAAGAAATTCATCATTGAATACAAGGATAGTACTTCTGTCGAGGATGATGGCACACCAAGGGCCAATCGAAAAATCGAAGTATGGATTCGTGCACTTCTCGTAAGAAAGGGGTATCTCGTTTTTGAAGATGTCTCTACGGCTCAAGGAACTGGGCTCAAGGAAGCTGCGGGTAATACCAAGTTCTTTCATGTGAAAGTTAAGAACGTAGGAACTGGTGGAATTCCTTATATCAAAGTTAAATCAGGCTTTGATCTTTTGGGAACAACTCAAAAGGCTGGAGGTCAGCCCTTTCCATATGAAATCGTCGATAGAGCTACAGGTGAAGGGGGAGCAACTAAAGATTGTTTTGACATCGTAACTTTTGATGGATCAGCACCTACTGGTGTTGCTCCTAATACAAATGCTGCTAGTTTGTTAGATGCCGATCAAAGTTGTTCTTTGACTATCAAAATGCAGTTGAAATCTAATGATGTATTGCCGACAGGAGCTTACAATACCTCTAATCCAGAATGGGGACGATATTATGAGTCGGCAGTCCAGAATACCGAAGATGCTTGGGAGAAAATTAACTATTTTCAAGCTAATGAAGAAATTAGCTTTGAATATTATGACGGCGACGGTATTGAAGATGTTGCTAATGGATATATTCCTGATCTGCAAGGATATGGCAATTTCTATCAAATTGCGGGAGGATCCAGTGGTCTTTACAAATTAGACATAGATTTTTTTAGTCAGGCAAAGCTTGTACCAAAGCAGCCATACCCTATGGTTACTGCTGTTCTTTGCCGTGACAATGTTACATTACCGGCCATTACGCCAAGTGGAACAGAATGGGGAACGGCCATCACTGCGACTTCGGTCCCTGAGACTTGTATGGATTTTCATGATGGAATCGCGACAACTCCAGTTACCTATTTTTCAAACTCTGCAGACGACGTGAAAGCGGATAATGCGGGCTATGATTATATTTTTTATGCTGGAACTTACAAAGAAGGAGCAACATATAAATTTGGTTTTAGTGTCAACAATAGTGGGGCTTTGCAAGCTCATTCAGTTTCTGAAAACTTAGCACCACTAGCCGGTTTGTCTAAAATAACGAGCTTGGCTTCGACTTTAAATGCAGGATCAAGTAAGAAAATTGATTTTTTAATGTCTCCCGCAGGTGTCGGACATTATGAAACGGATTATCTTGTTACCTATAAAAATCAAAGAACGAATCTCACCAGTGAAGCGGCACTGACTTACACAGATCAAACCGTAAATTTTAAAGTGAAAATAGTTTATGATGTGGTGGCTTCTACAGAGGCTGAATTCTCTTTAACGGGGCAAGATTATCTTGTGCTTTATGACAAAGATCTCGACTCTATAGATGATACAACGCCAATTGCGGGAACCCAGTCTTATAATCTTTTATATAATGAAAGTGATTTGGGACAATTTGTTCGTTTAAAGGCGATTAGAGGCTCTAAAGTTTATGCTAAAAAAGAATTAACTTTTACAAATACGGGTGGAGCCTCTGTTTCAGAGGTTCGTTTTAATATAAAAGCTTCAGCCGATGCTGCCAGCTTACAAAATACCAAGGGGGGGGCAGGGTATAGCATCGCAAGTAATGGCTGCAATAACATAACACTTGCTCCTGCGGAAACTTGTAAAGTCATCCTATGGCATAAAGCAGGTAATTCAGAGCCACTAGAAACAGCAGTCCATGGGACTCTTGTTTATAAAATTGATACGAATTCATATCAGCAGAGAAATTTCCAAATTAAATTCCTGGCATCAGATCCGGCCATACTGCAGGCTGCTGGTATTGCCTTTCAAAATATTTATGATGAATCTGGAAACGTTATTCAAGGCGCATTTCCAATTAACCTCGGAACATATACGGGATCACATCCCATTTTGAGCGATTTCCCAACTCATCGTGTTTCAAAACTTGGTATAAAAATTGAAAATACATCAACAGAGAAAGCCAGTTTCTTGCGCCAGTGGGATGAATTTAGCGGTGGAGCTCCGTTACCGGGAACTGCGTATATTGAAATTTTTAATCAATCAGGAAAAATAGTTGAAGCCAGTCGATCATGCTTTTTTGGAGATGATGAGTATGATGCGGGTGTTGATGCTGATAAAAAAGGTTTCATGAGCACTTCAATATCTTCATGTTTAATGAACTTTCATTATGACTTAGGAAATGATTATCTTGGCAAGGTTATTGATACCAGCAAGAGTTATGTCAGACTTCTTTTTTATAACAATGAAAGATCCTCTGAGGATGCTATCTACTTGTATTTTTCAGGTTTTGTAGAACCTAATAAATCAGTTGCCACAAATGCTATCTATGATGTTGAGACAACTGAATCGAAAACATTATCCTTTTCCTGGACTCCCGCAACTCCTAATAATGGAAGCTGGGGAGCCGTAACCGGCTATCGTGTTTTCTATTCAGCAACTCAGTCACCATTGAACAACGTTTTTCAAAACACAGTCAATTATGTTGATACATCAACCCCGAGTGTTTTAATCACGTCGGGATTAACAAACGGTAAATATTATTACATTAAAGTATTTGCGAAAAGAACAACAAGTGGCAAGGAATATTTGTCAGACATGGGGATGTCGACGAAAACGGTCATTGTCCCTCCGAACGGTATGTTCTATAATTACGACCTTGGCGTCCTCGTAAGTAAAAGTGCTATAACTGGAGCTTCAGGCACTAAAGCAGAAGCTGTGGCAGCTTGTGACGCTCGAACTACTATTCTTTCTAAAAATGGTGCAAGTTCCACCCCAAAAATGAAGCTTATCACCTCAGCTATTTATGATTTAATTGATGCTGATCCTGCCAATAGCAACTATAGTTACAAGGCAGTCCCCCATTGGATTAATGATCCACCGGTTGATATTGAGCCCATTTTTTCTCCAGGATTTGATTGCTCTAATCCAACAGGAACAGACGGTAACAATAGCTTCTACTCAAAAAGCTGTACTGATTGTTCATGCAATATGCTCTCTCTTATTGTCGGAGGGGATGGAGCTGACATTCCGTATGGAGCTTATCTTTATGTTGAGCCTACGTTGAATGCTATTTACAGGTGCTATGTTACCCAATAAATAGATTATTTTTCCTGTAATCGATTTAAAGTCCCTAAACAGTTATGATTTCAGTAATGAAATTCATAATGCATTTCTTTTTTATTCAACACTTACTCTTTAATTTGGCCATGGGCCAAGACAAAGTGATTTTATCTGATATCTATGTCGATTTTAAGGATGTCAAAGGTTTAGAGAGTTCAGAGCTGAACTTGATGCGAAAGAATGCTTATGAAGCGATTTTTTCGACAAAGCGCTTTAAGATAAACTTAAGTCCAAAGAACATCAAAAATAAGAGTATCACTAATTACTATGTGGTTGACATTAAAATTGTTGAGATAAATAGAAATGATTTTGACATGGCTTTCAGATTGAAAGACGAAGTTTCAGGCGATCTCATAAACTTTGTCAAAAGCGATTCTGTGTCCATAAGTAAACTGCAATTTCAGTCTCGAAAAATGTTTTATAAGCTTTTTTATGGAGAATATTACGATGAAGTTGAAGATAAATTGATTAGCCCCAAATTAATTCCTCTCAAAAAAGATCCAAATGAAAAGATTAAGAGAGAGTCTATTTTAAGAGAGAAAAAGGAAAGAGTTAAAAGTGATAAGAATGAAGATTTAGAAAAAAGTAGCGAACCTGAAAAGCCTGAGGGCAATAAAATAACTGAGGTTAAAAAGTCAGAGTTAAAGAAAGAAATTAAAAATAAAATGCCATTGAAAATCGCGAATTACGCTAGTCCCAATATTTATTTGGAAAAAAAGGAAGAACAAACCAAAAAGAAAGATGTAAATTCTTTGATTTGGTTATCGAATTCAAATTACGGATTCGGGGTCCAAAACGAAGGGGCAGTTGCAACGACAGTCGCCGAAGTGCAAACAGATACACAGAGAGCAACTGTCTTCTTTAACTCAAATGTCAAAGTAGATGGTATTGATCAATTTGCTAATCTTGGTGTTTCATTGGGTATTACCGCTAAAAAATATGAATATGCTTTTGGTCCCAAATTTAAGTTTTATGCCGGTTACAATCTAGGCTTGATTCGTGACTCTCTTTATTTGGGTCCGCAATTAATATATGAGACCTTTCAGTATGGTGGAGTAAGAGAGCGCGGATCGGGAGTTACTTTGTACTCATCCAAAATAGTCTGGATTGGAGGCAATTTAAAATTGAATATTCCAATCAAGAGTAAGGACATTTTCGCAGAAGGAAACATATCAAAGGCATTCATTGCAAGTACTTCATATGGTGTTGATGACTCCTCAATTCCTGTCGATGGTTCAAAGTTGTCTCTTTCTGTCGGTGGAACAATCTATAAAAACTGGGGACTTAAGCTAACTTCTGAAAAGTTAGAGTTAACTTCCGTTTCATTGAAAGATTATCAAGTCTCTGGCACAAGTACCGGAATTTACTTAACCTACAATTGATTCGGCAATTTTGGCCCTAAAGATAAACAAAACTTCATTTGATAGACTATAAGCAGCGTTGAATGGGGAGTTCGATTGAATTTATTAGATAAATTTCAACAAATTGAGGAAATTATTTTGAATAAAAAAACTCAAAGAAGTTTTTTTGAAGAAGAAACATTTCTCATTTCAGATAAAAAAACGGAATCTCCAAAAAATGAAAATGAAATTCAACTTGTACTCAATGTCTTTGATGACCTCGTGTTTTACTTGGCGAAAACTAAACTCAATAAAATAGACGTCAAAGTAAACTCTAATTTTAAGGCTTGGCTTTTAACTCCAGTCAAGAGTGAGAATTTGAAAGATAAGATTAAGAAAACTTTTTGGAAAATTAAAGATCTCGATTACGGCAAGAGTTCATTGGTGCTGACATTTTCCGGAAGAATCGTGATTTGTGAAATTTTCTTGGAAAACTGTACTAGCGATAAGAAAAAAATGGCGGAAGTAGCTTCTCAGATAAAGCTAGCGATAAAGCATAATATCTCGATGAGTAAAACAGAGTACACATGGAAGAACAATCTAGACTACTGCTTATCATTAAATTTAAGAATCCCGGATCAAAAAATAGAAAAACCTATAAGACAAAGAGAAATCAATGTTTAGTATGAAAAAAGTGATGAAAATTATAGTCATGCTATCCTTGTATTGGGGATCAGCTTACGGTACAACGACTATTAATGAAAAGGCAGTTTACCGCCAGATCATGGCCAAAACTCGCAATACTCAATTAATATCTCAAATTGAAAATTACCTTGCTTCAAATGAGAACGAAACAAGACTATCTCAAGCCCGGAAAAGCTTGAATCATTTAAAAGAGTATTTTCTTTCTAAGAATTACAGACAAGCTAAAATGGTGAAAAGTCTTTTAGAAAATGAAGGGCCATCCACGGTAGAGGTTGAAAAATTCATTGATCATATTCAAAATAATCAGCAAATGGCAATAAGTGTAAAAAGCTATGTTCTGAGTGAACTTACTCGCATTTTAGAAAATTTGCAGCCCCCAACAACTTCCTTAAGAGCAATTGATATTCTAGCTGCAATTGCCAGTGAACCAGTTCAAAAAACGACGAAGGCAAGAGCTGAGACTATAAGAGCGGTTGAAGCAAAGAATTCTGAAAGCAAGACTTCTTTTCAGACCTACTTCATGTGGATCATCTCACTAATTGTGATGTATTTTGCCTTTAAGTTTTCGTTTACCTACAAATGGCTAAAGCTAAAGGGAGAGCAAGTTGAAACTCTAAAGTTAACTTCTTCAAAAGAAAATAATTGGTATCAAAAAACAAAAAGTATTTCACTTGCTAAAATGGATCATCAGGGAAAAATCCTCGCCTGTAATGATGTTTTTAAACAAGAGTTTAGCTCAAAAATCGAAGCCTACGGTAATTGGGATGACTTCTTTATGAACTCTTTTTATAAAGATGAAGCGTTGAAAGGAATTCGTCGTCTTTTTAAATACACAAGAGATTTAAAAAATGATTATTTTGTTCATTCTCGATTGAATTCCAAGGCGGGTGTTCGCTTTGTTGAAATTTTTAAAATGGATACGAGAGAACTCGCCCTACTTGGAAATAAGCGCAAAATTGATTTAGAAAAAGAATCGATCAACTCGCTCGACGTTTTTGAAAATGTACTGGCAGGTAAAAGCAATGTGAGTGGCCATTGTCTCGTCGATTATCCTCAATTGAAAAATGATAATGGATATTTACTATATATGGATCCGGAGGCCGCTGAAATCTTATTTGAAAAGGTGATAAGCTTCTTTGATGTTTGCTTAAAAACATTAGGGGTTACAGATTCACTTAGTCCTGTAATGTCGAGAGATCAGAATAATTTTAATATATTGTTGTTGATCAGGAATGTGAAAATTGCTGATACTGATATGAATGGGAATGTTGATTACTTCGGTCAAAAAACCAATATTTTAAAAATGATGAATGAAATGGAAACAGTAGTTCCGAATCTTGGGATTAAAACAGTCTTTAAGAATTTTTCAGACCAGAATGAAGTATATTCGCAAGTTCATATTATCGTAAAAGATTCAGAGTATAAAAAATGGTATCAAAAGACGATCAAAATCAGGAAACAAATTGATGCTTAAAGCACTAACATTCTTAATGGCTTTTATCATCGTTAATGTCTGTAGTGGACAGGGCTACCACGATATGATTAGTTATAATGTCGGCATGGTCAACTTAACTGTAGCTGAAAATGAATCTTCAATTAAGCAAACAGACACATCTGTTACGACAACAGATACAGCTACAAAAGGGTCTTCTTCAGCTGTGTCGGCTATAAGCTTTCAACTCTCATGGGAGTTTAAGACATATTCAAAATTGGCCTACTTTACGAAGCTCTCTGTCCCACTTATGAGTGGTCAAGGGACCGGCGTTTTTGGTGGGGATGTTGGTTTCAGTATGTATTTAAATCCTCTCGGGGCTAAATATTCGTATGTTCAAAATGGTACAACATTAGTCATTATTCCTAAGTTTAAATATTATTGGGGAGCATTTGGTGGCACAGGATATGTTGTCTACAATACTGAATCTGCAAGGAAAAGTGACGTCTTTTTTAATTTGGGTGTTCACGGAGGCATGGTCTACAGTATGGGCGATAGGTGGGGTTTTAAGGCTGAGATTGCAGCTTCAAGAACAACTGGGGTCGCAACCACTGGTATCATGATGAATCTCTTTATGGGGGCTAGTTACTATTTATGAGGAATAGTTTGATTGTTTTACTTTTTTCATACTCAGCAATGGCCTTTGGAGGCCAATTGATGATTGAAAGTAACCCTAGTGATTGTGAAATATTTACCATTGATTTTAAAACGGGTAAAAAATCCAACCTTGGTAAGACTCCCTATAAAGCCGAACTTGAATTCTTAAAATCAAGTATTGGAGATAATGGAATTGTTCAAGTGGAGATCCATAAGCCAGGTTTTGATGCTTTTAATATTGCTATTCCTGTGATTGGAAATAACGATATTAAAATCAATGCCAATCTTGAAGTCGAGCAAGACATCAAGCTTACTCAAGACTTTGATTTGCTGGTGTCCGACCTATTTGATGTGCTTCGAATGATAAGGATGAAAGATTATCAAAACGGTATGAAAAAATTAGATCTTTTAGAAAATAAGTTTCCTCACTATTCTATTGTCTACGAGATGAAGGGGACAGTTTCTTATCTTCAAATGAATTTCAAGCAAGCATTGAATTATTATAGAAAAGCATTTGGTATTAATCCAAAAAATCGTGAAGCTTATAGAATGAAAGTATATTTAGAGAAAAAATTCAAATTAGGAAGTGAAAGTTGAGGGCACTATACTATTTTTGTCTGATTTTTATTCTTCTTTTTAACTCCGTCTTTGCCTCAGTAGACCAAGGAATTGCGACGTTGCCCTCCTTAGAATGGCAAAAACAAAACTTAGAAGATCGAATACGTACAAAAGTTGAGTCTGTTCTTAATAAGATTATCTCGAATAATGGGTTTGCTGTTGATATTGAAATAGCTGTCAATGGATCTGAAGATCCTGAGTGGAATAAGACAGATGATCCCTTAAATGCTGATTCAAAAGATCCTACAAAAGCTCAAGGGGATACTGCAATTGATACTCCTGAGGCCAAGAAAGATGAAGAAATAGATCCATCGAAGAATGGTAAAGTTCTATTTAAAGATGTTGAAGGTCCAAAAACACCTGAAGATTTTATTGTTTTTACCAAATTTGGCATTGAAGCGCCCTTAATTGAAGACTTTAATGATTTTCAACCAGATGGGAAGATTATTTTCTCCATGGATGGTGGAGGTGCTGATAAAAAGAAAGAGAAAGACGAGTTAGTCAAGAAAGAGAAAGATCTTCAAAATAAAATGAAAGACCTCTCCAGAGCAACTCCTGTTGAACAAGTATGGAAATACAATAATGCAATTGATGTTTTCAACAATTTAAAATCAGTTGTAATAACGGTTAAAATGAGCCAAGGCTTACCCGATGAAGCTAAGCAAACGGCTGAAAAGTATGTTCGCGCAATTAATTTCAATTTAGGAAAGATTAAACCCACGCTTAATTTTGAATACGGAATGCTAGGTAATGACTTTGGTCAACCAAGTAGTTTGCTCGATAAGGTTGCCGCAGTCTTGGATTATTTTAGTAAATTTGCAACTTTTTTAGGAATTATATTTGGTGTCTTACTTGCAGGGTTTGTTGGTAATGGCTTGATTAAAAAGTTTTTCGAATTGAATTCAGGAAGCCAAGATTCCTCTTCGATGACGATGGAATCGGGAGATGATTCAAACGATGAAGAAGAAGATTTGGCCAACAGCTTAGGCGGCGGTGGCGGAGTAGGCGAAGGAATTTCTGAGAGCAGCTTACTGGTTAACGGTATCGATCGTTTTCAGAGCTATGTTAAAAAATCAGAAACGGATGCTGTTCTCATTATTAAGAAGTGGATTAGAGAAGAAGATAATAAGGCAAAGTGGGCCTTGAAAGCTTTGGTTCAACAAATGGATAATGAATCTTTGGTAGCCATTTTTAAGCGTCTTACTGATATCGAGAAGTCTTCTTGGAAAAAATTATTAGATTCCCCATTGAATAAAGCTGAACTTGATGGTGCCAATGCTTTTATATCTAATCAAATTGTTCAAGATATTATTGTTCCGAAATTTATTAATGATCCCGAAACATTCGATATGGTCATAAAGCTTAAGCCTTTAGATGTGGTAAAAATTATTCAAAAAGATTTTGAAATAGGTTGTACATTACTGAATGCTTTTTCAATTGGTTTTATTAATGGGGTTCTCGACTTATGTGATGAAAAACTTCGTGAAAGAGTGGTTGTTTTTTCGGTTGAAATTACACCTGATGCTATTATTGGAAATCAGGACAAGATTAAATCGGCAATTGAGGAATTTGTTCATGTTGAAAAACCTCGTCCATTTGTCGATGTTATTCGCCAATTGATTCCAGATGCGAACCCAGATTATGAAAATGTTTTATTCGACAGCTTATTTAAAGTTGCGACCCGTGATGAAATGAATAAAATCGTATTTGAAAATTTCCCAGCATCGTTGTTATTTGAACTTCCCAATAACTTCTTGAAGTCGACATTGTCGGCTTACCCTCTGAAGAAAAAAGTAAAAATGTTGATGTCAGTAGAGAGCGATATAAAGCAGCAGTTGCTTGAGATTTTCGCGCCTGAAGGGAGCAAGGCTTTTGATTTGATCAATCTGGAATTTGAAGATCTTGAGAAAGATGAATTTGAATTGGCCAATGTTAAGAATTCATCTAGTGAAAACTGGAAAGACTTCATCCATTATACGAGATCACAAATTTCATCAGACAAGCAATTTACAAATCAAATAAAAGAGATTTTAAATAGATGGCTTGATAGCAAAGGATCTGGCACAAACTCAAGCAATGAAAGACATTTAAAGGTCGCCTAATTAGTTGATCTTGAGATAGTGCTTAAGCTTATCTAGGACAATTTGAAAATTTCCGTTATAAACAACAAACTCATTAGCTCCGATATTCATCATCTCAATAATTTCTTCAGGTTGGCTTCTGTCTCCAAGATATAAAATAGGATGTTTCTCTTTGTCAGGATGTTGTTGACGCATAAGTGCAATAATTTCGTACGCTGGCATATCATCTGAATCTTCGATCACAAGAATGCCACTGTATTCCTTACCTTCGCTAAGGTTTAGAGCATGAAATCCACCTATTGCTGCCTCTACGACAAAGCCAGATACTCGCAAGCGAGAGGCAAGAGTATTGCGTCGTTTGAGATTTCCATCAACTAATAAAACACTTATTTCTCTTTTGCTTGGCTTGGCCATAGAAAGTATCATAGCGAATTTCGCAAAAATTGAAATGGAAAGCTTGACTTCTTTTTAACGCGGAATGTTTCTGGACTAGGGAAGACCTAGATAAATATTTTTATCGATTAATATTTTAAAATTAGAATTATTCATATGACCTGCGACGGGCCCAAAAAAATGTTTTGGATCTGATTTATCGTTTCGCCAAAGCATAATATAAGCTACTCCACGCTTTGGGACTTTTTGGCCATTTAAAATTTGCTGAAGTCCTTTTTTCTCAATTGGCCATGACATGTAGTCCGTCCAAAAATTTTCATACCATGAACCTTCTTGTCCGAATTCAGTAATCGCTGGAATTTTATTCTTCTCTTCAGCTGCATTTAAGAGCCACAAAACATTTTTCTTCCAATTGCCCAGTGGAGAGAGTCCATGCTCATAAATATCGATAGCGTGATTCTTAAAATACATATCGACACCTAAAACATCGACGTAATCGTTACCAGGATAGCGCTCAAAATAATCAGATGAAATATGGTTGGGAGAATAGGCAATTAAGAGATTGTGAATTCCCTTTTGGCGAAGGTAGTCTATGGTGAATCTCCACAACTGAACGAACTCTCTGACTGAGCAATGCTTTTTCCCCCACCAAAACCAAGAGGCATTATGCTCATGAAAAGGTCTAAAAATGACCGGAATATTGCTGATCTCTTTTAAAAAAGTGACCAATAGATCAAGCTTTGATTTAAAGAGCTGGTGCGCTCTCCCGCCAGGCAATATATGCTTAACCACAATCGCAGTTGTATCATTAAAAGAATTATTTCCTCGACCATCATTAATCAACGTTGGCATATGCCAAGATAATGTGAAGATGCCGCTAGCTTGATCATTTTGTTGAATCTTTTCAATCAGGGCTTCACGATTCCAAGAGCCGAACTCGTTAAAATCGAGACCAAAAAGTCCAGGATGAATGTCGGCGACATCGTGCATATCGGAAGTCAGCTCTGATCCTCGATCTTGATTGGTGATTCTCTAGCCACGTTTTTCAGTGAAAGCATTTTGCTGACCGATGATAATTTTTTGCTGAGATTGAATGGATTGACTCGTTTCATTGAGGTGTTGAAACAGGGCTCGTGTTTCGAGTGAAGCATTGATGTCCGTTTGAGCCAAGAGGCTCGAACAGAAGAGGAAAGCTGCTAAGAGAAGAGATAGCCTCATTATCACTGCCAATTATTTAGAGAGACTTTTCGCCCCATGATGGGCTTGTCGTCTGTTACGACTTAAGACTTTTTGCGAAGTCATTTTTCTTTCGTCATCAACAACATTATCTTCTAATACGTTCTCTACATTCCCCACTTGTTGAAGAGTTTGCTTGGCAATTTCAATACTGGCCAATGCCTCGGCCCTGACTAATTGTTTGGCTTTTTGTGATAGGCTTATAAGCTTTCCATTTTCGCCTTTAACAAAAATCGTCTCTGGAGAATTCTCCCAGTAACTGTGAACATCTTCACCAAGGACAAACATGCTCAATTCATTTTCTTTTTTGTGTCCATCAAAGTACATATCAACTGGGTTCTTTTCAATAAACTCTTTAAACGCTTTTGCCTCTTCAAAACTATCAAACTCAACATAGTAAAGTGTTGACTTTGATAACTTTGTTGCTTGTGTGAATAATAGTGTTTTAGATTTCGTTTCATATTCCTTACGAAACTCTACGCTTTTAAGGTTTAGACCATATCTGATTCTTTTTTCATTTATATCAGCAAATTTATCTGTTATTTCAAATTTTGGTTCAGCGGTTTCATCTGAAATTTCAATTCCATTATCAAAATTAATAATTCTTGATTCAGTAAGCTCTCCAGCGAACGTTGAAAAAGTCATTAGGAAAGCGAGTAGACCAGTGATGGCAAATTTCATTATCCTCTCCTCTTATTTTAATTACCTCTAAAATAGACAGCAAAGAAGATGCCAAAGTTGAAATGATAAAGGTTTAAAATCACATTAGAGAAACTGTCACTTTAATAGACGGTCTTCTCGATTGCAGTGGGTGGTGTTCTTTCTGGACAGGCTAACCCGATTCGAACGGGCGATTCCTTCCCTCGCATCCTGCTCGGGACAGTCCACTGGACTGACGGCCGCTACGGCTCGTGCCTTTGCGGTCTGCATGGTAAGCCATACTTCAGGTCGCTGAAGCTTTTGGTTTTATAAAAGAGTGATTGATTGGTAAAAATTGGAGCGGGTGATTCCGTCCTTTTTTGAGTAGAGAGAGAAGAGCTTAAAATTAAGGAGGTGAGAGAATTTCAAAATTGCGTCGAAGTAGGGGAATCACCTTAAAGAAATTAGCCTATGAGATGGGCATATCTAAAGGCAATTTGTCAGAGATTGAGAATGGTAAAAAGGGCCCTCGCTTTTCTACTCTCGTTGCCATTGCTGAGGGCCTTGAGATATCTGTTTCAACACTTTTGAAGATATTCTAACTTATTGAAAATACATGATACTTGTAATTTGCTGAAAATACTTCATTTTTTAATTATTTACTCCAGTAACTATGAAATAATCATAGTTAGTAGTAAGAAAAATTATAATTCAGTCCGAAAACTATGGTATAGTCATAGTTAATGGAGGAAAAATGAGTACAGATTTTCTAAATGCAATTGAAAATAATTTAAAAGTCTCTTTATTTACAGATGACGATCTTAAACTCGTTTTTCGAGATAAACAGCCATCGGCTATTTATAATTCCCTCACATACCATCTGAAAAAGAAAAACTTGGAAAGATACAGAAGAGGCCTCTATTCGTTTTCCACAAAGAAAAGCGGAAAATTTGATTTTTCAAAGTTCAAATTGGCCAACAAATTAGTTCTTCATAGTTTTATTTCATTCGAGTCAGCATTATCTCATCACGGTTTAATTCCTGAAGCCGTTTATGAGGTAACTTCAGTATGTTTAACTAAAAATAAAGTTTTTGAAAATTCTCTAGGTAGATTTAGTTTTACTTATTCTCCTGTTGAGCCATTTTATTTAGGAGTTGAAAAAGATGAAGTAACAAACGCAAAAATTGCAAATCCTATCCGAGCGTTATTTGATCTAATCTATCTAAGAAGAAAAATCTATAATCGTGTCGAAGATTTAGAAGGTGATTTTAGGATTGATTTAGAAGAATTAAAAAAAGTGCTAGATAAGTTTGAGGCAAAGGATATTTTAGAGCTTGGAGAGCTTTATAAAAAGAAAACAACTCGAAATCTAGCGATGATTTTAGTGAGGGATTTAAAGTGAAAGATATTATTCAAAAAAGACTTGAAACTCATTATGAATTAAATACAGCGGAAGATGAGTTAAATGCATTAAAAGAAATCACTCAAGAGGTTGCATTGTATGCTCTTTACAAAGTCGGTTTTTTTGAAAAAGCATGTTTTATGGGTGGCACATGTTTAAGAATCGTTCACTCATTAGATCGTTTTTCTGAAGATTTAGATTTTTCAACAAGAAAAGTTGATCTTAATTTCAAGCTAGATGAATACCTAGAAAAAGCAATGGATATTATGAATCCGTACGGATATGGGCTTACAATAGATGAAAAAGATCTTGCCGATAAAAGTGTTCAGTCAAGATTTCTAAAAGATGATTCCATCAAAAAAGTATTAACATTTAAACATAAGCAAGATGAAAGACAAAAAATCAAAATTAAAGTTGAAATTGATACAAATCCTCCTGAAGGAGCTGTTGAAAAGACTGAGTTTATAGATTTTCCTGAAGATTTTCAAATATTAGCCTATGATCTTCCAAGCCTGATGTCTGGAAAACTTCACGCGCTACTGTGTAGAACCTATGAAAAAGGAAGAGATTGGTACGATTATTCTTGGTATGTGAAGAATAATTGTTCTCCAAATCTAAAGTTACTAGAAAATGCTTTAAAGCAGCTTGGCCCTTGGAAAGGAAAAGACATTCAGGTTGATGAAAAGTTTTTGAAAGATGAACTAGTTGGAAAAATAGAATCTTTAGATTGGGAAGATATTAAAAAGGATGTGAGAAAGTTCTTGTCTCCAGAAAAGGCTCAATCATTAAATATTTGGAGTTCAGCTTTTTTTAAAAGCAAAGTGACGAAGATGAATGTAAGTAAATCGTAATTAGCTTTTCCTAATAAAGTAGTTTAGCCATCTCTTTTGAAAATAATATGATAGATGTAGAAGGGGATGGGCTTTCAAATAATGAAAAAAATCACAGTGGTATTTTTCCTCGGTAATATGTGATTTTGTGCAGAGGAGGTCAAATATGTTTAAAGATTTAATTTGTGACAAAATTGATCTTTCCAGAAAGGGTGAGAACCCATATTTTATTCATGAGTTTGAAAATTCATTTTTTGTCATTGGAGATCATCAATTTTATATATGATATAGTCTATTGCTATTCAAAAGGCATATGAGGAAGCAATAGAACTTGGTGGCACTGCAGGGAAAGCCAGGCACACGGGTAAAAGTTTTTTTTAGAGATTTGGATGGAAATAAGCTAAACGTTAATTGCTCTCAAAAGAGGGAAAAATCAAATGGAACGGTGGACGAGGATCGAGCTCTCGCAACTCCGCTTCGCTTCGTCGCATCACTCGAGAAAGCTTATCAAGCTTTTTTGCTTCTTCGGTCTGCATGGCAAGCCATACTTCAGGTCGCTGAAGCTTTTGGTTTTATAAAAGAGTGATTGATTGGTAAAAATTGGAGCGGGTAACCCGATTCGAACGGGCGACCTTCTGCATGGCAAGCAGACGCTCTACCAACTGAGCTATACCCG
>Ga0210057_1004305_pt1 | contig 19067 bp, 18 predicted proteins | sample CryGeyCG2114_010_2_FD_183968 | JGI IMG/M metagenome (GOLD analysis project Ga0210057, IMG submission 183968) | Groundwater microbial communities from aquifer - Crystal Geyser CG10_big_fil_rev_8/21/14_0.10 (SPAdes) (version 2) | ecosystem: Environmental > Aquatic > Deep subsurface > Groundwater ...
TTAATAGATTTTAGAGTGGAGAGAGCTTCTTCTGTCGCTACCGGAGAAGAATTGTATGTATCATCAATAATAGTAGAGTTTTTTATGCCTTTAAGAATCTTCATCCTCCCCGAAGAGGGTTTATAATTCTTCACCGCCTTACACACTTCTTTAAATGACATGCCCACGCCCAATCCTACAGACACACCGGCCAAAACTGGGAACATTTGTTGAATCCCGAGAGCCCCGTCAACGAAGATGTCGCTAACATGGCCATCGTGTGCCACATTAAACTTAATACCTTTGGGTTTATCTGACTCATCATAAACCACGGATAATTCCTGCCCTAAAACATCGGTTGGATTTTCTGTTCCAAAAGTGATGGTATTGTTATCCGTCAGTTCTTTGAATTTTAAAACATCTTCATCGTCGGAATTAAGAACCAACATTCCGCTTCTTTTCATTCCACGCACTATAAAGCTTTTCTCCAAAAGAACCTCTTCTATGGAACGAAAAAATTCAACATGAACGGGAACCTTACCCATCCTGGTAACTACCGCGATATCGGGCTTAACCCAATTTGTTATTGACTGTATATCCCCCACCCTATCAGCTCCAATTTCAAGCACCAACCAGCTTGGATATCTATTGGGCAAAATCACCAGAATCAAGCCGTCAATGACATTTTTGAGCCATACAAGGGGGTTATTCCATCCGTTTGGCAAGTCAAGAACGGTCAAAGGAACCCCTAATTCGCTATTAAAACTTTTGTGGCTCTTTCTGGCAAAGAAATTGCTTGAAATTACATCAAATATTGCGTCTTTAGCGGATGTTTTGCCGACGCTTCCGGTTACCGCGATAATTTTAGGATTATATTTTTTCAATACTAGCTTGGCTTCGAAAGTTAATATTAAAATGATTATTTTTTTAAGAATAGATTTCATTTTTTGATAAACTATTATTTGTTTGGTTTGTTGAAATTATCACATCCCGAAGCTAATATTTAATTCTTTTATCTATCAGGAGGCACTTCATAGTAGTTTATCAGAAATTTGGTGGTATCTATAAACGGATGAGTTAGGGTTTCTGACGCGTATTTTACTCCCTTAGGGTAACTTGTGAACAGAAAAACTATAAATTGAGGGTCGTATGCAGGAAAATATCCAAAGAAAGAGTGCAGAAATCTGTCGTCATAGTAACCACCTTCGTTTAGATTTGCTATTTGCGCCGTTCCTGTTTTCGCGGCAATGCTATAATTTTCTATTTTCACCGTTCCTCCCAATAGAGCGGTGTCCACTACCTTTACAAGCATTCTGCTTATTTCTTCCGAGGTTTCACTTTTAAGTATTTGTGTTGGTGGTGGAAAAGAAATTTCTTTTGAACCGCCGATTTTATAATTTATTTTTTTTGCTAAATGAGGAGTGACAAGGAAACCACCATTTCCAAGTGATGCCAGGGCTCTAACCGTTTCTATGGGCGTCATAGCTATACCTTGCCCAAATGACGCGGTTGCGTATTCAATGTTCCTTGGACTCTCCAGGTTGTCCGCCAAACCTTGAGTTTCGTTAGGTAAATCTATTCCTGTTTTTTGATTTATGCCGTAATTCAACATATATTCCGCGAACTTTTTGTTTCCTATTTTACCTGCAACATACGCCGCTCCGGTATTGAGAGATTGGCTCAAAACCTCTTGCATATCCACAAGCCCTCTTCCCTTTCCATCAAAGTTTGAAATGGTTTTTCTGTCCAAAGTCAGAAATCCAGCGTCAAAATACGTGGTTTGAGCAGTAACGGCTCCGCTATCAAGCCCTGCCGCCATCGTAAGAGGTTTGATGATGGAGCCCATTTCAAAAACATTTTCCACCAACGGATTTGAGAATATTTTTGGATTTTCCACATCTTGAAAATTGTTAGGGTCAAAATTTGGATATATTGATAATGCTAGAATCTCTCCGTTTTTTGGATTCATGATTATCCCTCCGGTAAAATCGGACTGCCAGCTGTCATCTACTTTCTTTATCTGTGACTCAAGGAAAGATTGCACGGAGGGTTCAATTGTAGTAACAATCTCCCCTTCCAAAGTATTATCAAATGACAAAGTGTCTTTGATGTTTGAGAATATTTCCGCGAAAAAATTAACAAAAACACTATTACTGTTACGATTTAAATTATTTTCGTAATATCTTTCAAGGCCGTATCTGCCACCATATTCATCTCCTTTAAAAGCGAGCAAGCCCAAAGCATGAGACGCCATAGAACCGCCCGGATAGAATCTCCATCTTTCCTTATACAAAGTTACACCCGTTATATCCAAGGTTTTGATTTTTTCCGCATCATCAGAAGAGACTCTGTGCGCCACTTCCTCATACGGGTCATCTTTCTTTGAAACACTTTCGTCAAATGATGCTTTGTCCACCGGTATTACGGAATTTAATCGCTCGTACACCGACTCGGGGTCTTTGATTTGTTTAGGATTAAGAGCAACTATAAACCCTATCTTTAAGGTGGCGGCGGAGACAAGACCGCCGTCCTTGCTTTGAAAATAAATACTTCCACGATCAAAAAAATCGTAATTTGACTGCAAATACTGACGGTCCGCTTTGTTTTTGTACTTATCCCCCTCTACAATTTGCAGAGTATATAGTCTAAAAAATAAAACAGAGGCAAACACTAACACCAGCGCGGAGATTGCTCTAATTCTTCTTACCGCTTTTTCTTTGCTCATTTATCAATTCTATACTATTGCCTTTGACCACCAGGAGATAATACGGCGACCGAAGACTTTCTGGATACATATTTGGTTTCTTTGGCCACCACAAAACCCATACTTTCCGCTGTCTCAAAATTTATCGAATTGTTTAAGGAAATGTATTTAAATTCTAACTCTCCAATACGTGCCGAGATTACGGCAAGTTCTTTTTCAATATTCTGTCTATGCACAATATTACGAACCGTACGATTAATCGCGTAAAAATAGAAAAGGAGCGAAAACATCACTATTGTAAATAATGACAATACTATAATTCTTGGATTTTGTTGTATAAGTGCTTTTGTTTTCATTTAGTTTTTTCTAAAATCCTCATTTTTGCGCTTCGTGCTCTTGGGTTTTCTTCTGTCTCTTCCCTAGAAGCAATAATTGGTTTTTTTGTAATAATAGTTGCCATCTCATTCTTTGCTTTTTCTTTATAAAAATTTTTCACTATTCTGTCCTCCAAACTGTGGAATGATATAACGACTATTCTCCCTTTATTTACAAGTCTGCCAAACGCCCCCTCTAAACCTTCATTTAATACCCTCAACTCATCATTTACGGCTATTCTTATGGCTTGAAATGTTTTGGTGGCGGGATTAATTTTCTTACCCCCCTTATATGCCACAACTCCCTCCACGAGCTCCTTTAGTTCACCACTGGTTTCAATTTTTTTCCATTTCCTTCTTTCAACTATCGCTTTGGCTATTTTTTTAGCCCGACTTTCTTCACCATATTCATAGAGAATTTTTATTATTTCATCCTCTTTCCAATAGTTGACTATCTCGTAAGCGGTCAGGATTTCTTTTTCGGACGGCTTTTCAAATGTCATAAGAAGCGGTTCGTCTCGCCTGAAAGAAAAACCCCTTCCAGATTCTTCAAGTTGGTTAGACGACATCCCGAGATCAAACAAAACCTTGTTCGCCCTCAATCCTTTTTCTTCAAGAATTTGCGCGATATTACAAAATGAGTTTTCTACAAAGATGATGTTTGCTTCGATTTTGGAAAATCTTTCTTTGCTTCTTTTGATGGCGTCCGAGTCTCGGTCTATTCCTACTATTAAAACCCTCTTTCCAAAAGATTCTGCGATAGCCAGACTGTGCCCACCATTTCCCAATGTAGCATCAACAAACACGTCTCCTTCGTGAATATCCAAACCTCTTATTGATTCTTGTAAAAGAACTGGAGTGTGCGTCATATTTCCCGAGAGCTGATAGCCCTACACTGAAAGCTAATCAAAACACCCCTATTTCGCCAAGCTTCTCGGCCATAGCATCCGCATTCTTTTCTATGCGAGTTTTATACTCTGACCAATTTTTTTCATCCCAAATCTCAATTCGATCATAAACTCCGGCAAAAACTACTTTGCCTTTGAGATTTGCGAACTTGCGAAGAAACTCTGGGATAAGAATTCTTCCTATTGAATCCACATCCGCCAGAACCGCACCGGCAAGCATAAACCTTCCGAAAGCTCTTGTATCAGGTTGTCCCATAGACAATGAGCCAAGCTTGCTTGCCATCACCTCCCAAACTTTAAGTGGATACAGGAGAAGACTTGTATCAAGGCCGTGCGTCACCACTACTTTTTTACCTAGGTCTTTACGAAATTTCGATGGCAGCGAAACTCGTTTTTTATCATCAAAAGTGTGTGTGTATTCGCCTATAAATACCATTGGTGTCTTTTCCTAAAAGTTTTTAATCCGGTAAAACATTCTGTGTGCATCAAATTGTTTCACCCACCTTTTCCCACCTAACTAAAAGTGTAGAACACTTATACCCACTTAGTGAAACATCTTATCCACACATTTAGTGAACCAAGGTTCACTAAATAAAATTTGAAATGAAGAAATCATTAATAAAATTAACCAGAAAAAACAAAAACCACATACTACGATGTGTGGTAATAAAACAAGTTCTGTCGCCATCCCCGCGGCAAGTCGCTGGAGTATTCAAAGCCGATCTCCAATAAAAAACAAAAAAATGAATCTACAGCTTTTGTGTCCTAATCTTCTTTTCTGGGCCTCATTGTTGGGAACAAAATAACTTCTTTAATGTTTTTAGAATCGGTAAGAAGCATCGCTAGACGGTCAATCCCTATTCCAATTCCACCATTAGGAGGCATCCCGTACTCCATTGCTTCAAGGTACTCTTTGTCGGAGGGAGAAATTTCCATTTCTCCAGTTTTTCCTTTTTTGTCTTCTTCTAAGTATCTTTCTTTTTGGTCTATTGGGTTATTGGTTTCTGAAAACGCATTTACTAGCTCCATTCCACCAACGACAAGTTGAAAGCGGTCTATGAGACTCGGGTCTTCTTCCTTTCTCTTTGCGAAAGGATTCATAGCAACGGGATAATCTATTACAAAAGTTGGATTTATAAATTTGGATCTGGCTGTCTTTTTGTATATATTGTCCAAAATTTTTTCAAGACCGTCTTCTTTTTCAACCTTTATTCCAAGCTGTTCCGCTTTAATTCTCGCATCTTCCCTTTTTATGGATTGTGGCTCGTTCATAAGGGCTTGACGACGCAAAATATCGTAAAACTTCACCACAGTAAACTTTTTACCAAAATCTATCTCTTTGCCGTCATAATTTATTTTCATTTTGCCAAATAGTTTTTTGACTACAAATTTAAAAAGTTCCTCAATAAACTCCATCTGACTTTGAGCATCGGCGTATGACTCGTTGGATTCAAGCATTGTAAATTCCGGATTGTGCATGGTGTCTATCCCTTCATTTCTAAATCTCCTTCCGAGTTCATATACTTTGTTGAATCCCCCAACCAAAAGCTCTTTGAGATAGAGTTCTTGAGCTATTGGTAAATAAAAGTCCGCATCCAAGGCTCGGTGATGGGTTGTAAACGGGCGTGCGCTGGCACCACCGGCAAGAGGTTGGAGCTGGGGTAATTCCACTTCAATAAATCCTTTGCTACTATAAAAACTCCTAATTTCATTAATCATTTTCACCCGTAGCAGAAAGCGTTCTCTCACATCTTGGTTCATTAAAGTATCCAGATACCGTCTGCGGAACCTTTCTTCAACATCTTGCAATCCGTGCCATTTTTCGGGTAGTGGACGAAGTGATTTTGCAAGCATCCGCCAAGAAGAAACTTGGAGTGTCTTTTCCTTTCTTTTTGTTAAAAAGAGTTTGCCTTCAATCTCCACAAAATCTCCTATATCTACCGTGTTTTGAAATAAACTGAATGATTCGTCATCAATTTTTTCACCCTTTTTTACCAATGCTTGAAATTTACCCGTACCGTCGTAAAAATTAAAAAATATTATTGCACCCTGCGGTCTAAGAGCGATAACGCGCCCCGCCAAAATTAACCGTTTTTTTGATTTTGATAGTTTGGTAAAATTTTTTACCACATTTACAACCTCGTTATTTGCCAAAGTTGAAACAGGATAAGGATTGATACCTTTTTCTTGAAGAATTTTGAGCTTCTCCAATCTATTATTTCTTATATCGTCTATTGAGGACACTGGGTGTTTTGCAATTTTCAGTATGCCGTCTTCGTTTGAAGCAAACTTAAAAATTATTTAATGCTTATAATCTTATACGACATTGTACCATTTGGAGTTTTAAACGAAAATGATTCGCCTTTCTTTTTACCAAGCAAGGCGGCGCCCAAGGGAGATTTAACTGAAATTTTACCAACAGTGAAGTCCGCTTCCTCGGAGCCGACAATACTGAAAACTTTTTTTTCTTTTTCGTTATCGCGCTGTACCGTTACCACAGAAGCAATCGTAACAGAGTCTGTGTCGTGAGAAGAAACGATTGTCGCTGACTTAACAATGTTTTCCAATTTCTGAATTCTGTCCTCCAAACTCGCTTGCCTGTCTCTCGCTTCATGATATTCAGCGTTTTCCGACAGATCGCCCAGAGATTTGGCATATTCCAAATTCTCCGCCACCTCCTTTCTTTTAACGGTTTTGAGTTCTTTTAATTCAAGTTCAAACTCATTATATTTTTCCTTCGTTAGGTATTCGTTTTCTTCAATCATGTGTTTATTTTGGGACTCAATATATAGCAAAACGATAAAATGTCAATGAAAAATTGGAGCGGAATTGACAATTTTATAAATGATTGCTTTGGCTCATTTTTGTTATTCTAAATATTGTGGGGTATTGATTTTCATCCAGTCAAAGAGCTGGCGAATTACAAATGTAGCACCTATCGTATTGCTACTGCTTCCACTTTCCATCACCACAGCAAAAGCGTAACGAGGGTTTTTGTACGGAAAATATCCAATACTCCATGAATTTACAAAATTCTTTGCCACGCCCAGTTCAGCTGTTCCCGTTTTAGCGGCAATTTCCAGTCCTTGTATATTAAGACCGGAAGCCGTACCTTCCGTGACTGCCAATCTCATACCCTCTCTAATAATCTGCAAATTATCGCCATCAAACGGCAATTTGTTATATTCTATTTCTTCGTCTTTTTCCAGTTGGCGAACAGTTGGCGCTAAAAGATACCCACCGTTTGCAATTGAGGCCACAGCTCTTACGGACTGTATAACGGTAATTTGGAAACCATATTGCCCTATAGATGAATTATATGTATCACCGAGTCTCCAATTGCCGTCTTCAAAAGTTTTTTCTTTCCATTCTGGATTTGGCACATTACCCACCACCTCTCCTTCAATATCAATTCCCGTTTCAAAACCAAAACCAAAAGTTTTGATATAGTCGTTAATTTTGCTTATTCCCAATCCCTGCTGGTCTTCAAAACCACCCCCCACCGCATAAAAATAAACATCTGAAGAAACAGCCAGAGCATGCCTGAGATCTACCCAACCGTGCGCTTTCCAGTCCTTAAAAATAGAGCTTTTTGTTCTGTCGTACGGATTTGGGATAGAAATAGAACCGGTGCTAAGAATTTGCTTCAGAGGATTTATAATGTTTTCCTCCAACACCCCTGTCGCGATAAACGGTTTAATTATTGAGCCAGGCGTATAAAGACCGGAAACAGCACGATTAATAAACGGGTTGTTCTTATCTTCAATAAAACCATTTATGGCTGTTTTGTCTTTGCCTTGGGTTAATATTTCTGAACTAAACTCCGGATAGCTTGTTAAAGACAATAACTCCCCTGTTTTAATATCCATTATTGCGCCCGCTCCACCACGGAAACCACGGTCTTGGGCTGTTTGTTTTATAAAATTAAAAAATTTTTCATTTAACTTACTATCAACGGCTAATTTTACATTTTTTCCATCTTTCGGTGGGTCAAGAACGCTTTCCGATTGCAAATTACCCAAAGCATCAATTTCTATAATCTTAAGACCATTTCTTCCTGACAAATGCTCGTCGTAGCTGGATTCCACACCGCTTTTGCCGTGGTACTTATCATCGTAATAAAAACCGCTACTATCCAAAGATGGGTATTTGATATACCCAACGAGATGTGAAAGCCCTTCGGTGTTCGCATAATGCCTAAGAGAAAAATCTCCGTCCGGATTAAGACCATTGTAAGCAAGTTGTTCCCCATTCCGGTCAAGCACGAGACCACGATTGGCAAAAATTACCGTATGTTTAAGACTATTATTTTCGCTCTTAATCCCAAAAGAATCACCGTTTGTAACTTGCAAAGCCCATAATTTCCCCAAAAAGACAAAGCCAACCAACAAAAATGTAATACTTACAAAAAGAAAAGTTCTTTGCGACAGTGGTTTTTCCATCCGTCCCTCAAATTGATTTGTATCAAAGTGCGGTAAATTGCTTGAATCAAGAAAGATTTCATCGGGGTCAATTTCACTACCCCTGGAGGTTTCCAGAGACAGTATCTTCATAAATTTCTTTTTCCATAACCTATGCATAAATAATCTCAAAATGAAAACCTTGTTTTAATTGAATAAGAAAGCAAAAACAAGATAACTGCAAAAATAGAAAATATATTGGACAAAACAAAAGACCCGCCACTATTCCCATACAAGCTGTCCATCGCAAGAGCTGGTATAAAAATCTCGTAAAAAGACCTAAAGAGGAAAAGGCCTAAAATAACCAAAATTGAAGACAGCCACCACGGCAAAACAAAAACCGCCAACAGAACAACCAGGTCATATATTATTCTAAAAATTATATCTTTTTTCATTTCTTTTCTACTTCTACCCATTGCAATGAAAACATCTTGATTGGAACCGAAAGGAGTAATCTTTTGAAAGAATCGGATTCCTTTTCATTAACCTTATCAACTCTAGCTATTACACTGCTTCTCATTGATGGGACGACAAAAATATCTCCTGCAATCACATCGGTAGCCCTTGGGACAGTGAGTTCAAAATTCGCTCCGCCCTTTCCGCGCAGTGGAAAAGATAAACCGTTTCTCAAAATTTCCGCATCCGTTACAACCCCCGCACTTGAAAATAAACCGACCTTGGCACCGCTTCCAAGAAGTTCGTCTATTTTACCAATTAGGACACCTTGGCTGTACACTCTTGCTCCAATATAAACACCCTCTTTTTTGCCAATATCCAAAACCAAAGTGTCATATGGCGTTTGCGGGGGTTTGGCCAAAACTCTGTATAATACCCTGTCAGTAGTACTGGCTTCGGTGAAAAACTTATCCATATTAGCTCTCTCGGCAAAACCGGTTTCCAAAAGAAGGATTTTGCCTTGAAGCTCGTTTATCCTTTTTTTCAAACTCTCATTTTCATTAATAAGAATGTTTTGTGAAGAAAAAAAATCAAACGGTTTTGGAAAAAACTCATTTGTATAATTCTTTGCGACCCAAAACGGTTTTGCGATTGAAGAAAAAATTGTAAAAAAAAAGTTTGGAAAAAAAAGATGAGACAGAACTAAAACAAGAACAAACCCCGCGCTAAAAATAAACGGCGCCTTAATTGCCTTGTTTTTGTTATCATTACTTTTTAGGAGGTAATTCGTCTTCATTAGCGATTAAAACATCATAAAATTCTTCCATATTTTCAAGAATTATACCGGCGCCTCTAGCAACGGCAGAAAGCGGGTCCGCCGCAATATGAACTGGTATTTTTATTTCCTCTTCCAAAAGTTGTGCCAGACCCTGTATCAACGCTCCACCGCCTGAAAGATGCATTCCTCTGTGCATTATATCAGACAAAACTTCGGGCGGGGTGGTTTCCAACACCTCCTTCGTGGCCTCGACCAAACTTGCGATAGATTGTGCTATGCTTTCTCTAATATCAGAATCGGTAATAATGACTTCTCTCGGAAGACCCGTTACAAGGTCTCTTCCTTTAACAGATGCTTCCAAAGGCACTTCGGTAGATAGAACTGAGCCAATGGCCATTTTTATTTCTTCAGCTGTTTTTTCCCCTATCAGAATTTTGAATTCGCTTCTGATGTAGGAAATTATATCTTCGTTCAACTGGTCTCCGGCAATCCTTAAGTTTTTTGACCTTACGACTCCGCCCAACGAGATGACCGCTATGTCAGATGTACCACCCCCCATATCAAGAACCATAGAGCCCACGGGGTCTTTTACGGGCAACCTGATACCTATTGCGGCGGCCATTGGTTCTTCTACGATATGTACCTCTCCTGCTCCGGCATTTTTTGTCGCATCCCTTACCGCTCTAATTTCAACATTAGTGATTCCTGACGGTACTCCCACCACAACCCTTGGTCCAAGGAGTTTTTTGTTATTTTTTTGAGCCCTATTTATCAAATAAGTTATCAATTCTTCTGTGACTTCAAAATCTGAAATAACGCCATCAACCAAAGGCCTAACGGCGACAATGTGTCCTGGGGTGCGCCCCAGCATTTGCTTCGCTTCGTTTCCAACAGCGACCACTCTTCCTGTTTTTTGGTTTATTGCTACCACAGACGGCTCGTTGACCACTATCCCCTTGCCACGCAAATAAACAAGCGTATTGGCGGTTCCCAAATCAATTCCAATGTCGTTGGACAACAACCTCCTTATTTTTTCAAAATTACGCTTCATTATAAAAATTAAAATAGTTTAGAAAAACCTTCAGACAAGACTTTGTTCTTTTCCACCAAAACACTTTTCCCTGATTTTCTTTCTTTTACCTCAATTTTGCCTTCTGATTCTGTTTTCTTGCTTATTATTAAACTATAAGGAATACCGATGAGCTCCGCATCGGCAAACTTTTCTCCCGCTCTTAAATCTCGGTCATCATAGAGGACTTCAAACTTTTTAGATAATTTTTCATAGAAACTGTCCGCTTCCGCTCGTATTTCTCCGTCTTTTGAGTCCACTATTATCAAGTGCGCTTCAAACGGAGCTATGGACGCTGGCCAGAGCAAACCCTTCTCATCCGACAAGACCTCAACCACCGCGCCCATAACCCTGCCCAAACCGATACCATAACTTCCCATAATCACAGGGACATCTTTTCCTTCTTCATTTTTAAAATTAAGACCCAACCCTTCTGAAAATTTTGTTCCAAGACTAAAAATGTTTCCAACCTCTATTGCCTTTAGTTCTTTCAGATTGGATTTCTCTAATTTTAAATTTTCTATGACATCATCGGAGTAAACTTCTTTGTTTATCGCGATACCGGTTTTCTCATCAAGATAAATGGTATCCTCTCCCGCTTCTGTCAATGTTTGAAATTCGTGGGAATATTTGCTAAAGCTCCCGCCGGAAGAAAAGGTTATAAATGTTTTTTCTCCCAGTCCCAGTCTTTCAAAAATTTTAAAATACGATTTTTTTGATTTTTCGTAGAAATCTTGGTGCTCTTTTTCATCCCTTGAAAAAGAGTATAAATCCTTCATCAGAAATTCTCTGCCTCTTAAAATGCCGCTTTTTGAGCGTAATTCGTTGCGAAACTTAGTCTGAAATTGGTATATGTAAAGGGGCAAATCTCTATAAGAATTGACATATTCCAAAAGAATCCTGGTTAGCGGCTCTTCGTGGGTCGTTGCCAAACCAAGCTCTGTTTGGTTTTTAAGTTTTGTTTTAAACCAGTTGTCCAACAAACTATCATCCCATCTGTTCGTTTTTTCCCATATTTCTTTTTCTTGAAGCGCTGTCATTGAAATCTCTTGCCCTCCTAGTGCGTTCATTTCTTCACGGATTATTCCCTCAATTTTGTTTAGAACTCTCAAGCCAAGAGGTAAATAAGAATAAACGCCCGCCATTTCCTTGTGTATAAAACCTGCTCGTATGAGAAGCTCCGCGTTTTTGGCGGTCTCATCTTTGGGAGAATGGCGTCTTGTTTTGCTGAAAAGTTGAGATTGTTTCATATTGTTTAAAGCCAACTGGATTGGCATTAAGTTATGGAAATATTAGCGTACTGGAGCGTTTTGGGCAAATTAACCCAATTCTATCCAAACACAGCAACAGTAAAACAAAACTAAAAAAAAGGGGCGTGGAATCCGTCACCAACATTAGCACCCACTCTTTCATTCTTTATTATTTAGCAGAACCCAGCTCCCCCGCTATCTCTTCTATTACAACCAACGACTCTTTATCACAGCGGTCAAGGAAATCTTTTTCGGTTTCTATTCTGCGCTGAAAAATGTTGTTGAATTTACTTGAAAAATCATCAATCCACTTTGCCGCTTTTTCGTTTTCATTGTGTTCAATACCATAATAATGCATCAAACCAACTTGAATAAAATTCTTCAGTTTCATAATCCTTACCGCGTCTTCTCCCGATTCATATCTTGAAGCTGTTTCTATTCCCATAAATTTTAAAATGTTATTAGAATAACTTTATTATATCGTTAAAGGTCACAATTACCATAAGAAGTATGAGAAGAGCAAATCCAATAGTGTTTAAGATGTTTGCAATTTTGGGTTTTATTGGAGAACCCTTTATCGCTTCAATGATTACAAACAAGATTCTTCCTCCATCCAAGGCGGGTATGGGAATAAGATTTATAACGGCTAAGTTTATGGATATAAACGCCGTGAAAGAAAGAATAAAAATGAAACCAAGTTGGGACACATCTCCAACCAAACCCACAATTCCCACAGGTCCCGCTACTTGAGAAAAATCAGCCTGTCCAGTAACTGCTTGCTTAAGAAAATCAAACAACCCTACAGTTATAGCAACCGTTAAGTTGGCGGTAGTTTGCGCTCCTTCAACAAGGGCTTTGTGAATGGGAAGTTTTAAAATACCTATCATATCCAAGGACACACCTATTGCCTTTCTGCCGGTTACCACGCCATCTTGGGGCACGACACTGGAAGTCAGAACCTCTTTACCGCGAATGTGTTCAACTGTAATTTTTTTATCACCGTTTGCTTCAATAAAATTTGATACCGATTGGGCAGTAACATCAGTGAGCGTATTATTGTCAGATGAAATTTTAGAGATAGAGTCGCCGGCTTTTATTCCCGCGATTTCGGCGGGTGACCCCACGGCTACCGTAGTGACAACAACCTTGGGATTGGCTACCTGGTCTTGCGCTTCCGTAACGGGAGTCGGTAAACCAAAAATAAATCCCGCTGAAATCAAGAGCCATGCAAAAATAACGTTGAATATGACTCCGGCCGATAGCACCCACACTTGAATGATTTTGGATTTGTGAATAAGGCTCCTTTCTTTTTCTGGACCGGAAATTGATTCCGCATCGGGGTTTTCTCCTAGAATTTTAACAAAACCGCCGAATGGAATGGCGTTTATGGAATACAGGGTTTCTCCTTTTTGTTTACCCCATATTCTTGGAGGAAAACCTATACCGAACTCTCTAACCTTTATTCCGGATTTTTTGGCTACCAAAAAATGTCCGAGCTCATGGACTAGCACCAAAACCGCCAAAATTATGATAAATAATATAACTGACATTAATTTAATATATCTTTTTCTTTTCTTTCTGATAATTCGTCAATTGCTCTATTTGCATCATCTACCAATCTCTGCATATCTTCTTTCAAACGAAATTTCTCATCTTCGTCTATCTCCGCGTTTTTTTCTCTTTTTTGGATGTCTTCCCATATTTTTTCCCGCTCTTTTCTGACTGAAACTCTCGCCTCTTCCTGTTTTTGTTTGAGTACTTTAATCAGGGTTTCTCTCCTTTCGCTTGTAAGTTCCGGAAAGTGAACTCGCAAACCCCTCTCATCGGAAGACAGAGAGAGACCCAACTCTGAATCATTTATGGCTTTTTCTATAGCTTTAAGTTGACCCATATCCCACGGCACAATCCTTATGCTCCTTGCGTCTTCAACCGTCACGCTCGCTATTTGGTTAATATGCATTCTTGAACCATATGATTCTACAGAAACGGCATCCAGAATAGAAGGACTCGCCCTTCCTGTACGAATAGAAGAAAACTCGTGTTTTAGCCAAGTTTCAACATCCGCCAACTTTTGTTTGAAATCAGAAAAATTGTAAACCATCATCACTTATTTTATCAGAGAAAAATGTTTAGGCAATCAAAGCTTAAAAAGTAAAATAACCGTTATTATCAAAATAATTTGAAACAAAGAACCAAGAAATTGTTTGTCGTCTATTTTGATAGATGAGTGCATAAAATTATGAAGTTTTTGAATAGAGGTTAGGGGTTCTTTCTTAATTTTATAATATAGAAACTGAAGCCCGTCTGGTAAAATACTTCCAGCTACTCCCCACAAAACAGGGTCCGATAAACCTCTCCACAAACCTTGAGTTGTAGAAAAATCAAAAGTACTAAAAAAATGTAGAGCGAGAAACAGTCCAAGAAAAAGGTCCGGCAAAAATTTAAATGAATCAAAAATAAAATCCCTTCCCAGTACAATATTACCGTCAAGAGCATCACCAGTAGTTGATTCTTTGCATGATGATAGAGAATATTCCCAATGAGGAATTGCGTCTAAGATATAGTGGCTTGCCAAACCAACAGCAAAAGCGCCTATGGGGTCTGCACCTATAATTTTTGCCAACGCACCACCTACTACCGCATGTGTTGTAAATACCATTTGCTTATTCTAGATACTTGGAACGATTCCCGCAATATGCTCAAGTATGAGCTTGACTGACGGAGAACGGTCTTTGAGATAATCTCTGGATTTCATTATCTCTTCAAGAACAAAGGCATCACTGCTTCCGATATTGGAAAAATTGGTTTTTTTATAGAAATATTCTTCCAGTTGGTTTAAGAAATTAATAGCCTCTGATTTGTTTTTGCCTTCTATTATTTGGTTCAAAAACTTAATTCTGTTCTCCATTGTGCTGTACAAAAATTCTTTTATTGATATTACTTCGCTCGTCTTTTGGTTATCAGAAATAACAAAAAGTCTTGATGCTAGAGTTGGTAACAAAATATCCAAGGAGGGAAAAATTAAGAAAAGGTGCGTGGAAACCGAAGGCTCTTCCAAAAGCTTTAGTAATGAATTTTGAGCTTCATTTGTAATGAATTTGAATGAAACAATCATAATCTTTTTTTCAAATACCGGTTTGATGGTAGAAAAACCTTTCAAGAATTTACTTTCATCTATTCCGAGTGTTTCATAACTTCTAATCCAGACATCCGAATTACCGTGAGTTGAAATTCCAAGAGAATCTTCAACAAAAGAAATCAGTTCGGGAAGTGTTTCTTCACCACCCCCGTTAATTCCATACGCGTGATGAAGTGACTCTGGTTTTATAAGCAATGATAGATTCATATTCTAAAATACTACTAAGAATGGTGGCTAAAAGCAGTTTCTATCTTTTTGCAATAATACTTTTCTTATAAGTATCCAAGTGCTCTAAAGCAATGCCGGTACCGCGAACAACGCAATATAACGGGTCTTTTGCTATCACCGCCTTAACCCCCGTGCGTCTAAAAACGAGTTCAGATATGTTGCGTAGTTGAGATGATCCTCCAGTCATTATTATTCCTCTGTCAATAATGTCGGAAGACAACTCCGGCGGAGTTTCCTGCAAAACATCTTTAATGGCTTTCACGATTTCACGGAGGTCTTTGCTTATTGCTTTTACGATTTCGTTTGTTTTTATATCAATAGACCTGGGCAATCCCAAGACATAATCTCTACCCTTGATTGTCATAGAAAGTTCATCGTCAATATGCACCGCCGAACCAATGGTGATTTTTATTTCCTCTGCAGTTTTATCACCAATTGCCAGGTTAAAGGTTTTTTTAATATAGTCAGCAATTGAATAGTCAATCTTGTTTCCCGCGAACTTTACTGAAGTGGACGATACAATTCCTCCCAATGATATGACCGCTACATCCGTTGTGCCTCCCCCAATGTCAACAATCATATGTCCCATCGGCTCTTGTATTGGTATCCCCGCTCCAATGGCGGCAAGAATGGGTTCCTTGACGACATATGCGTTCTTGGCACCGGCTTTGATGGCGGCTTCCACCACCGCTCTTCTTTCGGTTGAAGTAACACCGGCCGGAACGGAAACCAAAACATCCGGCTTCGCGATATTCCATCTGCCAAGTGATTTGTTTATGTAATAACGAAGCATTGCCTCGGTGGTACGATAATCCGCTATAACACCATCTTTCATTGGGCGATAGGCAATTATATTTTCTGGAGTTTTGCCTATCATTTTTTTTGCTTCAGCGCCTATTGCAAGAATTTTATTATCTTCTTCAGACACAGCCACCACGGACGGTTCGTTGAGGACTATTCCCCGCCCAGGCACATATACCAGAACGCTTGTGGTTCCGAGGTCTATACCAATTTTTTTACTAAAAATTGACATACAATACCCATAGCTTATAGTGTTTGGTCTTAAAAATCAAAAGCTATTGTTTGCATTAGTTGGCGGATTTTGGCAAAATAACCCTACAAAATGAGCAAAAGACTACTTACAAGAATTTTAATAGTTACAGGTATTATAGGCATTACGGCTGTGGGTATAGTACTGCAATCTGATTGGCGCCCAAGTTTCTCCCTTGCTCTTTCCGGAGCAACAGTAGCCATTAGTCTTCCGCACGCGGACTCTTTGGTTTTTTTTGATTCCAAAGAAATAGCACTAACTACCACCCCAAACGAATCCGTGCTTATAGATAGAATTTCAAAGGGAGAGCACACCGTGCTTGTGGCAAAAGATGATTCGTGGCCGTGGATAAAAACAATAAATGTTTCCGGAAAAGAAAAAATAGTTTTACAAAGTTTTAACCTGCCAAAGACAAGCGACCTGCAAGAAATATCTTTCGGAGACGAAAAGTATAACGAGGCGTGGAAACTTCTGCTTGCAAACGACAAAGACAATCTGGGCAACGAAGAGTCCGATGCGATTATTTCTCAAGACAAAAATGTTGCCATTTGGAAAGAAAACAATAATATTTTTGCAAAATGGGTTGGAGCTTCTGGATTAGAACCTTATTATTTTTGCAAAAACGGCGTTTGCAACAGCAGATTGCAAGTTGCTTCTATTCAATCAAACGTGGTGGATGTCGATTTTTTCCCGAATAGAAGCGATGTACTAATATTTTCCAGCAACGAAGGCCTGTTCGTGATTGAAATCAATAATATCGGCACGCAAAATTTTCAACCTATCCTGCGTACTCAAAATCCCAACTTTGTTCTTCAAAATAACGACTTATATATAAGAACTGGAAACAACGTTCGTCTAGTATCTTTGGAATAACAAAGTTTTTGCCATATTTGTAAAAGTGGAGTAAACAAACTAATATTTACTCAATGAAAGTCTATGGTGTCATCCCCATCGTCCGTGGCGCGGGAGGTAAAAATCTTCTTACTTATTTTGGCCCTGATTCAATATCACTCGGCTCTCTTGTTGTTATACCCCTTCGTAATAAAAACATATCGGCGATTGTAGTGGAAAAACATGATGTGTCCAAATTAAAATCGTCTTTGCGAGCGTCCAATTTTAAACTTAGAAAAATTACATCGGTACGCCTCAAACACTTTTTGCCGGAATTGTTTTTGAAAGCGGTTAAACAAATGGCACAAAATTATGCTTCTCCCGTTCCATCGGTATTGGGAACACTTGTACCCAAGCGCGTTTTGGAAAATTATTCAAAAATACCGAATAAAAAAGAAAATCCTTTGGTAAGTAGTGGAGAAAAATTTATTATTCAAGAAGAAGATGGTGAGAGAATGGCTCATTACAAATCATTCATCAGAGAGGAATTCGCTAAAAAAACTTCCGTATTTTTCTGCCTTCCCACGATAGAGGATATAAACCGTGTAAGAAAAATTCTTGAGCACGGCATTGAACAATACACCACTATTTTTCATAGCAACCTTTCAAAAAAAGAGTTCATTAAAAACTGCAGTAAAATCCAAGACCTTAAGCACCCCGTCCTCATTATTGGTACCGTGCCATTCCTTTCCTTGGCTCGGCCGGATGTTGCTACGATAGTGCTTGATCGCGAAAATTCCAGAGGTTACAAAACTATGGCTCGTCCTCTCATTGATTTGCGTAAATTTGCCGAATTTTTCGCAAAAGAAAGGAAGGCGAAGTTTGTTGTCGGTGACTCCTTCTTGTCTATAGAAACGCTTTGGCGCAAACATAACGATGAATTCCTAGAGCTCTCATCGGTAAAATTTCGCTCTCTTTCCAGTGCCGAGGGGGTTGTTATAGATATGAAAAAAGATAAAGATTCCAGAGAAAAGGAATTTAAGGTGTTGAGTCCTGAACTTGAAGAATTGATTGAGTTTAACCACAACAAAAAACAGTATCTATTTATATTTTCCGCCAGAAAAGGGCTGTCGCCGTCAACCGTTTGCGGAGACTGCGGAAAAATCGTGACTTGCAAAAATTGCAAGGCGGTGCTTGTTCTATATTCCGGCAAAGGAAAAGATAAGGACAATTTCTTTCTTTGCCATAGGTGCGGAGAAAAGCGCTCCGCATTGGAAAAATGCGAAAATTGCGACGGTTGGAGATTAAACACTTTAGGAATAGGTATTGAAAAGGTCGAAGCGGAAATAAAGAAAAAATTTCCCAATATTCCAATATTTAGGGTTGATAAAGAAAGCGCGAAAAACAGCAAGAAAGCTACGGAGATTGTGGAGAAATTTACCACAACACCCGGCTCAATTCTTTTGGGAACAGAAATGGCATTGCTCTTGCTCAATTCCCCAATAGAGAACACCGCCGTGGCATCACTTGATTCATTTTTTTCTCTTCCGGATTTTAGAATTAACGAAAAGATATTTTATATACTGCTAAAACTTAGGAATCTGTCAAAAAATATTTTTCTCATTCAGACACGCAATATAGAAAACCAACTTTTTGAAAAAGTGCTTGGAAATAATTTGATTGAATTTTATAGGAAAGAAATTGAAGACAGAGAAAAGTTTGGCTACCCCCCATTTTCTGTTTTTGTAAAAATTAGCGTTCAAGGCAAGCGAGAGGTGGTAGAAAAGCAGGTTGAGTCAATACAGAAATTATTCGCGGAAGAAGATTTGAGTACCTTCACGGGATTTTCTTCCGGAACTAAGAGGTATTTTATTATTCACATTCTTCTTAAATTCAAGCC
>Ga0210057_1004307_pt1 | contig 19063 bp, 20 predicted proteins | sample CryGeyCG2114_010_2_FD_183968 | JGI IMG/M metagenome (GOLD analysis project Ga0210057, IMG submission 183968) | Groundwater microbial communities from aquifer - Crystal Geyser CG10_big_fil_rev_8/21/14_0.10 (SPAdes) (version 2) | ecosystem: Environmental > Aquatic > Deep subsurface > Groundwater ...
TTCTCTACGGCGGGATCAGAGAAGAATTCTTTCTCATCAACGCCCATCCACGATCTCACCAGTTTTTTTCGCGGAACAAGAAAAAACTTATGCACAAGATCGGTCTGAGCATTGCTCTCAAGAAGCACTTTTGAAGAGAGGTGAAATGAAATAAAATCTATGATCCACCATTTGAGCGCCCTCAACGACCAGGGCGCTCCGGCACCACGAGACACGATATTGGCTTCGTACTGCGAAGAGACCGCATTGAATATGATTTTTTTTCCTGACATGCACCGAACAACAGGAACCAAAAGCGGCAAAGCGAAGCCCACGATGATTGCGTCATGAGGACCCCTCTTCTTCCGAAAACGACCGGCAAAACGGACGTATTTACCTACCCCAGCCTCCTTCTCGGTCAATTCAAAAACGTCATGCCCATTCTCCAAGAGGCCGTCCATCAGGTGTTTGTCCGGGGGGTATTTGTCTCCGGTGCTGATATAGAGAAATTTCATCTTGCTTTCAAGTATACCATCAAATTTGCTATACTTATCAATGTGAAATCCCTTTTTCTTATATTTCATGGCCGGTTCCCGAGCGAAAAGGCAGCATCGCTATTTGCGGCTAAAAGTGCCGAAGCGTTCGCAGACGAGGGTTTGCGCGTTGTTTTGCTCGCGCCAAGGCGCCTCCTCCGTCTACCCCAAGACCCTTCTGAGTACTATCATGTAAAACAAAACTTTAAGATAGTGTTTCTCCCCACTCTTGATCTGCTTTTTTTGCCGATCTTTAAAAAATTCTTTTTTTCCGCAGGCTTTCTTTTCTTTTCTTTCTCCTCTGCCGTATATCTTAAGTTCAAGGCGACGAAGGAAGATATCATATACTCGAACGAATCATTGCCGCTTTGGTGCGCATCATTCTTTTTCAATAATACCTGTTATGAAATGCACGATTTCCCGGAAAGCAAACTTTCCCTCTTTGGAATGTTCCTGAAAAGGATGCGCTTCGTGCTTGTGCATAATCAATGGAAGATGGGTCGCTTGCGCGAAGTATTCGGGATTGATCCGAGAAAGATCATGTATGAGCCCAATGCCGTGGATGTGAAAGGGTTTGATATTGCGGTAAACAAAGATGAAGCGCGAAGAGATCTCGCACTCCCGCTTGATAAAAAAATAGCAATGTACACGGGGCATCTGTATGGATGGAAGGGTGTTGACACTCTTGCGCAAGCGGCCGGGGACCTCACTGGAGAATTTCTCGTTGTTTTTGTGGGAGGAACAGAAAAGGATATTGAAAGTTTTAAAGGAAAGTATGGCGATGATCCTCGCGTGTTCATAGCGGGACATAAAAAACACAGTGAGATCGCGCTTTGGCAAAAGGCCGCCGATGTCTTGGTACTGCCCAACACGGCAAAAGAGAATATTTCAAAATACTATACTTCCCCCATGAAATTGTTTGAATATATGGCAAGCAAGCGTCCCATTGTCGCGACCGACATTCCTTCGATCAGAGAGATACTGAATGAAACCAATGCCTTCATAGTTTCCCCCGATGACCCGGAGGCGATGGCAAAGGGAATTATTGAGGCAGTGCAAAACGATACAAAGAATAAAAAAATCACACAAGAAGCCTATAGCGATGTTGAGCTTCACACATGGAGCAAAAGGGCCAAGAGAATTTTGAATTTTATGGAAAAATCAGCAAATTAGTAGTGAACCATCGTACAATATTTTGTGGGGAAATATTTTGTTTTGCCTCGATAGTATGTCCAATCGATAGGTCTCTTTGTCATGACGATATGCGGAATATTGCCGAAGTACGCCGCAAGATTTCCGTAACTGCTATCAGAGCCGATGATGACATCAGTTGTGGCAAGCGTGAAAAAATCCTCTACGGCATTGCCACTTGCGCGAACGATGTTGAGACTGGGAAAATCATTCATATCAATACCGTCATCCGAAGTGATGATGAATACGGTTTCTTCTTGTCGCATCGCGTTTTCTTTGAGATACTCTTTCAATATTTCAACCACGCGTGATGTTTCAAGAAAATATCGCCCATTCTTAAAGGTTGTATAATCTCCACGACGGATATGGACACCCACGATATAAGTAAATTGTTTTCGGAGTGGGGCAATGATAGAGTTGACCGTACGGCGAATAAATTCTTTAGGGGTAAAATAGTGGATGATTTTATCCCGATATTTCGTAATCCCGTCAGGGTTTCTGAAAAACCAGCCGTCAAAATAGAATACATCATTATTTTTTTCAATGTCAAGAAAAGATTGTTTAGATAAACATGATGGCGGCAGATAAAATGGCGTATTCGTGCTATTTATTGAAGAAATAATTGAATCTTTTTTTGTTGCGTATACAAGAAGTATATAAATCTTATAGAGAGCACGAAAAAAGCGAGTGCGAAATCCTTTTCGCCGACCAACATATTTGTGAAATGGAATGAAAAATAAGGTATAAATAACCCAGTTCTTTATATGGGGAATATCAAAAAAATACGCATACTCAAAGAACGAATGATTTTCGCATTCACATTTTCTCTCAATGCTATATGCGTAGACACTTATATAATTCCACAACTGGTTTGCAAACTCTCCGCCCCCATGCTTTAAAATGATTGCTTTTTTCATTGATGCTTGAATGTTCTCATGGCCCACTTTTTATTTTCAGTGGGAAAGAAATAATAATTTTCTGATCGTATAATTTGTGTCCCATTTACTGTGGCAAGACAGGAAGTCTCATTGTTCCACTTATAGGGAAGGTATCCTTTATTTTTGAGAAAATCAAAAACTAACTCTTTGTTCGCTTCTTTTATTTCAATGTATAATAACGGCCTTAATCTCGCAAGCGTTTTCTCCGCCCCCCTAAAAACCGCAAGTTCGTGCCCCTCGGTGTCGCATTTTATGAAATCTACTTTGGCGATGTTATTTTTGATGACGAAACTATCAATAGTTTCGACCACAACCCTTTCCTCCTTGAAGTTATTTTCGAAGAGTTGTTCGAACGAAGCTGCAGGGGTGTATCTACCAGTGGTTTTGACGGGGATTCGCAATATTTTTTCTTTAACAGAATCAGAAAGCGCGACATTGATAGGGATAACATTCTTTATATTTTTTGCAACACCTTGAAGTATCCCGAACATCCTGTGTTGCGGTTCGAAAGAAAATACTTCTTTGGCACCGCAATTGACGGCAAAAAAGAAACTAAGCTCACCACGATTGGCTCCTATGTCAAAAACAATTGAGTCTTTCTTGAGAATCTGAAGGAGAACGGAAAGTTCTTGTTCTGCAAGTACATACTTTTTATTCCACTGAGAAACCCACCTTCTACCTATTATTTTTTGGAAAAAACCAAAGAACATCAGTGAGTCAATCAGTAGTGCTCTTGAATATGTTATGTAATTACTCATATCTTTTTAAGATGATAGAGACCGGTTCCAAATCCTTTTTGAGGATAATAGGTGTCATAAATCGTGTTTCCATAAATATATTTTTCCTCTACTGGGGTAAGTGGGGAAAATATTTTGAGAAGATAATCGCGCGTGAATGCGCGGTGGGCATTGAAATACACCCTATTTTTGCTGTCAATTGGAACGGAAATGTAGAGTGAACCACCGGGAGCGAGAATACGCGAAAGCTCTTTTGCTGCTTTTTCGGAACCAAATGGTTCAAGCATATCACCGTAGCGCCCGAGGCCGATGTGTTCAATGACACAGATCGAGCTTAAAGACGACACCTCACCGTCTTTAAAGGGGAGGTCGAGGATACTTCCTTTTACAAATGAAAGTTCGGGCAGGGTAACTTCAAGAGGGCGGATATCAACCATTGTGGTAGGCACGAATTGAGAGATCGTACCAATGAGGTCTGCCTTTGATCCGACATCGTAATGATGTGCGGGTTTGTTCTCGAAAATCTTTCGTGCGCACCATGTGTCCTGGTAAAAATAAACGGGGTCAAGAGGAGTTTCCTTGGTCTTATCAAAAAGGTGAGGATAGATGTCACCTGTCGTAAGTGTGAATGATGGGTTCTTGTGAAGTTTTTGGTATGTACGCCAGTCTCTGGAAAATTCAAAAAATTCCTTAATGGTTGCCGTGACGCCATGTTTCCTTTTGAGTACCCGAAAGAACATAACTGCCCACTTGAGTGGCGGTACTTGTTTTAATGTTTTGCGTTTTAGAAAAATGTTACTCATACAAGGTAAGATACAGCCTTTTTCTTTATAGGGTTTCCGTTAGCGGCGAAGTCAATATACCATTGTTGTTTATGGGAAGGAAAGAGAATAAAGAATAGTGCCTGTGTAACGGTTCCTTTAGGGGCAAGTTTTAGGAAGCGTCGTAGTGAAAAAAATAAAACAACTCGTTTCTCGAAGAGAAAATTATGAGGAGCTATTTTTTCTTGCTCATTTCGATAAGCCTCCATTGAAGAACTCAGTTGCCCGGGGTGTCTACGAAAGATGCTCACAGGCTTATTAAATGACCATAGTGGAACATGCTTGGCAAATGTTATCCAAAGCGCGTAATCGCCCGCCAGACGAAAAGAGGAGATATGGGGATGTGTTTTGTCCCAAAGGGATCTTTTCCAGAATACACTGTCTTGTTGTACAAAATATGCGTTGCGCCCGTAGATGCCTTTTTGAAGCCAATTTTGTCGATAGAGAAAACAAGACCCTTGCGTGATAATTTCGCCAGTTTCGTTTGAGGTAGTGTTGATGCCTTTGACCCACTCTATGTCGGGATATTGAACAAAAATTTCTGCAACCGTAGCGAATGCTTGAGGTAAATATATATCATCCGCATTAATGTATGCCATCACTTCGCCAGTAGAGTGTGCGAATCCTTTTTCTATCGCATCGTACATTCCATTATCTTTTTCAGAGAACCACCTAATCATTATTTTTTTACAATGGAGAGGATATCGTCCCTTGTTTACAAGATTTACATAAGATTTTATGATTTGAATCGTTTTGTCTGTTGATGCGCCATCGGTAATAATATATTCAATCTCAAAATCTCCTTTTTGTGAAAGGATGCTTTCAATGGTTTTGGCAATATACTTTTCGCCGTTATAGACTGGAGTGATAATAGAGAATTTCATACAGCATTATTGAGATGAGACAGCTCGACACACGAAACATGTTTCAAGGGGAAATAAGTGTTTTTCTCTTACCTCAAATCCTGCTTGGTTGAGCATTGATTCGATATCACTTGGTGTGAAGTCTTCCTCGTTCTTTTTGTTTGATGTTTTTAAAACAGAAGGAGTGTTGAGAATAAGAGTGTGGTTAGTTATCGAGTATAATTGTTTGAGTAGTTCGAGCGGGTTCGGGCTCTTTGAGAGTGTCCCGGAATAGAACACAATATCAGCGGTGGCAGGATTTTTTACTACATTCAAATCCACAGCCACTGCTTTTATGGCGCCCACTTCTTTTGCAAGCAGTATCTTCTTGTCAGTGTCATTTTTTTCTGCATAGATCGCGGCGAATGATTTCCCCGGAACATATCGTCGAATGAGAGCGACCAAATCTGGTTGCTTTGGTTTGGTCATAATCCAGCCCATATTCCAAAAGAATTTTCGTACGGCTCTTTTTAAAATTGGGTGATTTAAAAATGGTGTCTCGGATCTATGAAACCACCGCAAAATATCTTTTAGGGGATCAAGTTTGCTATTCTCCGGAGTTAAAATGTGCCAATCTTTTTTGAGAATGGGTAATTGCCACTCATTATTTTCTCTAGAATATCTGTGAATGTAGAGTTTTTGATTCGGATTATTATAGGGGAGGCAGTCAATTAAGAACATAAAAGAAGAATCAATAACGTGTATTTCCTTTGCTTTTTCTATAATCATTAAATAGTCAAAAATGTTTTCCGTTAATTTTTTGTCTGGTGTAAATACCTTATATTTTTTATTAATTTTTTTTCTATTGATTCTATAATTTCTTGCTTGATCCTCATGAAGAAATATATACTCGGCGTCCAACGCAGCTTGTTTAAAAAGTAGCCGCTCTCTTTTAAGGTCTCTCTTAACAAAAAAATTATCCCACTTTTTTACAAGGTCTACTCCAGCAATCTTATAGAATTGTTTCTCAAGAGGAATACCCGAGTGTCTATCCAAATGTTGAAATCCCAACAGCTTTACTTGATCGTATTTATCTCTGCCAAACTCGGATGTATTTTCGGATATAAATTTCTTTGCAAATGTGTCATCTCCTTTGATGATGACAAGATTTGGCAAGTCGCGATACATAAACGACACTGAAAGGTAATTATGTGACTTACAAAAAATTGCTACGCGGTCATACGTTTTGCAATATTCGCGAACGATACCATGACACATAATGTGATCGCCAAGACCAAGATGATGATAGAGTAAAATAAAAATATTAGACATATTTTCAGGAAATTGATACAATTATTTGATATTTAATAGTAAATTTTTATACTAAAATAGTCAATGAAAATGAAAGCCGCTATCTTAGAACAAATAAATAGTCCATTAGCAATTGTTGATATTATCTTAACCGAATTATTGTTCGGCCAGGTTTTGGTCAAAGTTCTTGCAAGCGGGGTTTGTGGAGCACAACTTCAAGAAATAGCTGGTCACAAAAACAATGCGAAATATATTCCGCACCTTTTGGGACATGAGGGTGCCGGAATGGTAGAAAAAATTGGTGTGGGGGTCACAAAAGTAAAAGTGGGCGACAAGGTGATTATGCACTGGCGTCAAGGAGATGGCATCGAATCGGATTTTCCGAGCTACATATATAAAGGCAAGATGATAAAGAGTGGCAAGGTTACGACGTTTAGTGAGTACTCAATTGTGTCTGAAAATAGAATCACACCGGTTCCTCATGATACGCCAAATGAATTGTGCGCGCTTCTTGGATGTGGCCTCTCTACAGCGCTCGGTACGATTAATGACGAGGCTGAAGTAAAGTTTGGCGAGAGCGTAATGATTATTGGTGCAGGCGGACTTGGTCTCAATCTTGTACGCGTCGCAACGCTCGCGAGTGCATACCCAATCATATCTGTTGATATTTATGACAATAAGAAGAAGTCAGCTGAATCTTTGGGTGCGCATCTCTTCATCAACTGCAAAAAAGACAGAATCAAAGACAAGTTTTTTGAAAAGTTTGGTATCAATGATGTTGATGTGATTATTGACACTTCGGGAAATAAACAAAGTATTGAAGAAACAATTTCCTTGTTGAGTGGCACCGGGAGATATATTCTGGTAGGTCAGCCAAAACCCGGGGAGAATATTGAAATGTTGAACGCCAATCATCTTTTTAACGGTGAAGGAAAAATGATCAAGGCAACCCAAGGAGGAAAATTTTCGCCGAGCAAGGATATTCCAAGATATATAAAGTTGCACAAAGCGGGAATACTCAAAATCGACGATATTATCACGCATCGCGTGAGACTTGATCAGATCAACGAAGCAATCGATCTTGTGCGTAATGGACAAGCCGGCAGAATAATAATAAATATATAATTTTTATGAGAAAACAATGGACTAAAGAAGAATTAATAGCTTTTGAAAATGAAATTGGTGATTTGTATCTGGATAATAAATTGCCATTTCTTTTTCATTTATCAGGTGGCAACGAAGAGCAATTAATTAATATTTTTAAGAATATAAAAGATGGCGATTATGTTATATCAAATCACAGAAATCATTATCATGCCCTATTACATGGTATTTCACCGGAAACACTGAAGGAAAGAATACTGAACGGAAGAAGCATGTTTATATATGACAGAGAAAAAAACTTTTTTTGCTCTTCTATTATTGGAGGTACGCCAGCTATAGCCGCAGGTATTGCCCTGGCTTTAAAGAAAAAGAAATCAAAACAGAAAGTATGGTGTTTTGTAAGTGACGGAAACGAAGATTCTGGTCATTTTTTTGAAGCTGTGCGGTATGTGGATGGTTTTGAGCTTCCTTGTACTTTTGTTATTGAAAACAACAACAGGTCAGTAGAGGCAACCAACGAAGAAAGGTGGGGGAAAACAGCTGAATACAAATGGGATTCTCCGTCTGTAATTAAATATAATTATGCTATTACTTATCCTCACGCTAGAAGAAATGAGATGATTGATTTATCAAAGGCTATTAAAAAAACAGATGAGGAATATTTTCCTCTATTAAAACCCCAAACATTTCCTTCTTTTGACGAATTAAATGGATTAGATATAACATACAAAAATGCTGTGATTCAATCTATGACAGAACTTGGTGAAAAGGGAGCTATTTTTTTTGGGTATAATGTAAAAAAGGGTGATGCTATGGGTACATTAAAAAATATTCCAGATGAACAAAAAATAGAAACACCTGTGGCAGAAAATCTTATGTCTGGATTGGCAATAGGTATGTCTTTTGAAGGATTTATTCCGGTGTTATATTTTGAAAGACACGACTTTATGCTAGTAGCGGCTGATGCAATTTGTAACCATATGGATAAAATTGAAAGAATTTCTCATGGAGAATACAGGGTGCCAGTAATAATAAGAGCCGTAATAGCAGATGCGGGTCCTTTTTATGCAGGGCCTACGCATTCTCAGGATTTTACAAAAGTATTTAGAGAATTAGTAGATTTTCCTATCTTTGACCCAGTGACAGGGGTTGATGTATTAAAAGCTTTTAAAATAGCCCAACTATCTAGAGGACCTGTGATGATAGTAGAAAGAAAAAGTAGAAGTTGAAACATTAAATGAAAAAGATACTAATAATAGGAGAAAGTTGCAGAGATATTTTTGTATATTGTCACTCTGAACGGCTTTGCCCGGACATACCGGTTCCGGCGCTCAGTATTGTTAAGCAAACGGAAAATCCGGGTATGGCTAAAAATGTGGAACGCAATGTGAAAAGTATTATAGATGAAGATGAATGTGATATTGTTACGAATCCAGGCTGGGAGAATGTTACGAAAACCAGATATATGCACCTTGATAGCAATCATATGTTCATTCGAGTTGATACTGACCACACTATTTCCCGTATTGATATAAAAAAAGTGCCACTTGGCTACGATGTCATTGCGATTTCTGATTACAACAAGGGATTTTTGATCGAAGAAGATATCAAGTATCTTTGTGAGAACCACAGTAACGTTCTTTTGGATACAAAAAAGATTCTTGGTGATTGGGCGGTAAGAGCGAAATTCATTAAGATAAATAATTACGAATATAAACGCTCAAAAAATTTTATATCGAAAGTACTTGAGGATAAGATTATATACACAAAAGGAGAGTTTGGCGCTGTGTTTAATGGCAAGACATATCCAGTGAAAGAAAAAGTTGAAGTTAAAGATGTTTCTGGCGCAGGAGACAGTTTCTTTGCGGCCTTGATTGTCAAATATGCTGAAACAGGAGATATCGAAAAGGCAATCGATTTTGCAAATGAATGCGCCTCTCAAGTTGTTCAACACAAAGGCGTTTCGGTGGTTGAAAGGTCTTAAGGTTTTTTGATTTGTTCTCTACTCCACATGTAGAGTGGAATATCAAAAGTATAGCTATTCTTAAAAGTCTCTGCTACTTGGAAGTTGAAATCTCGATCAGCGCCACGTCCCATAAAGGATGGCCAAATGCGATTGGGTAGTTTTCTAAATTTTACTTTCTCAATAACCTCACGCTTGAAAAGCGGACTGTTGCCGGCGCCAGGGTAGGGTGCAAGCGAGCCGAAGAAAAGTTTATTGATGAAGCGAAGGCGTTTGAGATGAAAAGGAATACGCGCGTTGAGAGTAGGGAAAAGTTTTGCAATTAACCCTTTTGTTTTTTGTGAGAGAAGATAGAGCTCATCGGGACCTATCATATTTTTTTCTCCGAGTGCGTAGTTTTTCATATCAAACATGGTTCCAATGCGCTTTTCATCAAAAGGTGCGACGGTTGTGCAAAGATGTATCGCATTGTATTTAGTGAGAAGGCGATACTGCACTTCAATACGATTCAAAAGCGACGCGTCGTCTGCGTCCTGAAAGGTGATAAGTTCTCCATGAGCTTTGGTGAAGCCAAAATTACGTGCTATATATCCGGCATTTGTATTATGTTTAAGGACTGGGTCAATACGATATGGGTCATCTTCGGGGAGCGCGTAGTAGTGAACACGTGCGTCTTGTTTTGCAAGCTCTATAATAATCTCTTTTGTGTCGTCTGTACTGTTGTCATCAACGACGATTATTTCAAGATTTTTATAAGTTTGTCGGATGATTGAATCAATCGCAGTGTGAATAGCGCTCGCGTTATTATGTGTGGGAATGATGACTGAAATCAAAGAGTTATTCATAAATGAAGTATATCACCAATAAAACGCGAGTATTCTTCACTAAAAGTTTTTTGTGTGTGATGCTCGCGCGCATAACTCCATGCTTTGTATGCGTTCTCTCGGAGTTCAAGGGGGTTGGTTTTAGAGATTTGCATGGCGAGATTACGAATCGATTCTACGGTAGGCATATCACAGATGATTACCGGCGCATTCTCGGAAATTCCCGTTTGTTTTGTGACGATAGGGATGAGTCCGGCATGCATTGCTTGTACAACCGCGCCCGACGTCCCTTCGGAAGCTGAAGGATAAATAAGCACTGCGCAACTGTTTGCTATGTTGATGAATGGAATATCTCCGGAGCGCATTTTTCCATCCGGGGAAATACGCGGACGCTGGTAGTATTTTATATTAGGAAGTGCCAACTCGTGTTTGTATGCTTGCGCGAAGTCTTCCTCGCGCGTCAATGGACCAACGATATGCAAAGATAATTGAGGTAGAGTGGCAAAGGCTTCAATCACAAGATCGAGCCCTTTGAGTATTGCGCCACCACCACCGAACCATAAAAAATTTGTCCGTGCGGTATTAAAGTCTTTTTGTTTCGGAAAATCAAATTCCCGCGCGACTGATATGGGGATAGGGTATATATATTTTTTGAACCTGGCGTAGGTGGCATGTATCGTCTGATTCCCGAGTCCCTCGAGGAAATCAGCGTAAGCCGGGTTATTTGAGACAACTCCAGTGCGATGAGGCGCGAGAGAGATATTCCTTCGGTGTTTAAGTTCCAGAAGGCGTTGTTTCTCGACGGTGTTCTGAAATTCACCATAAGCGGAAGTAATATGCATAACTTTCTTACAATCGGCCGGTAGATATTTAGTCAAACGTTCAAGGTTTTGCATGATATCTATACACACCGCATATTTTTTTCGAGGAATGAATTTGATATTATCAAAATTAATAATATCAACTACGTATCCGCGTACGGAAAACAAACGCGCTATTTCCGCGCACTCCCATTTGTTGGTATGAGGGTCAGTAAAATGCTCCCATGGCGCGCGTGTAAATGGTTCGGTGATGTAAGAAAGAAGAACGTCGCCCTTTTTTTTGCCCACGGCTGGTATATGAACAACACCCCAGAGTTTATTGGTGAGTTTATTTTTGTAAGATTGTAGAGCGAAAGACATGAGAATCAGCTTTGCTTATAATAACCTTAGCGCTAAGGTTTTCTTAAGAATGGAGAAAGAGCAAGGGTGTCATTTTTTAATGTCCCAGAAACAGTAAATGGGCCATCGAATGGACCATTGATAAAATTCCATTCCGGTGTGCCGTGCTTTTTAATAATGGTATCAAATTCTTCAAAGCTCCACTCGCGCAGATGCCAGTAATTTTTTGGCGTACCGTCTGCATTAGTGTACTCTGGGCGTCTATTGGGTGTATTAAGAAAAACACCTTTCTTTGAAACACGAAGCATCTCGCGGATCAGGCGGTCGTAATCTTCAACATGCTCAATGACATCCATGCAAGTAACAATATCAAAGTAGGCGTTAGGGTAGTCTAATGTGTATCCATCATACATGGAAAGTTTTTTAAGTTTTGGGTTTTTCCCTATCAGGCTCTCTCGGCAGTAATCATAAACCTTTTGATCTACGTCAACTCCATAAGATTCACCTGCCTTAATAGAAAGTATCGTGAGCCCATACCCAAGACCAAAACCCACATCAAGCACTTTATTTTTTTCATCAATGTATTTATTGAGGACCAAGAAATATGCTTCTTGTTGACACGGAACGATTGACCCCCTGCCGACGATGGTTGAATATTCTTTCGGGTCAGGTTTTTTTTGAGGACCTTTTAGAATCCCATATAATCCTTTATATGGGAATGGTGGAAAAATTCGCACCCCTAGCGTTTTTTCGAGGACCATATTCGTAATTTTGAAAATTTTCTCCATAATGTTGATTCTATATTATTGCTATGCGATTAAGCCTTTATTTTAACCAGAAACCGATATATTTTCTTTATGAACTCATACTTGACGAGAATCGCAATAATATTACGTCGTAGACGTGCCCACAGAGTTTGTGGCTTTGGCTTAAAATCTCTTTCATAAAACCTACCGTCATAATTCGTATTCTCTATAATTGTTTCCGGGTGGCGGAGGTCTCCTGGCGTATATATATCATAGGTTGGCAGATTCTGATTATATCCCCCTTGGTGTGTACCAGATATGCCAATGTTTGAAACAAGATTTTTCCCGGGCATGATGCATAAGCCATCACTCATAAGGCATGTATACAGCCATTGAACATCCCACGTGTTGAGTTTTCCCGAGTGGATGCCATCAAAAAGTTTTGATGCATGGGATATCATATATTTTTGTGTGTAAATCTTTTTGAGATGTTTTCTACTTTCGGGAAGTTTCCAGCTCTCTATTGTTACGTCATATTTTTTCCACGCTCGCCGCCACGTTGCCCACCCCCAAATGGGGAAATAACGCGAAAAAAAATAACTATCCGTAATACTAAAATCAAGAAGAAACTTATCGCCAGAGATCATCATGATCCGTTCGTTGTCTCTGTATCTTTCAAGCATTTCACCCGCAAACTTAAAAAATGAAGAATGAGGAAGACAGTCGTCCTCGAGAATAATACCCTCCTCCACGTTTTCGAAAAACCAATTAAGGCCGGAGCGGAATCGTTCATTAAGTCCCAAATTTTTTTCAGCGTAGTTCCTATATACTTCGCATGGCCAGTCGATAGTTTCAACAACAGCCCTTGTTTCTTTGCACACCGCTTCCTCCGAAGGTGTGTGGGGGCCGTCAGCAATGATGAATAATTTTTTTGGCCGCGCTTTTCGAATCTCCGTAAATACCGCCTTGGTGTAATCAGGATGGTTGAAGATTATAAACGCAATCGGCGGAGTTTCTATTGTTTTGTTTTTTGAATCGCTCATACTATTTATTTCCTACCACCAAGTACCCCATCGGAGCAAGAGTTCTTCCTCCGTATGATTCTATTAAGACATTTTTGAAATTTTTCATCAACAGCTTTTTCCAACATTGCTTTGTAAATCGCCAATAATCACCGTACTCCTCGCCGTGAAGTTCGTAGGCGAATGGCGCTGACCCAATAAATTTTCCCCCCGGCTTAAGAACGCGATAAATCTCCCTCATTGCCTTGAGGGGGTCTTCAACATGCTCTAGAGTTTCAAGACAGATAATACAATCAAAATTTTCATCATTGAACGGCAGATCCATAACACTCCCAATAATATCGGCAGGCGGCTTTAGATCGAGTGTGGTAACATTTTGAAAATATTCTTTAGGATAATTCCATTGCGCGGAGCCAATGTCCAATATGGTGCTTCCCGAAACGTTTTCGTCGAGAAATTCTTTTAGTTTTTCCCGAAACACATACGGAGTCGCATCAAATTTGGAGATCTGATACCCCATCTTTCTAAAGAGGTTGTTGATGAAATTTTTCATTATGAAGTGAAATATTGTTTATGCGAATTAAACCAGAGTTCTAGGCAGTATAACACCCAGATCTTGTAATTATAGCGGTCATTGCCAGTAATATAAAAGTCGTCAATCATTTTTTTTACGAATCGCTCGTTCATCATAGAGTAGATATCCGCGTTTGAATTATAGAGTTTCGTATAAACCTCATCCTTAAAAGCATTTTTTCGCAACCATATTTTGACCGGAGCTCCAAACCCTTGTTTTCTCCTATGAACAAATTCGTGGGGCATTGTCTCGTCTAAAATGTCTTTCAGGATGTGTTTAAATATTGTGTTGTTAGTTTTGTAATTATCGGGGAGACTATAAACAAATTCTGCAAGTTGATAATCAAGAAAAGGGGAGCGTACCTCAAGGGAGTTCATCATTCCCATCCGGTCTGCCTTGACGAGAAGCTGTCCGGGGAGGTAGGTGGTGAGGTCAAACAAATTTATTTTTTCTACCGATGAAAGTTTTGAGGTTGCAACTTCTTCGCTTATGAAATTTTTATTAACATATGCACGCTTTTTCCAAAGCAATGTTCTTTCTCTTGGTGTAAAGACTTGCACAGCATTGAGGTAGCCGGCAAAAGGGCTCATAAAAACTTTTTCTTTGAAATGCGCGCGATAAGAGAGATTTTTGTGTCGCATATACCATCCATAACCGAGAAACAACTCGTCAGCGCCGTCACCAGAGAGAGCAACCTTTACCTTTTTTGCGGTAAATCTTGAGAGGAGGTATTGCGGAAAATCTGATGAGTCAGCGTGAGGTTCATCAAAGTATTTAATGGCGGTTTCAAGTTCTTGCACCATATCGTCTTTTGCTTGGAGTGTATGGTGGTCTGTCCCGATCTTTTGCGCCGCCTCTGTCGCAAAAGGAAGCTCGTTGATGTAGTTTTGGTAACCGACTGAAAAGGTTTTGATTGGTGTCTTGGAAAGAGATTGCGCAATCGTCGTGATGAGCGTTGAGTCGACACCACCAGAGAGAAATGATCCGATCTCCACATCCGCAATCATTCTTTTTTTTACTGATTCGGCGAGGAGACGGCGCACCTCTTCTTTTGCCTCTGAGTAGGGCACTAGTATACTCCTTTTTTCTAGTTGCCAATACCGCGATATTTTCAAAGAGCCATCTTTAAAAACAGCGCTTGATGCAGGAGGAATTACTTTTATATTTTTATAAACAGTTTTCCATGGCGGGATATACATAAGGGTCAAGTAATTGTCGATTGCTTTATAGTCGACAATACCTTTTATTTTTCCAGATGCAAAAATTGCTTTTATTTCTGATGCAAATATGAAATTGCCTTGATCGTCAAGCGCATAGTAGAGGGGTTTTTTACCAAATCGGTCACGTGCCATAAAGAGGAGCTTCTTCTCGTCGTCCCAGATTACGAATGCGAACATACCATTAAGATGTTTTGGGCACTCATCACCATACTCTTGATATGCCTTGAGAATGACTTCGGTATCTGAGTTGGTTGAGAGGGCGTACCCCTTTGATTCAAGATCTTTTTTAAGTTCGCGATAATTATATATTTCGCCGTTGAAAGTAATTGCCATATCGCGTTTGTTATCGCGCATCGGTTGGTGTCCTCCGGATAAATCTATTATTGAAAGTCGAGTTTGGCCGAGGATACAGTCGGGAAATTCTATGATGCCTTTGTCATTGGGACCGCGTTTAGAAAGAGAATCAAGCGTAGAATTAATATTTTCCTTGCTGTATTTTTGTTTGTTTTTTCCTTGTATTCCTATTATTCCACACATATTTTTATTGATTATTTCTGAGTAAACTTGAAATCGAAAAGAATTTTACTTCTGATTGGAGGAAGCTTACCTGTTTTATAAAAACTATTGTTGTCGATATTGATAATTACCGCATCTTCTACCGTATCGAGTATCTCTGAGTTCATTTTGTCTGATGCCATAAAGAGATTGAGGGAGTACTCACCGCTCTCGAGATTGAAGACTTTAATGTCAAGCATAACTTCCCCCGCACCTTTATCGATGTTGATTTGTTGATCAAGAACATTATTTGTGATGTTTGCGACATGTTCTCCTTGGGCGTTTTTTATATCTACCGAAATCTTTGCATTATGGTAAGAATGTTCTGTCTTGTTTAGGTAGGTAAGCTTAAGAGAGATTGTGTGGTCGTTTGGTATAGGAGTCAAGAGTTCACATCTAGTAAATCGAACATTGCCACTGCCTTTACGATCCTTGCGTTCTTCGAGCGGGAGCTTGCCTATCTCTATTTGACGATGGAGATAAAAATCAATCACTTCTTTTGTTGGCCCAACCATTTTGATACCCCCGTTCTCTAAAAGAACACTTCTTGGGCAGAGGACTTCCATTGCCGCCATGTTGTGGCTTACAAAGAGAATAGTTCTCCCTTTTCCTTGCGTGACCTCCTCCATTTTGCCGAGGCACTTTTTTTGAAATTCCGCGTCGCCGACGGCGAGGACCTCATCAACAAGGAGGATGTCCGGCTCCATGTGAGCGGCAACGGAAAAAGCGAGGCGAACATACATACCGCTTGAGTAGTACTTCACGGGAGTATCAAGGAACTTTTCAATGCCGGCAAAGGCGACAATTTCATCAAATTTTTTCACGATTTCTTTTTTGGTCATACCGAGAATCGCGCCGTTAAGAAAAATATTTTCACGGCCGGTAAGTTCGGGGTGAAAGCCGGTACCAACCTCAAGAAGGGAAGCCGTCCTACCTCTCATAACGATCTCTCCTTCTGTAGGAGGAGTAATCCCAGTCAGTATCTTCAAAAGTGTGGATTTCCCCGCGCCGTTTCTTCCGATAATACCGATTATTTCCCCTTGTTTGATTTCAACATTCACCTCTCGGAGTGCCCAAAACTCTTCTTTTTTGGTAAGTCCAACGACCTGCTTTGCTTTTGCCTTTGCGAACCGGAAAGGATTTTTGAAAACATTTGCCAGCACATCACGGAGCGCCACATACCCGCCGCGCTGGTGGGTAATGTTGTATTTTTTCCCTATGTTTTTTATTTCAATGATGGGTTTAGATAAGTCCATAAAGTTTGTAAAGTCGAAAGTCCATAAAGTTAAAAGTAGTGATAATGTCGAAAGTTTGTAGGGTCATAAAGTCTTAATAAAACCGGAGAGCAGTTTTGAGATTTCAACTGACAAATTATAGTATTTTTCATACCGCTCTTTGTTTAAGTACTCAAGATTTAGAGCTAAATATAACATCGACCGAACTTCTCCACATGAACCCTTGGCGATAAATAAAAAATGTTTAAATTCCTTATCGCCTCTCCTCTCAAATCCCTTAGCAATATTGTTCATTATTGATACAGATGCTCTTTGTATTTGATCCTTGAACCCAAAATCTTTATTGCTTGAGAATGATTTATAAATAAACAGTGTCAGCTCGTTTGCTTTCTGCCATGCGATAATATCTTCAAATTTCTCTATTTTCATATGACTTTTGACATTAAGGACATTACAGACTTTTGACTCATATAATATCAGCAAAATAACGCTCCACTTTTTTGAAATACATCACGCCGATGACGAGGAGAATAGCGCATACCGCAAAGGAGATGCCGATAAGGATCCAATTGATAGGCGCGGTTCCAAGGAGCGCCGCGCGCGCGTTTTGAATGACCCCCATCATCGGGTTGAGCGCGAGTATCCATGAATATTTTCCAGCGATGCTTGCGGGGTATATGACCGGGGTGAGAAAAAGAAGTATCTGAATGAAGAATGGCAATACATAACGCACATCACGATACTTTACATTGACGGACGCAAGAAAAAGTCCGCCTCCTACTGCCGCCATGAAGGTGATCAAAAGAAGCAATGGGACGATCAAAAGGCCTACGAGATGGGGTGTGTAACCGTAGTAAAACATCATACCCACAAGGATGACCGCGGCGATAGCGAAGTCAGCAAATTTGGTTGCGACAGATGAGAGGGGGAGGATGAGGCGCGGGAAGTAGACTTTAGTGATGATTGATTGATTGGCCACCAGCACGTTGCTTGTTTCGGAAAGCGCTCCGGAAAAGAACTGCCAGAAAAGAAGTCCCGTATACACAAAAATAGGATAGGGAATGCCGTCCGAGGGAACCTTGAGAAGTGTGCCAAAAAAAAGGCTGAAAACAACCATCGTCATAAATGGCTGAAAGACCGCCCACATGATACCAATGGCAGTTTGCTTGTAGCGTACCTTGAAATCGCGCCAAGTGAAAAAATACAGGAGCTCTTTATAGCGCCAGACTTCTTTGAGGTCTTCAAGACTTAGAACTTTTTTCGGCTTTATAATAGTTACTCTACTCATAATTTTTTTTATACCATTCATATGTTGATGTGATTCCATCATCAAGTGATATGGAATGTTTCCATCCCAGCGCATGAAGTTTATTCACATCAAGGAGTTTCCTCGGCGTACCATCGGGCTTGGTCGTGTCCCAGAGTATCGCACCCTTATATCTTACGGTAGCTTTTACTTTTTCCGCGAGTTCTTTTATGGTGATATCTTCTCCCGTGCCAATGTTTATAATGGAAGAATCATTGTAATTGTTCATTAAGAACACACTTGCATCCGCGAGGTCGTTTACATGCAAAAATTCGCGCCGAGCACTCCCGATACCCCACAATGTAATACTGGGCTTTTCTGCGATCTTTGCTTCGTGGAATTTCCGAATCAATGCGGGTAACACGTGTGAATTTTCAAGATCAAAGTTGTCGTTGGGACCATAAAGATTGGTGGGCATGAGAGAAATAAAGTTCGTGCCGTATTGTTCGTCATACGATTGGCACATAACGATCCCCGCGATCTTTGCCAGAGAATACGCTTTGTTCGTCGGCTCAAGTTCTGATGTCAGTAGGTATTCTTCTTTGATCGGCTGAGGACATAATTTTGGATAGATACAAGAACTTCCCAGAAATAGCAATTTTTTTACTCCATGCGCATAGGCGTTATGAATGACATTCGTTTGGATCGTGAGATTACTATAGATAAAATCGGCAGGGAACGTTTTGTTCGCCATAATTCCTCCAACCTTTGCCGCAGCAAGAAAAACATACTCGGGTTTTTCTTGCTCAAAAAATTTTTTTACCGCCGACTGATCAAGGAGATCAAGCTCTTGATGCGTCTTTAAGACGAGGTTGTTAAAGCCTCGGCCTTGCAGTGCCCGCACGATAGCAGACCCTACAAGCCCGCGATGTCCTGCAACATAAATTTTAGAATCCTTGTTCATATTTATATATTTATATTATTCATGGCGCTGTTTCGTTTTAAATCCGCCTTCCTTCAGGTGAACATCTCTTTTTGCTTCCTCAAGGTCGGTTGCGACCA